>Ga0208040_1002891_pt1 | contig 14499 bp, 18 predicted proteins | sample AD_UKC083_MetaG_FD_184431 | JGI IMG/M metagenome (GOLD analysis project Ga0208040, IMG submission 184431) | Active sludge microbial communities of municipal wastewater-treating anaerobic digesters from USA - AD_UKC083_MetaG (SPAdes) (version 2) | ecosystem: Engineered > Bioreactor > Anaerobic >...
TTACCGTATTTAGGCAATTGGAGTAATAATATATTTCATACTAGAGTGTAAAAAACGGGGCTATTTGTAAAGAAAGATTGTGAAACAGGCATACTGTTTAAACTCCAATCTTCTTTGCAGAATAGCCCCTACATATCATTACATCGCCGACCAGTTGAAATTTATGTCTATGACATAAAAAAACATTCAACTATAAACTAGCTTATTTTCTATACTTGTAAGCTAGTTTACCGATCGATCCACCCTACATGCTTCTCAGGAAGCCATCAAGTGGTTCATCTTAGAGGTAAGGGGTATAGACCCGACGTTTTTTTTACGTCCTTTCCCCACAAAGATGTTTCGATGTAATAACTTATAGTATACTACAGATATCTGATATGTCAAGTATCAATTTATAATTAGTAGATTTAATTTGTAACAGTAATGATTCGAAGAAATGTCTAATAGATATCTAAATTAACCCTTCTTGGGAGGAAGTGGGAAGAAAATGCTAGTTTTTTTAGCATACTTTTTAAAATCAGGATCATCCCCGTACTTTTTTTCTAATAAAGGAACTCCAGAAACTTTAAGGATAAGATAAGTTATGGTTACAGGGCTAATTATAGTTATTGGCCAGTAATTTGTCCCAACGGAAATTAAAAATATACCCCACCACATGGTAACCTCTCCAAAATAATTAGGATGCCTTGAATATTTCCACAAACCTTCGTCCATTATTTTCTTCTCTTTACCTTTTTTCTTTTTAATAAAATTTTTAAGTTGGGCATCTGCAACTGATTCAAACACAAATCCTATTACCCAAACTAATAAACCTAAATAGTAAAAAGGGTTATTGTTTCCTGGCCCAAAAATATTTATCACGGATATTACAAAACTTACAAGGTACATTAAAAATCCCTGCAAAAGAAATATCACCACGTATTCCTTCAGTAATTTGTTTTTCTTCCAGTTTTTTTTAATTTCAACATATCGCAAATCTTCTTTTGTTTTTCTAAACCTTAAAAAAAGATACGTGGATAATCTAATTCCCCAAATTAAAACAAGTAGGGTAGTGATAATTGATATAACGTTTGCATAACGGCTAATAAAAAGAGTAAGAAGTGCAACAAGAATGAATCCAAACCCCCAAGCTATGTCCACAAAATCGGTCCTTTTTAGGTATTTTGAAAAAAGAAAACAAAGGGACATGTAGACAACGATTGATAAAGGTACGGTAACTATTAAGTTAAATATTTCGTAACTCATTTATTTTTTTAATATTAAATAAGACAAAAAAGAGACGCTTCCTGTTAAAAAAGTGCCCCAAACTATGTCTACAATTGTAACGTGAAGAGGCCAGTTTTTTAAGGTTGCCAAATTCGTAAGATCATAAGTTGCGTAAGCAATAAAACCTAAAAAAGCTCCTAGTAGAATTGCTAAAGTTGGTGATTTTTCTTTTAAAGCTGGATTTATAGCAAAAACAATTATCCCAATAACATAAAAAATATAAAAAACTAGTGCTGCTAGTAGGTTTGCTTTATCAGCTAAAAGATGTCCGATTGTTTTTGAGTAGAAGTTTTTTGCTATTAATCCAAGCCAAATCCCGTCAATTCCTAGAAAGATCAGAAAAGTAACTATAAATTTAGTTAAATATGTTGTCATATTTAAATATTAACATTTTCTAATAGTTATTTACGAATTCAGCAACATATTGATTTACCCTATCAAAACTTTCATCAGTGATTTCTTTACTCATTAAACACAAAATCAAGTCCTTGTTCTCACTTCTAATAATCCCACAGTTATGATACATTGCAGTTGAAAAACCTACTTTGTGATAAAAGGCTAAATTTTCTTTTAAATATGGATTTAAAGCTTCGTCGTAGGAAGTAGGGTTTAGGTAACTTAATAACAAATTGACACTTTCATCGGAAATCCATTTTTTATAAAAAATACCTTCTATAAGATAGCCACACTTTTTTGGATTTGTTAGAAGCTCCTCATCAAAAAGATCGGCAGTTTCATATCCAGAAATCTTCTTAAACTCGGTATTTAAATACTCTTCTCCTAGGTGTCTTTTCAAAATAATTGGTGCGGCGTTATCTGACTCTCTGAGCATCAATTCCACTACTTTTTTTAATTCATATTTCGAACCAAATCCAAAGGAGTGAATTGTTCCGTATTGATTGAAAAAGTCTCCGGGTTTATATATAAGGGTATCGTCCCATTTTAATTCACCTCTTTCAACGTCTCTAGTAACAATGTAAGCTATTGGTAATTTAAATAGAGATAGCGGATAAAATTCTTCATTCGCGTTCATTTCAAATACTGTCCCACCTATCATGTCTTTAATGTATATCCCGTAAACACCTTCCTCATATGATACTTTATTTTTTAGCTCTTCGAATCTTTCGTTATTAATTTGTGTTATATCTTTTTCTTGAGGAAGGTCAAAATCAAAATTTATATTATGCAAGAGATTTTTTATTTGAGAGTTATTACCTAGTTCATTTTTAAATACTATTGTTATAAATAGAATTGAGGATATGAATACTATTATCTGCCATGTTTGTTTTTTCACATATGTATTTTATATGATTTTTGTTACGTGTTAAAATACAAGCATTCGGTTTTAGAAAATTTGGGTCTGTAGCTTAGTGGTAGAGCGCCCGGTTTTAAAAAGTTTGGGCGATTAGCTCAGTTGGTTAGAGCATTCGGTTTACATCCGAAAGGTCGTAGGTTCGATCCCTACATCGCCCACCAAAATTTTGCTGTGAGTGAAACGAACAGACATCCGGTAGGTCCTTGGTTCGAATCCATGCGGACCCACCAAATTTTCGTACGCGAACGAAGTGAGCGTACATCCGAAAGGTCACAGGTTCGAATCCTTTACCACCCACCAAACTTTAATTTAGATAAAAAAATCCCCCGATCTTGTGATTAATCAGGGGTTTGTTGTTTTGTACCAATCTTTAGGTAAAAGGCAGACTTAATTGTTTAACGATTTCAGGTCTACACTGAAATACATAATCACAATAAGCACAACTAGGAGTGAGATTCTTCCGAAACTTATGATCTGTTATACTTTTAGCCATTCTTTGAAAAACTAGATCTAACAAATCACGATATTCTTTTAAGTCACCATTTATAAGCAATTTGTTATTAGATTCATATCTTAGCCAATAAATAAGATATCCGACCGGATACGTTCCAAATTGTTGTTTATACAGCATTATGTTCATTGCTGCCTGTATTATCAACCCATCAGGTAATAATATTAAAGTAGGGTTTCTATCTTTAAAAACAGGGTCCAACATGCTCGTACTGTATTTAACGATTAGATTAGGGGAATAATCCTTTGTCAAATCGCCATTTTCTATTATTTCCGGACGCGCTGCTTTTATCCATGAGATATCGCACGGTACAATATGATCTAATCTCCCTGAAAGATAATTATAGGGTAACCCGGAACACTTTATTCGAACAGTGTATTCAATATTTTTAATTTTGAGGGGTTCAGGACTATCCAAATTTTGAATCCAATAGTTTTTAATGCAGGCTGCTCCAATTTTACTTTGTTCTTTAGCGATACCTTTATCAACAAAAGAGAGTACTTCAGAGTTGTCTTTCATAGCAATATCCCACACTCTATACCAATCTCTCGTAGCTGATTTAATACTATAATAAAAGAACTTTCTGTAGCCTGTGTGTTTTCTGTATAAGTTTCTGATAAATTTACTTACTTCTGCTCCTCTTATACGGTAATAGTCAGTTTTTCTAGGTTGTCTCCCACTAAAGTTCAAGAATTCGAACAGTTTAGCACATCTTGCGTAAGCCAATACTGAGGACACGCTCACTACTGATTTCGTCTTTCCCATTTCTCACCTCTTATCTATTTTTTTAAAGTGCTTTACATGCTTTATATACGTTTTATGTTGTAAAATCAAATGAAAATAGAGCGGGTTTGTATATTTTTATTATAAATGTGCTGGTATAATAGTTGTTGGTATATCTTTGGGGGATCGTCTAATGGTAGGACGCCGGACTTTGAATCCGTTAATTGGGGTTCGACTCCCTGTCCCCCAGCCAGTAAGAGCAACACCACTAGGGACAAAGTTCTAACCCAGCCAAATCAAGCCCAAAACAGTGTTCGAACTCTAGATATCAAAAAGGGTAGGATTGAGGACAGATGTTGTGGAAAGAACACAATAGGTGTTGTCAGATCAACATAAAAACCTTCTAAATTTTAGGTTCGAACTCGATGTGTAAGCTTTACTTGTAAGCACGTTTCTTGTAAGATTGTGGACAGTATATAAATATGCATATTTTTCAAAAAAGAATTAACTATCAAGGTTATTTGGAGCCACTCTTAAAAAAAGCGTGTATAGATTTTTCTATCGGAGAATATAAATCTTATAAGATTGTTCCTATTGGATATGAGGATTTCAATATATTTCTTTACACCAACAAGGGGATATTCTTTATTAAAATATTTGGTTCTTTTAGAGATGAAAAAGAATGCTCACGTTATGTGGATATTATAAAGACAGCTCTTGATAGTAATATTTCTCATCCAAAATTATACCAATCTAATAAAGGATATTTGTACGAAACCGATACAGGGCAAAAGGATCGGTTGATTGTAATGGAATATGTTGATGGAAATATTTTTTACGAACTTAAAACAACACCAACAGTTGATGAAATTAAGTTCATTGTGAAACAGGCAGCATTAATCAATCAAATCAATATAAAGCCTGAGTTTATTTATGACCATTGGGCAATAACTAGTCTGCCAACTGAGTACGAGGAAAAAAAGCAATATCTTTCAGACTCAGATAAAGAATTAATACAACCCTTGGTAGACTGGTTTAACACTTTGAAATTAGAAAACATTCCACACTGTTTTGTTCATGGTGATATCACAAAAACAAATGCTATGAGAGCTGTAGATGGAAAAATATATATACTGGATTTCGCCGTTTCTAACTGGTTTCCAAGAATACAAGAACTTTCGGTAATGCTATGTGATCTCTTTTTTGATCCAGATAAAAAAACTGATTTCGAAAGTACATACAATTTAGTTTTATCTGAATATCAAAAGTATATAAATTTAACAGAACAAGAAATAAAATTGTTACCCAACTATCTTAGGTTAGCTCATGTAATGCATGTGTTGTTAGCGAATTACGAAAAAGTTGTAAATGGTAATACCTCTGTTGAGAACGAGTACTTTCTTAACATGGGTAGACAAGGACTGCACTATATGAATGAACAGTTTGGCTCTCATTGAAATCTTTCATCTAGCGTCAGCAGGAAGGTCTAGGACGCTATTTTGCGTGATGGTGAATACACTTGAAACTCTACTTCGGTGTTAATGAAATAGTTTCGAACTTCGTCGCACGTTCGCAGCCATGATACAATTCATCAATGAATAACGTAGAAATATCGCCTACGCCTAATTATGTTACCGAAGATTCAAGGTCAGTAGAAATACAAATGAAAAAAATTCTTGAAACGGCAGTTAGCTATGGGATTGATATAAGTTCAGAAATACTTAATAGAGAAACTTTATTAAACTCAGTTAGAAATCACGTGCCTGAAAGGTATCAATTAGTTTCCGATAAACTGGCTACGGAAGGTTTGATTTTGGAACAACTAGATGATAAGACTATCTATGATCGGATGCTTGGAATAGATTATCTAATCAGGTTTAATGGACATTTAATAGCTATCGACGTAACAAGTGGAAACGGCACTTTACTTTACAACAAAAAGAGAAAGTTTGAGGAGCTAAAACCAGTATTTGATGATTTGGGTATATCCCACGCAGTCGTAATTTCTCTAAAAGGCGGGATAACGGATGATCAGGTTATTTCAATTTTTGAAAAGATAGATGACCTAAAAGATTATGAATTTACGACAGTTCTGAAATATAGAAATGAGCTCAGAAATAATTTATAGATATTTCAAATAGCTTTCAAAATTCCTGAGTAGACCTTTAAATTTTTGGTACAATATGAAACATGAATAATAAAGTTATGGAAATAGTAGGCTGGTATGGAACCTTAGCAATTCTAGCAGCTTACGCGCTTTCAAATTTTAACATTATCTCAACCCAAACACTTCTTTATCAAAGTCTAAATGTTACTGGAGCTTTAGGAATTGTTCTTATTTCTATAAAAAGAAAAACCTATCAACCAGCAGTATTAAATATGATATGGGCTGCTATCGGTATGGTAATTCTACTTAAAATTCTTCTTAAATATTAGTTCTATATCATGTGTAGGACTGCATATCGTCCTAAAATTCTTTTAAGATTTTTCCGAACACATGCTAAACACTCCGATGAACTAGATTTTTCAAGTCAGTGTATTTATCTTAGATATTTATTCAATTCATTTAACTCTGTTAAATTTCTATAATGTGGTATTATCTCCATAAAAATAGTGAAAGGAGTAAAAAATGTGGTTTGTGACGTTGATGAGAGTGGTAAAATTCTTACTTTCATTCAGGCTGAAAGTTAATGTAATTGGAAAAGAAAATATTCCTGAAGAAGGTCCTGTAATAGTGTGTTTTAACCATACCGATATCCTTGACCCGCTTTATATTATGTTTGCCCTAATGAGGGACATGTGGGCATTAGTAGCATCTAGTTATAGCAAAAACATCATTATCAGGTTTTTCTCTATGACTGGAAAGGCTATATTAGTTGATAGAAATACAACTGATATGAATGCTCTAAATAAATCTATTGAGGTTTTAAAAACCGGAAAATTTTTGGGGGTTTCTCCGGAAGGAACTAGAAGTAAAGACGGTTTATTGCACAAGGGAAAGTTCGGACTGGGTTATTTAGCTGGTATGACAGACTCAACAATACTTCCACTAGGATTAGTTGGTTCCTACGGAGCTTCAAAAAGAATGCTAACACAAAGCTTATTGAAAAAAGTGGAAGTAACTGTGAACATAGGTAAATCGTTTAAGCTTAAGGATATTGAACACTTAAAAAGAGACTATCCACAAGGAAATACCAGGGAAGACAGAGAAATCAAACGCATAATCCTAGTTAAGGGGGGAGAAGCAACTAATACTCAAATTATGCCAAAAATCGCGAAATTGTTACCACAAGAAATGAGAGGGAAATTCGAATAATTTTATTAGTATTAAAAAAGGCTATTTTAACTTTATGTTTTAGTAGCCTTTATTAAATAAATATTACCTTTACCCACATTTTTAAGGTGTAAAATATAATTATGTTTAATAATAAATCCAAACCATTTATAGGATTCTTACAAGCTAGTGGTCTAGTAACTTACATCCTAATTATTTCTGTTTTCTTAAACAATGTTGAAAATATTTTTCACAAAGATACTGGGGAATATATAGCACCTATTTTAATGTTGCTGCTTTTCATCATTTCTGCAGTAATCTCTTCTTCATTAGTACTTGGTAGAGCAGGGGTATTATTTTGGGAAAAGAAATATTCTGAAGCTTTTACTCTTCTTGCTTGGACAATGGGTTGGGGAGTGTTTTACTTTGTACTTCTTCTAGCGGTTCTTTATTTAGTTTAAGTATTTCCTAAAGTCCTTCTTTCATTTTAATATTTAACTCTAAATTTTTATCTTCATCCCATCTATATATTTCAACTTTTACCCTATCTCCAATTTTAGTTTTATTTACAAGCTCACTTAAACTCTTTTCGGTTAATTTAACACCATCAAAAGATACTATTATATCGCCCTCTTTAATGCCACCCTCATCTGCACTTGAATCTTTGATAACCTCCGTTACATAAGCACCAACTGGAACCTCATTTTTTAGTGCCGCTTGTTCCGAAATCATGGTGTATTTAACTCCCAACAAAGCTCTATCAAATTTTCCCGTATTTTCAAAATTATCTAAAGATTTTTTTAAGACGTTTACTGGAATAGAAAATCCAATGTTTTCCGCATTACTAGATACTGCAACATTTATCCCAATTACTTCTCCACATCTATTGATAAGAGGTCCTCCAGAATTACCTGGGTTTATTGCCGCATCTGTCTGAATAACATTATCAATTGACTCTACAAAACCTCCCAAACCGTCACTAGCTGTAATACCTCTTCCTAAACCTGAAATAACTCCTGTGGTTACTGTGTGTCTAAACTCCCCCAAGGCTGTCCCAATAGCTACAACGTCCTCACCAACTCTAATTTTATCTGAATCACCTAAAACAATTGAGTCAACTTTTAGACCATCGACCTGCAAAATAGCCAAATCATTAGCGGGATCTCTATAAATTTTTGAAACTACGTACTCATTATCGTCTTTATCAACTATTTTATATTCAGCCTCTGTATCTGATACAACGTGTTTATTAGTAATAACAAATTTTTCTTCTCCGACGACAAAACCGGTCCCGATGTCTTGTTGCACTTCCTCATAATCTTCAGGTCTGAAACCTGGAGACAAATTAAAAAAACCAAAAAGGCCGAGACCACCTCTAACACTAGATTTTAAATTCAGTCTTTTAACTGCCACTGTAACAACAGAATCCGATAATTCTTCAGTAATATTTGCAGTGCTTTCGTCACATGATGATAGGTCGTACACATCCCTTTCTCTTTCTCTCAATCTCTGATTAACTAAATTCTCACCTTTGTTAATCAAATCTGATTTACCGTTTTTACCAAAGTAGATGCCGCCTACAAAAATAGCTATAAGGACAAACAATCCTAAAATCCATAGGAGTACAAACTTCGTAACTTTTTTACCAATATTTATCATAACCACTCCTTTTGTAGGCGGGCCTCCGCTTAAATAAATTATTGTATTTCGATCTTCTTAGATTTTATCTCATCTGATTTAGGTAACATTAAAGTCAGAATTCCATTTTCATATTTGGCTACAGCTTTATCACTATCGAATCTTGCAGGCAAATTGAAGGTTTGTTCAAAAGAATTATCAATACTCTTAAAGTAATAGTTTTTCTTATCATTAACTTTCTCTTCTTCTTTTTTGGCACATCCTTTGATAGTTATAGCCTCAGGAGTTGTTGTAATCTCAATGTTGTCTTTATTTACTCCTGGTAATGCCATTTTAATAAAGAAATTATCGTCTTCTTCCCAAACGTCTGCATAAAGGTTCTTAGATGGAAAAGTCTTATCAAAAATCTCATCCATCCATGAATTAGATGAAATGAAATCATCTAACATGGATCTAAATGGAACGTAGGGTGTTAACCCATTACTAGTGTTTCTTTTTACTATTTTCATATAGGCCTCCTTTTTAAAATTTATAATATTGAATTAGATGTTTTCTGACACCAAAAGTGTCAATTAAGTAAAAATGGGTGTAAGGTGCCTAACCTGATTTCTCTAATGTAAATAAGAGTAGTAGGGCATCAACACCATCTCACTTACAAAAATAATTTAATATAGGTAAAAAAGTTTGTCAAGATATCGTTGTGTTAAAATACCTCAATGTATCAAATCTTTTGAAAGGATTCTTATGGAACAAACTAATCAAACAGAAGCTTTCACAATGCCTCGTATCGGGGAGCCGGCACCCTCTTTTAAGGCCGTCACAACCCAAGGAGAAATAAATTTTCCCGCTCAGTATAAAGGTAGCTGGGTTATACTTTTTAGTCACCCTGCAGACTTTACTCCGGTATGTACTTCGGAATTTATGACCTTTGCATCAATGGAGAAAAAATTTAATGATGCAAACTGTAAGCTGGTTGGTCTATCTGTAGATGGACTCTATAGTCACATTGCTTGGCTAAGAACTATAAAAGAAAAAATTGAATATAAAGGAATGAAGGATGTAGAAGTAAAATTTCCTTTGATTGAAGATATTACTATGGAAGTTGCTAATAAGTACGGTATGGTTCAACCCGGGGAAAGTAACACTAAAGCCGTAAGGGCAGTATTTTTTATTGATCCTAAAGGAATTATTAGAACAATTATTTATTATCCTTTAAGTCTTGGTAGAAATTTTGATGAGTTATACCGAGTTTTAGTCGCACTTCAAACAGCTGATAATTTCTCTGTTGCTTTGCCAGCAGATTGGAGACCTGGAGATGACGTTATAGTACCAACCGCAGGTTCTTGTGGAGTGGCTAAACAAAGAATGGAAAGTAAAAAAGATATGAAATGTTACGATTGGTTTTTTTGCACTAAGAAATTGTCCAAAGATGAGGTTGAGAAAGCCCTACAGTCAAAAAAGAAGTAAATAACCACGGCTGTTAACCGAACATTAGAATTTCGGGGCGGAATAGTAATAAAACGCCAATGGCTACCATTAATATTCCGCCTATCAGCCTGGACCACTTAACATATTTTGTGGTAATTCCTGTCATCTGTAAAGTTTTCATTGCTACAAAAAACACAAACAAATCGTCAAACATAAAAAATAATATATAGAGCAATAAATAAAAATCGTATACAATTTTACTCAAATTACTGAGAACTAAAACTTGGGTATAAACCGCGGGAAGACCGGCAGAGCATACTAACTCTACTAAATTTACCGCAAATGACAGTGCAATTATTCCAACCAAAGCTAACAAGAATGATTTATTAGAAGTAATTTTCCCTAACTTCTCAAAAATACTTCTTCTTTTCTCATCTCCCTCAACATCACATCCTGGCGTACCCTTGTTTAAAAACTTTTTTAAACTCTTATAACCACCGACAAACGCGATACCTGCAATTAACACCCTACTCCAGTAAATATAACCAACGAATAAAAAGAAGTTTAACCACGCAAACATAAATAAGAAATAGACAAGAGCAGATGAGATTATAAAAGCCAAACCTAAAATCCACATCTTTTTTCTATCCTTCATATCTAAAAGAAGGCTTATTAAAAAAAGTAGAACCCACATTGCACAGGGATTGAAACCATCTAAAAATCCTAATACTACCGTTAATGCCGGAAGAGAAAGTTGTTCTAGGTCAAAATTTGCAAATTTTGGTAATGTCGGCCCTTTCAAATCTTCGTTTGGGGCACAGATGCCTGTACCTCCCGAATCTTCTGTTTCGCATGAGTCTTGTCCCGATTCTACGTTGTAAATTTCTGATATTTCAGCATCACTTATATTAATTTCTCCCGGACAGTCAACCTCATCACTGTGCATATTTAGTAAATCAATACAACCATTTTTTCTATATTCTTCGATAATATTTTCAATCTCTTTGCCAGTAGAATCCTCTCCAAGAAAACCATAAATGGACTTATCGCCTATGACAAGAAATGGAAAACCTTTGAAATCTGTATTTAGTTTTTCAATCGCCTGCTGTAGTTTTTTTTGATTATCCTTGTTTTTAGATACCTCAAATGTGTGGAGATGCAAATCTTCATTTGAATCAATAAGTTTTTGAAGAAAAATCTTTTCTTCTTTGCAACGTGGGCAGCCCTCAGTCCAAAATAAGTAAAGATTAATCTTATCGGCAGCATATATGCGATTAGAACCTAAAAAGGTTAATAGTGAAAATATTAAAATGCCGATAAATTTGTTAATCCTCATTATTACTTATCTATATTATCATTAATAACTTTAACTAATTCTTCTTTATCAACCTCGCCCGTCAACCTCAAAATTTCATTTTCATCCTTGTCTAAAAATATAAAGACAGGAAGTTTATGGTCAATACCGTATTTTTCCATTACTTCTTTATCTTTATCAAAGTCATAATACTCCGTCAAAAGCTCGGGCATTTCTTTTTCAATTTCAGCCCATCTGGGTTTCATGATTAAACACCCTGAACACCAAACGGCACCAATTTTTAAAACTTTCAAGCTAATCCACCTCCTTACCTAATCGAAACTTAATAGCTTTCCCTTTAATAAGAGCTTCCGCTACCTTTTTATTGGCTGATGATAGTGTACGTGCAAAAGTGGGTTGAGAAATATCCATTTTTTTGGCCGCGTCGGTTTGATCCAAACTATCTACTAAATAAAGTTTTATTGCTTCAACCTCGTCAGGGTACAACTCAACCTCCTCGAGTTCCATAAGCGGAATTCCTCGAGGTTTAAAATAACTCACGTCCGGATTAAAATGTAATCTTCTTTTTATTCTCGGTCTCGTCATATGTTTAAGTTACTATTTTTAATTCTCTTCCTCAAGCTTTTTCTTCTCAGTTTTAATTACTTCTAACTCTTCTTCTAAACCTTTCTGGTACTTGTCAAGATCTTTTTTAATATCTTCTTTCGATGGGGCAGCACTCCAAAATCTAAAACCTCTGCCTCTACCGTAACCTCTTCTACCAAAACCTCTTCTTCCATAACCATAACCATCTCCACAAGGACCCATACCTCTACCTGTCTGTGGTCCAAAACCTTGAGGACCTGTTCCGTTAAATACTGGCATTTAATTCACCTCCTTAATAAAACTATATTGAATACATATTCATAATACAATTTTAAGATGAGGAGTCAAGATATTTTAATGACTAGACTAATTAGGCCCAGTTGTTAAAAACTTCTTAGTATAATTTTAAAATTTGCAAACAACTGATACAATAAAAACATGGAAAATACAGAAAATAATAAACCAATAGATAGTAGTGAAAAAGTTGAAGTCAAAGAGGTTAAGAAGACAAAGAAATCCTTTAAACAAATAACCGGTACTAAAAAGGTTAGGCTTTGGGTGATAATTATTCTTTTGGCTATTGTGGCAGTATTATTTTTCTTCTTTAAAAAAGCAAGAATTGCTCTTGCAGTAGCTTTTTTTGCATTACTAGCCGCCTTGGGTTTGGAAGTTTCAAACAAAGATTACGATATGAAAACGTTGATGAAAACAAGATCCTTTGAACAGTCAGAAGTTCAAAGAGATTCTGCAGGAAACGTCCTTTACGATATTTTCGGTGAAATTACTACCGATGCGTCAAAAGGAAAAACTGCAAATGAATACAATTGTGAGGATTTCGGATCTCAGCCAGAAGCTCAAACTTTTTTTGAAAAAGTTGGCGGTGTTGGAAACGATGTAAATAGGCTTGATGGAGATAAGGACGGAGAAGCCTGCGAAAGTTTACCTAAAAAATAAAACTAAGCTGATTTTTAAAAAATATAAAAGGCTTATTCATACACTTTCAGTATAGAGTTTAATATTGCTAAAACCACAAAAGCTAGACAAAAAAGTATGAAAAAGGTAAACCGAAACAAACTAAAAGGTGTAAATTTAGGAGGGTGGTTAGTTTTAGAGAAATGGATAACACCATCGTTATTTGAAGGATACAAAGCCGATGACGAGTACTCCTTATTGAATAAGTTTCCTAAAAAAGCCATTAGAGAGCACTATAAAACCTTTATAAAAGAAGAAGATTTTCTTTTTTTATCTCAAAATGGAATAAATGCAATTAGAATACCTGTAGGGTATTGGATATTCGGGGATTTCCCACCATACGAAAAGAGTATTCAATACTTGGATTTTGCTTTTGACATGGCAGAAAAACACGGTCTAAAAGTCTTAATTGACTTGCACGGAGCTCCTGGTAGTCAAAACGGTTATGATCACAGTGGAAAATCAGGAGAGATTGGTTGGGATAAAGATTCTACCAATATTAAACTTACATTAAAAATTATTGAAAAAATTGCCGAAAGATACTGTAGGAAAAAAGTCTTCTTTGGAATTGAAGTGTTAAACGAGCCTCATATTTCTATTGATATAGACTTATTAAAATCATTTTACGAGGAAGCATATCGAATAATAAGAAAGGTCTGTGGTGAAAAAATTGCTGTGGTTATCAGCGATTCTTTCAGACCGTTGGAATTTAAAAACTTCTTGCCTTATCCAAAATTTACAAATGTATTTTTGGATTCCCATTTTTATCAATGTTTTTCAGATGAGTTTAAAAAAATTAAATTAAGAGCTTTTCTAAGAAAAGGCAAAAGAGAGTGGGGCAGTACTATAAAAAAAATGCAGAAACACTTGCCAATGATATCCGGTGAATGGAGTTTAGCTTTGAATTCGAGAGATTTTAACGAAAAATTATCAGTAAATAATGTGCAAGAAAAGCAGATATTTAAAAATTATCAAAATTTCCAAAAAATGCAGAATAAAGTTTTTAATAAGTCTGCAGGGTGGTTTTTTTGGACATATAAGACTGAGGATACAACTGACTGGGCTTGGAATTTCAGAAAGCTTATTGAAAACGGATTTAAGTTTTAGGTTATTTTAATATCAATGACACTTTTGAGATTAAAGAATCAATAGTATATTTGATTCTATTTTTTGTGACATTGAAAAGGGTGTTTTCTTCACAAAATGAATTTACTAACTCTTTGTCGGCAGACTTAATTCCGGTGGTCTCAGATACTATTGGATTCATCATCGCTCCCTCTTCCTCTATGTGGTCTAGTCCTAGGGAGTGACCCAGCTCATGAGCAAGAATATTTACTAAATTGGCGTCATCGGTATAGAAAAATATATCAATCTTCTCCTCTCCTGAGGTATAAAACCCAACCTCGGGCTTCTGCTCTAACACTGTGTTAAATTTAGTAACCATGTTGTTAAAAGTACCAATATTTTTATTT
>Ga0208040_1002901_pt1 | contig 14434 bp, 14 predicted proteins | sample AD_UKC083_MetaG_FD_184431 | JGI IMG/M metagenome (GOLD analysis project Ga0208040, IMG submission 184431) | Active sludge microbial communities of municipal wastewater-treating anaerobic digesters from USA - AD_UKC083_MetaG (SPAdes) (version 2) | ecosystem: Engineered > Bioreactor > Anaerobic >...
TAGGGACTGGTGTGTCCGGGGCATGGGAATACCGCCGGATACAAGGAGCTGGAGATGATTCTGGCAGAAAAATGAGCCCCCTTACTTGATATTTTGATGAAAAAATACCAATCAACCCCAGATAAACACTTCTTGCCGGATTACGCAAAGGTCTCGGATGAAGATTATGCGTAGCAAGTATCTGCATCCGCAGAATATGATCGTGGCGTTCGATGTGGAGACAACAGGCCTTTCGGTTGAACGCGGCGATCGTGTTGTTGAGATCGCCGGAGTCAAGTTGATGCATGGAAGACGAATCGGATATTTCAACAGCCTCGTCAGCACGGGCAGGCGAATATCCAGAGCAGCGGGTAAAATCCATGGGATCATCCCGGAGATGCTTGAGGGCATGCCTGGACCCGATGTCGTGTTCCCGAGTTTTTTTGATTTCATTGGACGGGCACTGCTGGTTGCCCACAATGCGCGTTTCGACATCGCCTTTCTCCGCCATGAATTCAGGCGACTTGGTTTCGGACTGTCCAATCCCCATGAATGCACCCTGCGCATGAGCCGGCGGATCTGTCCCGAACTGCCTGATCATTCCCTCTCAACCGTCTATCGCCGCTTGTGCGGCGAGATACCCCTAGGCATCCAGCCGCACCGTGCCTTATACGATGCCTGCCTGACCGCTGAAATCTGGCTCAGGATGACCGGTCGGCATGAAGCATGCTCGCACGAGAAGGGAGTACGAAAAATATGAACGCCAATGCTGCTCCCAGTTATTTCCACTACTGGGGGAAAACGGAAAAAGATACCGGCAGCTATCACCTTCTGCCCTTTCACTGCCTGGATGTGGCGGCAGTGGCGGCCGCATGGTGGGACAAAAGTCATGCCATACGACACTGTTTCCGTTTGAACAGCCGGCTCAATGAGGAACAGATAAAGGCATGGGTGATTTTTTTCGTGGCGCTGCACGACTATGGAAAATTCGATGTGCGCTTTCAGATACGGGCAAAATATGTGTGGGAAGTGATTTATCCGGGGGCAGGAAGCTACTGTTTACTCCCAGGCGTTTCTGATTGCAGGCGCTATCTTCATGGTGAAGGCGGGCTTTTCTGGTTCATGCAGGATCACGACAAAATTTATGGCAGTGTATCGTCAGGAGACAGACTGGATTTTCTCGATGCACTTGAGGATACCAGTTCGGAATTATGGAATTCATGGAAACCATGGATTGAGGCAGTAACAGGCCATCACGGCTGCATCAGGCTCTCTGAATACGTCTGTGAAGCTCCGTTGCCACCTGCGTCTGACAAGCGTCTGGGCATGGCTGACCGAGAAGCCCGGTGCTTGTGGCTGTATTCCCTCGAGCAGCTTTTCCTGAAGCCCACAGGATTGAGTCTTTCGGACAGCCCTCCTGCTTGTTCTCAAACTTTTCTCGCTGGTTTCTGTTCCATCGCAGACTGGCTGGGGTCGCAAAGCGACACAGACCATTTCATCTTTAATGGAAAGCCTCACGACCTTGCAGAATACTATGACGAGCGGTGCAAGGCCGACGCTCCGCACATACTCGAATTGGCTGGTGTCGTGGGCAGGAGCCGACCGTATGGCGGTGTGTCATGCCTGCTTAAACCGGATACACAACCTCGTTGCATGCAGACCCTGGTGGATGGACTGCCAGTGAAGCCAGGGATGACCATGGTTGAGGCTCCCACAGGAAGCGGGAAGACGGAAGCGGCGATGGCCTATGCCTGGCGTCTCATAGCTGAAGGCATGGCCGACTCCATCGTATTTGCGCTCCCGACCCAGGCAACGGCCAATGCCATGTGGGGACGACTGGAGCGGATTGCCCCGATGGTTTTCAAGGATCATCCGAATCTTCTTCTGGCTCATGGGGCGGCGCGGTTCAATAATGATTTTGGAAGAATCAAGCAAGCTTCCGTGGAAGGATATGAACTGGAAGATGGCGCGGTGCAATGCAGCCGATGGCTGGCAGAGAGCCGTAAGCGTGTTTTTCTCGGACAGATCGGGGTGTGTACAATCGATCAGGTCCTTGTCTCCGTGCTCCCCGTGAGGCACAGTTTTGTACGCGGGTTCGGTGTCGGGAGGAGCATCCTGATCGTCGATGAAGTGCATGCCTATGATGCCTACATGTACGGGCTCCTGGAAGAGGTCTTGAGGCAGCAGAAAAAGGCCGGCGGCTCGGCGATCCTTCTTTCGGCCACTCTCCCCGAAGAGCAGAGGCGACGGCTCTTCGCAGCATGGGGCATAAATCCCGAAACGAAAGGCCAGGAGGACCCCTATCCGTTGCTTCTCTGGACAGATGGTGATTCATGGCTCCCATGCGAGCTCAATTACCACAATATGCCGGAAGATCGTGAGGTATTGGTCGAGCCCATTCGCATGGCCGATCTCATGCCTGACGAAAACCTGCTTCGCCGAGTGGTTGATGCCGCCGAGCGCGGAGCGCAGGTGGCGGTGGTTTGCAACATGGTGATCACAGCCCAGGCGGTAGCCCGTAAGCTGCGCTCTATGACATCTAAGCCGGTCGACCTTTTCCACGCACGGTACTGTTACGCTCACCGCCGGGAAAAGGAGGCGGATGCCATTGAGCACTTCGGTCCGGGCGGCTTGCGTACGACAGGACGCATCCTCGTGGCCACACAGGTGGTCGAACAGTCACTGGACCTTGACTTCGACTGGCTGATTACCCAGCTCTGTCCTGTGGATCTCCTGTTCCAGCGAATGGGCCGGCTTCACCGCCACAATCGCCCTCGACGGCCCTCGGGCTGTGAGAGACCACTCTGTACGGTATTGCTGCCACAGGTTGATGACCACAGGATTCACGAGAAGATCTATAGCAACTCCTGCGTCCTGTGGCGAACGGCAGAAAAGCTTCTGGCTGCCCCACATGGCGCAGTGGTTTTTCCCGAAGCCTATCGCACCTGGATTGAATCGGTTTATCAGGATGAACCCTGGGAAAATGAACCTCCCGAGCAAACGGCAGCCTTTGAGGAGTTCAAGCACAACGTAGAGGATGTTAAAAGGTATCTGGCAATGCAAATGCTTGGGCTCGCCCGGGGTATGACTCCCTTTGCCGACTCGGAAGATGCATTTACTGCAGTGACCCGCGACGGGGATATGAATCTGACCGTCGTTCCATATTACCGGACTGCAAAAGGAAAGTTCCTGCTGGATGGCACCCTGCTCGAATCTCTCAACGAATATCAGCAACTCGAGGCCCTGGCATTGAACAGCGTGGGCGTGCCCAGTTCATGGGGGCGTTACCTTGAGGATCATGTTGAAGGCAGATTCTGGCTTGAGATGCAGCCGGAAGGCGATGGCTTCAGGGGGAGATCGAAAGGGGCAACTTTCCGCTATCACAAAGACATTGGACTGGAGAAGGAGAAATAGTCATGAACCTGCTGACCGACCAATGGATACCGGTCCGCCCGCTCGACGGCGGCGGCATGGAGAAGATCACCCTCAGGAGATTGCTGTGCGAGGAAGGTAGATGGGAGCTATGCCTTCCTAGGGATGACATGGAGCTGGCCGCCTTGCAGCTTCTCATCTGCATCACCCAGACGATCATGACCCCGAAAGATGAGTCGGAGTTGCGCAGTCGTATCGTCAGACCCGTCTTGACGGAGGAATTCGATGAAGCTGTCCAGCCGTTTGGCGAGTGGTTTCAGCTCGATCATCCAAAGTACCCGTTCATGCAGGTTCGAGGTGTTAATGCCAAAGAACAGACATTCATGGATAAGTTAATGGCAGGTTTGACGGGAGCGACAAACAGTTGTTTCGTGAACCAGCCTGATATGGCTGATGGCCTATGCGGAGGATGTGCTACCATAGCGCTGTTCAACCAGGCGTCCTGTGCGCCTAGTTTCGGTGGAGGCTTTAAGGGATCGCTCAGAGGGGGGTCTCCCATCACCACGCTTGTACAAGGAGACCATTTGAGGCGGACGGTATGGCTGAACATATTGAGTAATAGAGAAATATTGAATATTTTACCCTGGCATCCCGAAACCTCAAACCAGAAACCGACCTGGGTCGACCCAATCAGGGCTGGTAAAACAATTCCTGCTCAGCAGATCGGATTCATACGCGGTCTGCTGTGGCAACCTGCCCATATCGAGCTTCTCCCGCCCGCTGCAGCAGAGTCATGCCCATGCTGCGGGTGCTTGACCAAGGAGGTCTTCACTTCCTTTCACAAGTCCAAATTCAGCTACACCATTGAAGGCAATTTTCCGCACCCTCATTCCCCAAGGATCATGACGATAAAGAAGGGGGTCTTAAAAGAAAGGTTCGCATCGTTCACTTCATCCGCACCGGCCTGGACGCAATTGGCGCGATTTGTGGTCAAGCAGCAGCTTGATGTGAACAGCAAGGTAGGGCAGCAGCCGGCCGCCGTCGTTCTCCAGGCAAGAAGTATCTTGGGAAAGAATTCGAGTAAATTGAATCTGGTGGTAGGAGGCTATCGAAATAATCAAGCATCCGTACTGGAGCGGCGTCATGAAGTCTTTACCCTAAATCATGGCTGGGATAAAAACACAGATGTTATTAAAGAACTAGTATCCAAAGGCTTGGGATACTGGAACGCTCTGAGTAGAGCGCTATCCGTTTTTGTTAATGGTAGCAAAGCAGATAAAGTTAAGGGGGCAGGAATAAAAATCCATCAAACAGCAGAGGTGCAGTACTATCGTCGCTCGGAACCGATAATCGAAGATACATTAGCTCGGATAGACTTTGCAAACCCTGTACCGCGACTAGCCGATATGTGCCATTCTCTCAGAGAAATTGTCGAGTCATTATTTGAGGATTCAATCAGACCCTATCTGAACGACCCGGAATTAGTAAGGACAAGAGCTGTCGCCCGAAGAAAATTGATCAGAAATCTCAGCGATCTTGAACCACAAACTGATAAAGGAGGCGCGAATGGAACAACAGAGACTCCCTGACTTCATTTCTCTCTACAATGCATGGGACAGACTGCCCCCCGGCTCGCAAGCCGAGCTGCGCAGAGCCGGCAGGCCGGAATACCTGCTCGAGGTACCGGCCTTTTACCGCCTTTTCAGCGGAAGAGCATCGAGTGAATGGGAAAAGCAGGCCTACCAGCGCTTGATCTTCTGCCTGCCGTATATCCGGTATACCGAGCGTAGAATCGGCCTTGGAGAAGCGCTCGCCGCAGGGAAGGGGATTGGCGAAAAGAGGTTGTTCCAGGTCGTGAGGTCAGAGCCGCCGAATGACATGCTGCAGCTCCGCAGGATCCTTCAGATGGCAGAGCCCACGGTTTACTGGCCGGCAGCGGCAAGACTGCTCTGGTACTGGAATGAACGGAGCAAGCGCGATCTCCTGGAAGATTATTTCATGCATAAGAAAAAGGAAAAATAGACGATTGTCGAATAAGGAGGTTTTCAATGGACAAGAACTTCATCAATTACCACATTCTGATCTCTCACAGCCCGTCCTGCCTGAACAGGGACGATATGAACATGCAGAAGTCGGCGATCTTCGGCGGCAAACGCCGCGTACGCATTTCCAGCCAGAGCCTAAAGCGGGCTATTCGCAAGAGTGAGTATTACCGGCAGAATCTTGGTGAGACAAGCATCCGCAGCCGAGATCTCGGGTTGCTGAAGAATGAGTTTCTGGAATGCTTCAAAGGTGAGTTCAGCGAAAAAATTATCGAGGAGGCAATAGAACGCTTTGTAAAAACAAAAGAAAATAATGAAAACGAGAATGCAGATGATTCATCCGACGAAATAAATGAACCATCATCCGACAAGAAGGTTGCAGTAGCTCCCTGGATACGGGATGAGTTTAGGATTATTTGTAATGTAATCAAAGAGGTCAGGGAAGAAGGTTTATCCCCGGAAGAAGAAGAGAAAGCCAGACAGGAACACGATAAATTAAAAGGAAAAAAGAGAAAGCCATTTGGTGCCTTCATTGAAGAGGTTTTCGCCAAGAAGATAGATAAAAAACTTAAAGAAAGGAAACAAGCCCTGAAGTCAGCCTTATCATCAGCAATTGATGTCGCATTATCCGGCAGGATGGCAACATCAGGTCTTATGACAAGCATCGACGGGGCATTGGCTGTTTCTCACGCCATCACTACCCACACCGTGGATGCCGACATCGACTGGTTCACTGCTGTAGATGACCTGCAGGAGCACGGCTCCGGCCATCTGGATACGCAGGAGTTTTCAAGCGGCGTCTTTTATCGGTATGCGAGCCTGAACATAGGGCAGTTGCAAGAAAACCTGGGGAATGTACCGCGTGAGAAAGTCCTCATGATTGCCGCCCATGTCCTTCACCTCATGGCAACGGTGGTACCCTCAGCCAAGCAGCAGTCATTCGCCGCCCATAACCTTGCCGATCTGGCAATGGTCTCCTTTTCAGATCTTCCGGTATCGCTCGCGAATGCATTTGAGGAACCGGTGAAGGCCGGGCCTGGCTTCATCAAGCCGTCAGTCAGGGCTCTGCATGATTACTGGCACAGTGTGCATGCGGGGTATGGTCTGGACGAGCAGTGCGCCCAGTTCGCGCTTGGTCATGGCGCGCCTGAGGGAATCAAAGACGTAAGAACCCTGGATGATCTGAAAAATTGGGTGCTCAGAGACGGAAAGGGATGAGCCATGAGGGATTTTCTCATTCTCAAACTGCACGGTCCCATGCAAGCATGGGGGGAGCATACCTTCGAGGGTCACCGCCCTTCGGCGAACTTCCCCACACGCAGCGGACTGCTGGGACTGCTTGGAGCCTGTCTCGGCATCAGACGAAATGACAGGGAAAGGCTTCAGGCACTGGCGGACAGCATCGGCCTGGCTGTCAGGGTCGATGTGCGCGAGGTGATGCAAAGTGACGGGACAACGCGACAGGTCCGGTTGGTAAAGATCATGGACTATCATACAGTCAAGGATGCCCGTAAAGATTATGTCGGCCTTAAAAGCCATGAAACCATTCAGACTTGGCGGGAATACCTCTTGGATGCGGAGTTCACAGTGGCTATATGGAACCGGCAGAATGCCGGAATTCTTCTCGATGAATTGGAAAACGCCGTCAGGCATCCATGCTATACCCCCTACCTGGGGCGGCGCAGTTGTCCGATTTCCAGACCTCTCTTTCAGATGCGGCACAAAGCATCGGGTGCATTGGAAGCTCTGAGAGCTGTCTCACCACATGGGGGAACGATCTACAGCGAAGAGATCTCGGATGTCCGGATGAAACGCGTCCGTGACGTGCCCCTTATCAACCAGCCGAGGCAGTTTGCAGCGCGCAACATCTATGTTCATGGAGGTGACCATGTACCTGAGTAAAGTCTTGGTAGCCGGTTCCTTCTGCCGCAATCCTTATGACGTTCATCGGGCGCTCTGGTCCTTCTTTCCGGGTGATACAGAGTCGCGCCGGGATTTTCTCTTTCGGATCGTTCAGGCGGATCATGCCTGGACGGAAATGTTGATGCAGTCCACCCGCCTGCCGGAACAACAGGGAGATATGGCCAGGATAGTCGCCTGCAAGGAGTTCACCCTTGTATTGCAGGCAGGGCAGCGCTTGTCATTTCTTATTGTGGCTAATCCTGTAAAGACCATCGATGACGAGGGCGCAAGGCTGGACTCTCAGGGTCGACTGAAGAAATGCCGCGTTCCGCTGGTAAGAGAAGTGGAACGGCGCGAATGGCTCGAGCGCAAACTGCAAAAATTCGCCTCGCTTGAAACGGTGATCATTGAGTCGGGGCTTCCCATCAGATTCAAAAAGGGTAGGGAGAGCAGGGTCGGCAAGATCCAGCCGGTAAAATTTCGTGGCGTTCTCGAGGTCAAGGATGTAGATGGTCTTTCGGAGATCGTCAGGAACGGCATTGGGCCTGCGAAGGCTTTCGGTTGCGGCATGTTGTCGCTTGCAAGGGCATGAATACGGAAGCCGAAGGATCGCACGATGTCTGATGCAGCAAAAGGAAAAGGCCTCACCTCAGTATACCAGCAGATAAGGTATGTCCTCGCCCAGGCGCGCAGCCAGGCTCATCAAGCCGAAAACAGCTCTATGGTGCAGGTGTATTGGATCATAGGCCGGATCATTGTCGAAGAGGAACAGCACGGCGAGCAGAGGGCCGCCTATGGGAAACGGTTGATTGACGACCTCTCCGCCAGGCTTTCGGCAGAGTTCGGCCAAGTATTCGATAAACGTAACCTGTGGTTCATGCGTAGCTTTTATCTTGCATTTCCAAAAGTGAACGCAATGCGTTCAGAATTATCCTGGACCCAATAGATCTGAAGGTGGGCAAACTAACGCACTAGGACCTCGGCCAGATGCAGATGCGTGTCAACTACTTCACAAGCGAACTCATGAACGAAGGCGAAACCCGGCCCATCGGGATCGTTCAATGTACTGACAAGAGCGAGGCTGTCGTTCGATACACGCTGCCAGAAGAGAACGATCAGATCTTTGCCTCGCGCTACAAACTCTTTCTGCCGAGCGAAGAAGAGCTTGCCCTCGAGCTGGAAAGAGAACGGCGGGCCATTGAGAGGGAAAAACGGCTGCTGGACAAGGAGGGCTCATTTTGACACAACCAATGCTTCCCATGCTCAAGCCCATCGCCATGAAGGAACGGATATCGATCCTCTTTGTGGAGAAGGGCAACCTCGACGTGCTCGACGGCGCGTTCGTGGTAGTGGATAAAAACGGCGTGCGCACGCATATTCCTGTAGGAGGTATTGCATGCCTCATGCTGGAACCGGGCACGCGTGTTTCGCACGCGGCTGTCACACTCGCATCGCGCGTGGGCTGCCTGCTGGTTTGGGTGGGGGATGCCGGGGTGCGATTGTATGCCTCGGGACAGCCTGGAGGTGCTCGGGCCGACCGGTTGCTCTACCAGGCAAAGCTCGCCCTGGATGATGATGCCCGGTTGAAGGTTGTGAGAAAGATGTACGCCCTGCGTTTCAGGGAAGAGCCACCTGCCAGGCGCAGTGTGGAACAGTTACGCGGCATCGAAGGCGTGCGAGTACGCAAGATGTATGAAATGCTGGCAAGGCAGTACAGGGTCGAATGGAAAAGTCGCAACTACGATCATTCGGAGTGGGAGAGCGGCGATGTCCCAAACCGTTGCCTGAGCTCAGCAACCGCATGTTTGTACGGCATCTGTGAAGCAGCCATACTGGCGGCGGGATATGCTCCTGCGGTCGGCTTCATCCATACAGGCAAGCCGCAATCGTTTGTGTATGACATTGCGGATGTATTCAAGTTCGATACCGTGGTGCCTGCCGCGTTTAGGATTGCTGCCCAGAAGCCGCATGATCCCGAGCGAGAGGTGCGGATCGCCTGCCGAGATATTTTCCGACAGACAAAGGTTCTCAAACGCATAATTCCCACCATCGAGGAGATACTGGCAGCCGGTGGTATGAAGATACCCGAGCCGCCGCCAGAATCCATAGGCCCAGCAATCCCGAACAAGGAGGGAATCGGCGATGCTGGTCATCGTGGTTGAGAACGCGCCGCCCCGTCTCAGGGGAAGGCTGGCCGTCTGGCTTCTGGAAGTGCGCGCAGGCGTGTATGTCGGCAACTATTCGCTCCGCGTTCGCGACATGATCTGGCATCAGGTGGAGGAGGGGATCGAAGATGGCAATGCCGTCATGGCATGGAGCACGAACACAGAAATCGGCTACGATTTCATGACGTGCGGCAAAAACCGACGTATTCCTCTGGAGATGGACGGCATCAAACTGGTGTCTTTCTTGCCGGAAGGAAAGCAATACGAATTCAATTAGTTATGAATAATCTTTTTGGTGGCAAAATGTTCATTGAAAATCTATAGTGATATTAACGGAATATAGGAAGTGTGTTCCCCACATGCGTGGGGATGAACCGATCGTCGGCATACTCTGGGCGCTGTGCATTCTGTGTTCCCCACATGCGTGGGGATGAACCGTTGATCGACCCATCAGCTACGATTTGCTTGAAGTGTTCCCCACATGCGTGGGGATGAACCGATGGTTGATCCTCCCGTGATCGGCCCCACGGCGTGTTCCCCACATGCGTGGGGATGAACCGCTCCGCTCGATGATGTTCCGAACGTCATGGATGTGTTCCCCACATGCGTGGGGATGAACCGTTCAGACCATCCGGATCGATGACCTGGTGGAAGTGTTCCCCACATGCGTGGGGATGAACCGAGTATGACAGTTACGAGGTGGCGCATAGGGAGGTGTTCCCCACATGCGTGGGGATGAACCGAGAAAACCTAGATGATTTTGGTAATCCTAACCGTGTTCCCCACATGCGTGGGGATGAACCGGATTAGCTTTGATGAGCATCGTGCATTTTCCAGTGTTCCCCACATGCGTGGGGATGAACCGCAGTCGCGCTTGAGATTGATGGCGAAATTATCGTGTTCCCCACATGCGTGGGGATGAACCGATTAATTCAAAACGGGATACAACGATTCGTCCGTGTTCCCCACATGCGTGGGGATGAACCGGACCGGCGGCGCCAGTGCTTCGAGGGAAGGGGGTGTTCCCCACATGCGTGGGGATGAACCGGGGGCTAAACTATGATAGTTAGCATCAAGGGTGTGTTCCCCACATGCGTGGGGATGAACCGAATTAGCTTTGATGAGCATCGTGCATTTTCCAGTGTTCCCCACATGCGTGGGGATGAACCGGGATTGCTGTAATTTACTGTATGATAGATAAAGTGTTCCCCACATGCGTGGGGATGAACCGCTTCTAGCCGGCAACCCAGACACCACTATCGGGTGTTCCCCACATGCGTGGGGATGAACCGCATTTTGTATGTTTTTTGCTGTACAGGGGTAAGTGTTCCCCACATGCGTGGGGATGAACCGTAGTGGAAGCGACGCGAGGAACGAGCGGAATAGTGTTCCCCACATGCGTGGGGATGAACCGCTGGTATACTCAGGAATGGACAGGTTTACATCGTGTTCCCCACATGCGTGGGGATGAACCGATCAATTCAAAACAGAATACAACGATTCGTCCGTGTTCCCCACATGCGTGGGGATGAACCGCCCCGCCAAGACTTTCCCATCCCGGTCTGCGGGTGTTCCCCACATGCGTGGGGATGAACCGCATCAGTGGATCGGGATCCGGTTCAGTTAGTAGTGTTCCCCACATGCGTGGGGATGAACCGTCTATCCCAGGCTTCTTCCGTGAGTGACATACGTGTTCCCCACATGCGTGGGGATGAACCGGTGGAGATGAACGAGGTGAACCGGGTGATGATGTGTTCCCCACATGCGTGGGGATGAACCGCCAGAGCCAGCAGGACCGCCGCCATCATGTTAGTGTTCCCCACATGCGTGGGGATGAACCGAACCCACAACCAAAACATAATGAACGTGCCGAGTGTTCCCCACATGCGTGGGGATGAACCGTTAGAGCTGGCCGAGGTGAACAGAGTGATGATGTGTTCCCCACATGCGTGGGGATGAACCGGCGCTCAGATCCTGGGAGCTCTCCCTGAACCTGTGTTCCCCACATGCGTGGGGATGAACCGCTGTTCTGTCAGTTCACCGAGGGGCTGGATTCGTGTTCCCCACATGCGTGGGGATGAACCGGGGCAGGGGAATACTTGTTTTATCTTCCCCCGGTGTTCCCCACATGCGTGGGGATGAACCGGTTAGCAGAGCAGCAGCTAATGCTATTTTCCTGTGTTCCCCACATGCGTGGGGATGAACCGATCAGGGATTACTTCAAGAAACTGGCTGCTTAGTGTTCCCCACATGCGTGGGGATGAACCGTAGGTATGGCTAGTGAGGATGAGTCAGGTTGTGTGTTCCCCACATGCGTGGGGATGAACCGCCAGAGCCAGCAGGACCGCCGCCATCATGTTAGTGTTCCCCACATGCGTGGGGATGAACCGCGTGGACAATAACAGCTATAAATAATTTAAATGTGTTCCCCACATGCGTGGGGATGAACCGCGGTTGTTCGGGCCTGGGTTGAAGAGAATTTAGTGTTCCCCACATGCGTGGGGATGAACCGCGCGATCTTTCCGAGAGTGCCGGTCACGAACCGTGTTCCCCACATGCGTGGGGATGAACCGTCGTTTGATGAGGATGAAATTGAGAAACCAAAGTGTTCCCCACATGCGTGGGGATGAACCGACCGAGCTCACGGACAACGAGCTTTTAAAGGCGTGTTCCCCACATGCGTGGGGATGAACCGCTGAGGGGCGATTACCCGGCGGAGAAGCGGGAGTGTTCCCCACATGCGTGGGGATGAACCGTCACTGGAATGATAAATACATATGCCAATTTAGTGTTCCCCACATGCGTGGGGATGAACCGTGAATGATGATGTTGTAGATGCATGGGTAAGAGTGTTCCCCACATGCGTGGGGATGAACCGGTGTTTGGAGAATAGGAGGTGGTGCCTTAACAGTGTTCCCCACATGCGTGGGGATGAACCGCGCGACATCTTCGAAAATCTTTTGATTATTCCGTGTTCCCCACATGCGTGGGGATGAACCGGTTAGCAGAGCAGCCGCTAACGCTATTTTCCTGTGTTCCCCACATGCGTGGGGATGAACCGCATATGCCCTTCACTGAATTCCTTGATCAAGAGTGTTCCCCACATGCGTGGGGATGAACCGATAGTCGGAGAGGTCGCGATACAGGCTCTCGTGTGTTCCCCACATGCGTGGGGATGAACCGTCTCTTCGGGAATGATGCTATTGACGTACCGAGTGTTCCCCACATGCGTGGGGATGAACCGTCACTGGAATGATAAATACATATGCCAATTCAGTGTTCCCCACATGCGTGGGGATGAACCGCATATCAATGGTGGATTATTTCAAACTGACCCGTGTTCCCCACATGCGTGGGGATGAACCGTATGGTCTGATAGGTCACAGGTCTATAATTAGGTGTTCCCCACATGCGTGGGGATGAACCGGCGGGATGGACGAACACGCATGTAAGCATGATGTGTTCCCCACATGCGTGGGGATGAACCGAATCACGGTTATGACCTGTTCCGCATGGCGCAGTGTTCCCCACATGCGTGGGGATGAACCGGTGTTCCTTCCCCGAGCTCCTTCTCAGGTGGGGTGTTCCCCACATGCGTGGGGATGAACCGCGCAACGCTCCTCCATCATCGAGGGCAAGCTGGTGTTCCCCACATGCGTGGGGATGAACCGATCCCAGAATAGGAGGAGAGGCATGGACGGAAGTGTTCCCCACATGCGTGGGGATGAACCGAGGACGCAAGGTTGGTCTTCGGGCCGGGGATTGTGTTCCCCACATGCGTGGGGATGAACCTCCTCCTGGTAGGTTATCCCCTCGTATGATTCCGTGTTCCCCACATGCGTGGGGATGAACCGGTGGGATAGCAGTTTGCCGTCACCCTCCCATAGTGTTCCCCACATGCGTGGGGATGAACCGTGCTTGCCCTTTTTTTGGCTTCAGTACACGATGTGTTCCCCACATGCGTGGGGATGAACCGCCAACATTCCAGTGCGGCCATGGTCTTCATGGGTGTTCCCCACATGCGTGGGGATGAACCGAGCAGGGAATGAGGCTTAAATAGCACAAAGGAGTGTTCCCCACATGCGTGGGGATGAACCGGGAAGAGTTTAGTGATGAGAAATGCCTGTATCGTGTTCCCCACATGCGTGGGGATGAACCGAGACGAGGAAGAGGTCTTGCGCCTCCGATACTGTGTTCCCCACATGCGTGGGGATGAACCGATCATCACCCTGTCCTCCTTGGTCAGCGTCGAGTGTTCCCCACATGCGTGGGGATGAACCGCGGCCCGCCGAATTACAGGAGTATAAGCCCTAGTGTTCCCCACATGCGTGGGGATGAACCGGCCCTGAATCCCGCCGAGGTGCGCGACGAGATGTGTTCCCCACATGCGTGGGGATGAACCGGGCACGAACGGGCAGAACATATCAACCTCTGTGTGTTCCCCACATGCGTGGGGATGAACCGGCAATTTGCACGATTGTATATTGGGGGAATAAGTGTTCCCCACATGCGTGGGGATGAACCGACAGCTACGGCATTCATCAGAAACCTTTCGGAGTGTTCCCCACATGCGTGGGGATGAACCGAATAGTGCTGCCGGTGCCGCTGGTAACATGGAGTGTTCCCCACATGCGTGGGGATGAACCGGACTGGCAATCCCGAAAATCACCATTCTGAGACCTTTGCACAACTCCGACAGCAGCGGAAGTTGTCAGGGTGGTGATTACCAGCGATCATTGCCTTTAATATAATGAGACCTTTGCACAATTCAGTCATCGGTGAAGCCTGACAGGGAGTTGATTTCCAGCGGCCATCTTCATTAATATAATGATAATATTGATGAATAGTGGTATACTCCTTCCAAGATGGGATGAATGGGGAGGGGTGATATGGGGTTCAAGGAGTATGAGCGGAACATGAGTTTTCTGGATCTTGAGTTGAGCAAGACGTTAGGATCTTCACGGACGCAGAAGT
>Ga0208040_1002905_pt1 | contig 14418 bp, 13 predicted proteins | sample AD_UKC083_MetaG_FD_184431 | JGI IMG/M metagenome (GOLD analysis project Ga0208040, IMG submission 184431) | Active sludge microbial communities of municipal wastewater-treating anaerobic digesters from USA - AD_UKC083_MetaG (SPAdes) (version 2) | ecosystem: Engineered > Bioreactor > Anaerobic >...
CAGATCCGAGACCACCTTGCCCTTTTCGAAGCGCTGCCAGTAGATCCTTCCGTTCCTGCGGACCTGCACCTCCATCCACTCGGAGAGGGCATTGACCACGGAGACGCCCACCCCATGCAGTCCTCCGGAGACGCCATAAGACTCATGGTCGAACTTGCCGCCGGCATGCAACACCGTTAAGACGATCTCCAGAGCCGGCCGGTTAAACTGGGGATGGTTATCGACCGGGATGCCTCGGCCGTCGTCCCGGATGGAGACACTTCCACCTGGATTGATGGTCACATTTATCTCGCTGCAGAATCCTCCTAGGGCCTCGTCCACGCTGTTGTCCACTACCTCGTAGACCAGATGGTGTAGCCCCAGGGAGTCTGTGCTGCCTATGTACATCGAGGGCCGACGCCTGACCGCCTCAAGGCCTTCGAGAACCTGGATATGGCTTGCATCATAGCCTGTAGCTTCGCTCAAAATCAACTAAGCCTCCTTAATAATTAGGACTGTATCACACTAATTTGAGCAGATATAAGCTTTTCCTGAAAATGAGAAGCCAAGGTCCGGATTCGAACCGGAGTGGTAATGCTCTGCAGGCATTTGCGTAGCCGCTCCGCCACCTTGGCATTAGGATGGTCCATCTCAGGATACCCCACCTTTATCGATGTGGGCTCACTCTGAGCAGAGATCCTGCTGCAACCTCTCCCCTTATAAAGATTGCCTTCGAAGGCCGACCCTCACGGCAAATCTCGGAATGGAAGACTTCTTCGTCGCGCATCTCTTATAAAATGATTTAAAAGTGAGCGTAATCCGCGTGCCTTTTATGGGATGACCACTATAAATCTAATATAATATAGGAAGGAGTGAACCTTTCTTCAGGATAATATAAATAATCATTTGATTGAACACTTAATCATGAAGATAGCTCTTGTGCAGCCTAACGGCAGATTTGCATATTCCATTTGTCCAGAACCGCCCCTGGGGCTGGCATATCTGGCATCATCCCTTCTGGCTTATGATAACGATTTATATATAGAAATAATTGATGGCTTTATTTTAGAGCGCGAAGAGTATGTTAAAAGAATTTCTGAATTAAGGGCGGACATCATCGGGGTCACCGCCACCATGCCTCTGCTGGGTGAGGCGCTAAAGATTCCCGGTATGGTTAAAGAAAAAGATGCCCTCTTTATCATCGGTGGACCGGGGGTCATGAATTTGCCAAGCACCAGGCTCTATGAGGGCGGCTACTCAATTGTATGCTATGGTGAGGGTGAAAGGACCATCGTTGATCTGATCCGTGCGCAAAAGAAAGATCTGCCTCTGGATAAGGTAAGGGGCATCTCTTTTATCTCTAAAGGAAATGAGGTAAGAACGCCTCCGAGGGAATTTATAAAAAACCTCGACGAGATCCCCTTTCCCTCAAGGCATTTGCTGGACATGAATAAATATACAGATTCATGGAAAAAAAATATGGGAGTCGCCTTTTCTCCCATGGTCACATCGAGGGGATGTCAGTTCTCTTGCAGATTCTGCAGCAAAGACATATTCGGAAATGAGATCCGATATCGGTCTCCTGATAGCATAATCGAGGAGATGAGGCTGCTTTATGATGAGTACAAAATTGAAATGATCTTCTTTGAGGATGATCTCTTCACATTGAATAAGAAACGAGTGCTGGATTTCTGCACCGTCATGGAAAGGGAGCTTCCAGGGAAGAAATGGGGAGCCATGTCCAGGGTGGATACAGTTGATTTTGAGACGATATCCCGAATGAAGCGAGCAGGTTGCGTCGAGCTTGCCTTTGGCGTGGAGAGTGGGAGCCAGGCCATCTTAGACCTCTTGAGGAAGGGAATTACTCCGGAGCAGATAATCAGGACGTTCAAACAGGCGGATGAAATTGGATTAGTCTCAGGTATGTTTCTGATTGTGGGAATTCCTGGAGAGACCCAGGAGGATATAGATATGACCAAGAGATTGATTGCAGAGTCCAAGCCGAAATGGGTGAATATCGCTTATCTCACTCCGATTCCCGGAACAGAGATTTATGAGATGACAAAGCATTTGATCAGGGATGATGTTGATTTCTGCGATTTTAATGATTCATTTGGTGGAGTCTTTAAAGAGGGTGTGTTTGAGGTGGGGCCTCGGGAGAGGATGAAAGAGTTAATGGGCTTTTATTTGGAGGAATTCAAGGGCAGGATTGATCCAAGATTGAGCATATATGATGGCTCCATGATGGCGGATTAGAATTCGGTTTCCCAGTTCATTTCGTTTTTATCCTGGCGTGTTATCTCATCGGCGATTGCTTCAGACGGAAACAAATATATACGTTGATGATCGTACTATGTCTGTGCAAAGGTCATATTTCCCAATCCCTCCTATTTGAATGACTTTTGCCCCCCTCCTAATTATCTCTTTAATGAGCATCTCGGCGTGCAGCCGAAAAGCTTAAATCGTCGAATGCCGTATTAATGTGCAGGCAAAAGTCGACGGCCATCAATCCCTCCCGTACGGTGACTTTTGCCCCTCCCTCCTTTTCACAGAATCGGAAGTTCACGCTGATCGTCTACACCCAAAAGGTTTATATCGTCTTACGTCGAAGCTAAGGTGGCAAAAGTCAATCACCAATCCCTCCTACACTGACTTTTGCTGTCCCTCTTCTTTCCTCGAGTGGAGCCGTTTTCCCTCTTCGTCTGGCCAACTGCCGCCATCCTCTCGCCTAATTTAAATATCGTATGCACTATAGCCCTCTTTTTATGCCAGATCCAAAGGAGAAGATCGAAGATCTGATCAGAGCTTTGGAGGAGCTGAGGCTGCATGTGGCCAGGAATGATCTTGCCGTCGGCAATCAGCGGATCAACTCTCAGCTCTACTTCTCTATTGCCAACGCCTGCCTGAGAAACCGCGCCCTTCTCCTGTACGGCGGAATGGGTGCGAACAAGACCACACTGGTCAATCTGCTCGGGTCCTCATTCTTATCCCTCCACTTCGGCGAGGTGGAAGACCGGATGGTGACCGGCTATCCGGAGCAGACGGAGGAGAAGATGGTGGGCTTTCTGGATCCCAGACAGTGGACGAGAGAGGAAGACGAGCCCTGCACAGTGCTCTGGACCCCTTGGTCTCGGTCCCGCTGGAAGCTGATCAATGAGGTCAACCGCTTTCCTGGTGGCAAGCAGAACCTGTTCTTGGAGATACTGCAGAAGAGGAAGATCAGCTATGCTGGGCAGGTGTACGAGCCAGGAGATACCTGTTACTATCTGACCATGAACCCAGAGTTCTCCGCCACCTATCCTCTGGACGAGGCCCTGCTGGACCGCATATCCGTTTGTGTGCCCGCTTTTCAGCCCAACTTCCTGGCAGGGCTGGCCCTCTCTGAAAGGGAGAGGGGGGTCTGGGAGCTGGCAGAGGAGCTGCCCCGCTTCACCCCCCAGGAGTTCGATTCCCTGCCTGGGCTGGTGGCTCAAAAGGAGCTCGAGCCTCGGGTGGAGCTGGCAGTGCTCTGCCTGGTGAGGGACTTCACCCTCTGCGAGAGGGCGCCGTCATATGACAAGACCCAGCTATCCTCTGCCCGTCCATCGCGAGGCCTGTGTGCAGGCTGCCATTACAGCGGCAATTCAGAGGCCATCTGCTGGCAGGCGGACGGGGGGCTGTCAGATCGGGTGCGCCAGGACCTTAGATCCTTTTCCCGGGCTCTTGCCTATCTCTTGGATCGAGAGGCCGATCTGGAGGTTTTAAAGGCTGTGGCTCCTTATGTTATCTGGCACCGGATAAATCCCATCCGTTCGATTATCGATCGGCCTCCCTATTATGGCGCGAGAAAGCTGGCTTTTGTGGCAGATCTGGTAGAAAAGAGCATCAACCGCACTATGAACGAGCGGGCGGATATGAACCTCATCTTCTCCCGAGCAGTGGATGGGGAGACATCCGTCTGGAGGGCGATGGAAGAGCTATCGATCTTTGACGATCCCATCGCCCGGCTGGACTTCATACCCTCCCTGGAGCAGATGAAATGAAGCTGGGCAGATTCATAGATGATGCCTACCGCGGCCTGAACAAGGGACGCAGTCTAAGGAGCGAGAAAGGAGACCCCATCTTCAGCCTGGATGACCTGGCAGAGAGGATAGGGACCAGGCCCAGCCGGACGGAGGTGGAAGAGCTTCTGCCCCAGGATCCTGGAACCCTGGAAAGGCTGGTCGAATCCGATCCGGGCAATAGACATCAGATCATCTGGGGTCATCTCTCCAGCATCGCCGCAGAGAGGAGCCACCAGCCCCTCCACCTTCCGGCCGGGAACTATGCCGGTCTGGAGCTATCCCGGGGCACCATTATCCTGGAGATGGGAGGAGATCATGTGGGCGAGAGGATGAAAGGGGGGAGGATATATCTTCGCCAGGCGGCAGGCGACTATCTGGGTCAGGAGATGACCGGTGGGGGGATAGTATCTGCAGATGCTGGGAACTATGCCTTCCGCAGGATGAGCGGCGGTTTGGGAGTGATCAAAGGTGACTGCGGCAACTTCCTGGGACTGGGCTGCTCCGGGGGGAAGGTGGTCTGCCAGGGCGACTGCGGGGAGAGGGCTGGCTGGCTGATGAGCTCGGGAAGCCTGCGCATTCATGGTGATGCGGGCGACTATCTGGGGCTCTTGATGAAAGGAGGTCGTATCACCGTTTTTGGCCGGGCAGGAAGGAGGGCGGGCTGGCGGATGAAGGGCGGCGCGATCAGAGGAAAGGATTTTGGCCCTGAGGCGGCGGATGGAGTCCTTGGGCTGGATTGAGATCTGGCAGAGGTCTCGGGAAAGCTGGCACTGGCCTCTTCTTCCCCCTCCCGTCCTGGGCGAAAAAGACATGTCTGGCAGCTTTGCCTTCTCGAACTATCAGATCACCTTGGACCAGCAAGCTCTACAGCTTGGACCTCTATATTTGGAGAACCTCTTCCATCATCTCATCGTTCAATACATCTTCTGCCCCCGATCACTGGAGTATGCGGGTATCCTCGCTCTGGCCGCGCTCAAGGGGCTGGGTCATCCTTCAGGATCTAATTCCACATACTTTTCTGCTTATGGTTCGATGCCCGGTTCGGCATCGCATATCGAGTCCGCCCGCAGGATGGTGAATATATTCTCAGATATTGTATCGGACTCCTTTCGCCTGGAGAGGAGCGAGCGAGACGAAGAGCTGGTGCTGATGGGCTGGAGGAGGCTGGGGGAACTGGATGGCCGGCCCCTTAATCCTTTAGACCGAGTGGTTCTGGGCTTCTTAAGGAAGTTTTGGGGAGCTTCTCTTCCCTCCTGTCCCCTTCCTGAGGTCGAGCATCTCCTGCGGATCTTCTCACCTGGTATCAGGGACAAGAGACTCTGGCCCAGGCAGTGCCAGGAGATGGCCCGCATACTGGGTGCCTTGGAGCCAGGCATCCTGGGTCAGGGACCGGTCCGGGCGCAGGAGATATTGAACGGCAGCGCAGACGCTGTGCCCCTGCTCTGTGCCGCAGACCTTGATGCCGGTGAATATGAAGAGGCCCTGGCGGTGCTGGGGCAGAAGGGAGATCTCAAACGCTGGTATCGAGACCAGAGCTATTTCATAGAGATCAGAGAGGTTCCCAGGGCCCGCTCGGAGGTCAATCCCTCGGGCTTTGCCAAATGGAGGTTGACCGACCCCTGCTATGATCTGGATGTATCCTACTCTCTGAGCCTGAGCCCCTATCTCATTCCCGGGGTCTCGACCTACAAGAGGGATCATGAGGCGAGCCCCATGATGCCGGAAAGAGCGGGGGTACCCGATCTGCTCGTAGTCCTGGACAGCAGCCGCTCCATGGAGGGGCCGCGTAAGGGCACCAAGACCTATAAGGCGACCCTGGCCGCTTTCAAGGCCTGCCAGTTCGCCCATTCCATGGGAGCGGAGCTGGCGGCGATAAACTTCAGCGAGAATTATCGGCTCGCCAGCTGGACGCGGGACCTTAACGCTGTTGAGGATGTCTTGGTCGAGTTCTTAGCCACCCGCACCCATATACCTGGAAAGAGGATACTGGAGCTGGCCCAAGGCCGGCCGGGCTGTCTTATCCTATGCATCACAGACACCCATATTCAAAATCTCTACCAGGAGTGGGAGGACATCAAGAGGGCCTCAGAGGTGGGAAGGTTCGTCCTCTTCTCGATAGACCCGGCCTATAGGGATCGGCATGTGGAGGAGTCCCTCTCCAGTCTCGGCCAGATCTACTACATCCGGCAGCTTGATGATCTCATATCCTTAGTGGTGGAGGTTTCAGAGAGAGCCTACGGCGGGGAAAGTTTTATCTTCTCCTAATAGACTGGGATTCTGGCATGCCGGGATAGGGTAGTGGCTATCCTGAGGGACTGTGGATCCCTCGAGCTGGGTTCGAATCCCGGTCCCGGCCCCTTATTACTGATAGATCAAATGGTAATGGGCTTTTTATGCTCTGGCTATTCCTTTTTAGCTGAGCCCGGATTCAGATTATGCGAGACTATCAGGATATGCAATAATCCTCATCCAGCAGCACACCGCATTAAACAGTCTAAAAAAATGAATTAGATATGGATATAAGTGTATAAAACATATTATTTCAAAAATTTTGGAGTAACAAAGCGCTGAAGTTTTGAGGTGATCATGAAATGAAAATCAGATCGCATTGGAGTCTATGGGTTTTGCTCCTATCGGGGATTTTGGCACTGTCTCTTATCCAGAATGCCACTGCCTATTCGTACGTTTATGTTGTAAACTCCTACGTCCATGGATCTAATCCTGACTGGTCCACCGTGGCTAAAATCGATGGTGAGGATCTCTCTCTTATCGAGACGGTTGAGGTCGGGGATAATGCTCATTCCATTGCCATGGTTCAAAGCCCCAACAGGTTGTGGGTCACCTGTCCGGATTCAGATCATATCGCGGTGATAAATCCTTCGACGATGGAATTGATTGACAACATCGAGATCGAAGGCGCACAACCCACAGGAATAGCCGTTTCCCCTTATGACAGCCGAGTCTATGTGACCTTTTCTGAAACAGGAGATGTAGGCATTTTTCATCCACAGGAGATGGAATTGATATCTTCCATCCATGTGGGGGGCAATCCCAGCAGCATCACCTTTACTCCCAGTGGAGCTAAAGCTTATGCGGTCGACTACCAGGAGCCAGCTGTATATGTGATTGATGCAGTGAGAAATGATTTAATTACCACCCTGAATTTCCCTGGAAATGCTATTCAGGATGCAATAGCCAGCCCGGATGGGAGCACAATTTATCTGGCTAATATGGACCAAAATAAAATAGAAGTTATAAGGACCAGCGATGACTTTATCCTGGCTCCAATGGAGACATCCTTGCACCCCAGAGGCATTGCCATATCACCAGATGGTCAATATCTGTTCCTGGGGCATTATACCGCTACAGATGCATATGTGGACATGATCCGTCTCTCAGACGGCCAGGTGGTTTCCACGGCTTCCATACCATCCAATCCGAGGTGCATCAAAGTGAGTTCTGACGGCCATAGGATATTTGTGACAGAGCACAACGAGGATGCCCTCTATGCATATGATGTATCCGGAGAAACCTTGAGCCCCGCAGGCCATGTCGATTTGAACTCCGTTAGTGGCCAGCAAGCCTCACCAGTAGGCCTGGTGATTCAAGAGGTGGCCCTCATTCCATCTGGGGAGATGATCATTGAAAGACCTCCTCGGCCTCAAGATCTCCTTCCAAACGAGCCGATACGATTAATTGATACCCTGCCCATTAAATTCGAACGATACAAATATACCATGCCTCTAAAGACACCACCTACTTAACCCTTGATGATGGAGAGACTCAAAAACGCCTTCTTGATGGTTCCATCAAGAGTGGATACCTTGGGGCTTCGTCCCCAAGGGATCTTTACAGCCAAGAATCTATTTGATATCCGGAGAATACTGTACCTTTCTGGAGACCTTCCAGAGGTTGAAGGAGTCAAGGGAGTTGTCCACTGTGCACTGATAGACCCTGACACAGCGCTCAGAGTACGGCCTGGACAGCTCCTCATAAATGGCCTCATCAGAAAAGTCCACTCCCTGAGTGGCGGCATCAAAGCGGGTGGCGGCGAAGAGCAGCATGGGGATATTGGCCCAGCAGATGGCAGCGTAGCACATGGGACAGGGCTCTGCGCTGCTGTAGATGACGCAGTGGGACAGATCGCCCGGCTGGGGAAGCTTTGACTCATCCTTTCTGATGCTTCCCAGGTCAAAGACCCCGAGACTTGCGCAGGCGCTTCTAATGGCCATGATCTCCGCATGGGCGGTGGGATCCAGTGCCGATGTTACCTGGTTATGATTGATCCAGTACCTCAGGATCTGATCAGAAGAGTCATCGATCTGCAGTATCAGCGCCGCAAAAGGACCGCCCTTCTCTTCCACCGACTCCCGAGCGGCCAGGCAGGCCAGTTGCATCCAGCGGTCGCCCTCCACCTCGATACCAGAGTAGATGCCGTTCACTTTGATATTGGCGGTCTGGACGGGATAGTACTTGCAGTCCTCTTGATCTTCCAGGGTGCATTTTGGGGCATATCCGCTCCAGGGCTGATGATAATCAACTCTGCCAGAGACGAGCGGAACGGGCTTGAATTCATACTCCTGGCCTGCAACCTCAGTGGGAGTGGAGAGATGGGCAGGGGCAACGGCGCCGCTTACCGAGCGCTGGTAGCCATATAGCAGCCTCTGGAATCTGGCCTTCCCCTCCTCCTCAACTGGCCGTTCTGACATATCCCCTCATACAAATTGTAGCCATTACAGCAGGCTAGTTTCCCTCTATTTTTAGCTTGCCGGCTTGGGGCCGTCTGCCTATTTGCATACCTCTATCTCGAAGGTGATGCTCTCTCCGGGTCCTGGCCTCATCCTGATCTGCTTCCACTTATAGAGATACGGCCCCAAATCCCGCCAGAAGGCTTCCAGCCACATCCGTCGCTCATGCTCGTTCCAATCCTCTGCGCTCTTGTCCAGGCATTGAGCCTTTTCCAGAGCCAGATCCTCCATCATCTTCCGGCTCTCGATGACCTGGACTGCGCATCCCTCGCCGTTCTCATCCTCGACCACCATCATCTTGAAGCTTCCGACCTCTATCGACGATTCAGGAGCAAGCCTTCTCGCCCTTGCCTTCAGCGCCCCCTGGGCAATCGCAAGGAAGATCTCCTCCCTGGCGGCCAGTTGCACTGCCCTCGTTCTCATCTCCAGCATGTCTCTTCCCCGAATATGCCTCTCGATATCGTAAAAGAATATTGTGAATGAGAACGGATAAATAATGATAGGTCACGATGAATCCATCCGGAGGAAGATATGGGCTGCTTTGAGAGCTATATGGAGTTTCGCGAAGAGGTAGAAAAGATCAAAATCAATCAGAGGAACTGCCCAGATCCGCTTAGAAAAAATGGGCGCATCCGGAGACCTACATCTCCGGAGGGAGATTGCCCCTGAATTTTATTAAACGATCTGGAAAATCCTGCCAATCTTGGGTCCAATCCTGATTCCCATCATTGCCCTGATCCTTTGATGGCCTTCTGTTCATATCGGTCACATTTACCCAGAGATGCAAATCCCTATAAGGGGCGGAGAAATTTCCCTCTTTGTAGAGGAGGAACTGTAGCTTCTGCCGGTCCCCTGTTTCATCCAGGATATAGGTTAAGGGCTGCTCCCAGGTATCGTTGTGCTGCAGGCTGAGGTTCATTCTCATTATGGGGATGATGAGAGCTGATCGGTCGTGTTCAAATGTGCTCAATGCAATGGTGGCATCATTTAGGCTGTTGTTCTCTTCGGTGTCATTCAGAAGAATATCCACTGCGGGGGTATTGTTCAGCTGAATCTCCATAGTGTAGTTGGTGAGCCTGTACTCATGGTTGACCACCCCCACGATCACTGTGCTGTTGTTTCCTGCTCTGACCTCCGTCGGATAGTCGTAAGCCTTTCCCCCTGGGCCCAGGATATAGAACTCCGTGAACTTCTCACCCTCCTTGGGAGTGACCACCACATAAACAAGGGCGACGATGGAGGCGATTATGGATAGTATCAGAATTATGGTTAAGGCCTTGTCCACCCAACCCCTCTCCCCCTCTGCTCGGATCTCATCTTTCAGTGAGTCTATCCACTGGCGAAGATGAAGGGAGAACCTCTCCTCCTGGGAAAGAGAGATACGTCGCCAGTAGGCAACTGCAGCCATCAGCAGGGTAAAGGCCACAATGGATATAACAACCGGTATCAGCCTGATTCCCCAGGGGGTGTAGTTGAGGCCCAGACCGATCAGGGGGACAACGGCGATGCTCAAGCCGAAGCTAAGAGCTATCCTCTCAATCCCGTCAAGGTCTCCCTTTCTTGGAAAGAGGGCGGCGATGAGCACATACCCTGGCACAAAGAGCACCATCAAAAGACCGATGGGGATTCGCAGGAACAGGCCGCTCAAAGGGGTGAGGGTGAAGAGCAGAACCGCCAGGGCAAGCACCACCGCTGCCAGGAGATCTGCCGGCATCTGCTCTAGATTCCTCTCCATCATTAGTTTCCCCTGTGTCCGCTGCCTATAGCCCTAAAAAATCTGTCAGCCAGCCAACTACTCCCTTGCTCTCGGCGGATTCGGCTGGCGGGGTGGCTTTCTCCTCTTTGCTCACCTCCTCGTTGACCGATTTTCCGCCTGCGGATTCGCTTGCAGCTGCGCTGAGATTGATCTCAATTTTATCTTTATATGCTGCTATCTCCTTCTCAGCCTCACTGATGGCTGAAGCAGATGAGCTGGATTCTCCTTTGCTCAATATGCGCACGGTCTTCTCATCGCCATCTCCCTTGATCAGGTAATCGCCCTCCGGTATGCCGGTGGTGTCGATGACCAGCTTGTAGCTTCCACTGGAGTCAGACAAGACCCCCGTCTCGGCCTCAATGGTTATGGGAACCTCATTTGCTCCCGGCATAGCGCTGCCGGATACCTTGAGCTTGTACCTTCCAGTGGGGATATCCGCTGCAGAGAGATGCACTACCCCGTCGCGTGATTCGAAGCTCTTGGTGATCCAGATTCCCATCTTCACTCCTGCATTGAGGTTCTGTACATTTTTCGCCGTAACCGTAAAACGGTTTGGCTTATTGGGGACTTTGACCTCGGTCTCATAGTTGTACTTCTCTGAGGTCACAGGCAGGTTCATGGTGAAGCTGGAGATGAACGTGTTCTCGCTGTTCGGCTCGCTCGTCCCGGTTATGATCAAATTCTCTCCGGCGGTAACGCTGTCAGCAGACAGCTCAAATGAGGTTCCTGGCGATATCAATATGAAGATAAGCATCAAATTGATCGCCATGGCGAGGGCCAGTCCCCTGCCAGCATTCCTCATCCATTCTGGTTTCTTTGGCATAATCTCTTCCTCCAGTCTCAGCATTCTCCTGATCGCTCCAGCAATTCCATCTGCATATATCTATTGTTGATGACGATGGGTCTAGGCAAAACCGAACTCAATTTGCTCAAATGATCCACTTATGGCCCTGGCGCGGAGGCTGTATCTGCCTTGCGGAAATTCTGAGGTGTTGGCGACCAGATCAAATGGTCCATTGATGACGACCCTTTTCTCTGCAGTGAGGGTAAGCTGGACCGTGGTCGCATCTGTTGGAGCGTCCCCAAATATCCTCACCCTGTATACTCCACTTGGATTTGGATAGAGGAGATCGCTTCTGGCAATGGCCTGATTTGATTGGTCCGCCTGGAATTGGCGGCTTGTCCAGGGTCGGTTTGCATTTCCATCCAGCCGCATAAAGCCGACATTCATGCTCTTAACCGGACCGGCGGTCAGGGTGACGTCATTTGGCTTGCTGGGAAGGAGAATCCCCGGCACTGATAAATCGTATCCTGCGCCGCTGCTCTTTAACTGGACTGGTGTAGAAAACGGTGGCATCTCGAATCCGGAAATGTCATAGTTGTAGCTGCCCGAAACCACAGGCACCGTTGTGGTGAAGGAAAGAGTTATTTGAAGCTCACCTTCTCCCGATCCGGAGATGGTCATCTCTTTGCTCCCTAAGACCAAATTTGTTAAATCCATTTCACTATAATCCGCTCCCGGAACCAATGTCATCGGTTCTATGGCCTGATCTTGCGCCCAGGCAATCTGGCCTAGTGCCAGAATGCTCAAGCTGATTATACAGGCTACTGCCTTCTCTACTCTTAACATATGCTTGGTCACCTCTCGAGATATTCAGGATCTATTCCCTATTCATATTATTTAATTAATACATTTTTCCGTCTCTCTCTCTTCAGGATTGTCCTTGATTCTTTTGGAGATTGTTCTTAATGCTCAATTCTATTGGGTATGATATCAGATAAAAACCTCACGCCATAACTGCTCAATTTATTTCATCATTCTGAAAAATGTGGGAATTATGTCACGATAAAAATTAATTAAGGGTGCAGGCGGGCTAAATCACCTCAACAATTTTCTGCTTCAATCCCTGCAGCCCAACCTCCGGGGAATAGATGGCGCATACGATCACATACTCCCCCTTCACCCATGATCCATCAGTCAGAAAGATGAGATCAACCGCGGATTGAGTGGCCTCCTGCATGCTGATGGAGCTATTGTCAGGCAGAAGGGAGATCATACCCATGAGCTGGTCTTGAGCATTGGCGGGATTGATCTCGATCTCAGTGGATCTGGTGCCTATGGATAGAGCGACAACCGGCCAGGCCTTTGATTCATTCGCGACCAGCCTCATTGTGGCATTATCATACTCTTTGCGCGGCATAATAGCTGCTGCGAATATCTTGGTCCGGTTGTCTTCAGTCCCTGTGCTCAGATTGATCTTAATGAATTCATTCTCTGAAGGAATGCTATCTTCCATTTGCAGGACCGCCTCTCCTTCCGTTAAGATGAAGGCCTGAGCGGGGGCAATAGACGATCGATTTCCATCAAGGGCATATAGCGCATAAAGGCCGCTTCTCCTCTCGGCCGTTCTATCTGAAGCGATGCTGAAAGATAGATTGGCCTTCTTCGCTGCGCTGTCATTCTCCGCGCTATCCATTACCACGGCCTCTGTGCATATCGCTTCCTCAGATAACTGTGCATTGGCAAGATCTCCTGCCAGATATACCGCCAGGCTGAGAGGAGCTATGCAGACGTTGATTCCCGGCTCGGAAGGGATCTTGAATGGGACTTGTTCTCTGGAGAACTCGATTTTCCCCTGCAATGGCATTCCCTGAGAATAGACGGCGAGCTCCTCTGGCAGTAGCAGGTCCTGAGAGGTCTGGTTATCTTGCAGGATGCGGCCCATTCTGGGCAACTGAATCCGATCGTATCCCTCCAGGCTCCAGAAGGTTTCATCATTCTCAGGTCTTTTCCCTGATGTGATGTTTATCTGTGCATAGTCCCCTATCTCTGCGGCTGCTGTCGCATTGCTCATTAATGCTGTGCCCACTGATGCTCTGTCCAATTGGGATTCATTCGTTGCAGTGCAATTCATTCCCAAGGAACTGATGAGAAGCATAAATAGGCATAGAAAAAGCGATATCATCCTCATAGTTCCTAATAACATTTATAAAGTATTTATGCACTTCCCTCTAATTATCTGCAAAAAAAAGCTGGGAGTAAAGGACATCTGTCCCTTCTTCGGCCAATACGATTTCTTCCTGGTGGGGAAGCCCGAGGATACTATCGGACCATTCTCAGGCGAAGTCGCTACTCTTCTCCTCTCTCTCCTGGCAACCCGGCTCAATCAATGGGGCGAACTTCGTGCCATAATAGATTATGCCCCTGTCACCCTCCTTTCCCAGGATTCTGAATACCGCCCGGACCCTCATCCCGATCTTTACCTCTTCTTGGCTGGATACGATCTGGCCGGTGATCTTGGGCCCCTCATCCAGCTGGATTATAGCCAGATTATAGGGGGTGAGCCTCTCGAAGTCATCGGTGGCATTGTGGATGGTGGTGTAGGTGATGATGGTCCCCGTTCCCTTGAAGGCATGGCTCTCCAAGTGAGCACCTCTGCGGCAGTTGGGGCAGAGGTTTCGGGGAGGAAAGAAGTATTCGTTGCATCTATTGCAGTGCGTTCCCAAGAGATTGTATCTCTGAGGTATGCTTCGCCAGAATCTGGGAGCTTGGGTCGTCATCTTTACCTCGTGAATATATGGACCAAGGCAGTTCCCCCTGACCCACCCACATTATGGGCAAGGCCGATCTCCACCTCATCGACCTGGCGGCGTCCTGCTTCTCCTCTCAGCTGCAGAGCGATCTCATAGGCCTGCTTGATCCCGGTGGCCCCTACCGGATGGCCGCAGGCCTTCAGCCCGCCAGAGGTGTTGACCGCAACCTCTCCATCCAGTGCGGTCAGCCCTTCCTCAGCTGCCCTGCCACCCTGCCCCTTCTCCACAAATCCCAGATCTTCAATCGCCAGGATTTCAGCGATGGTGAAGCAGTCATGGACTTCGGCCACATCCACCT
>Ga0208040_1002911_pt1 | contig 14392 bp, 11 predicted proteins | sample AD_UKC083_MetaG_FD_184431 | JGI IMG/M metagenome (GOLD analysis project Ga0208040, IMG submission 184431) | Active sludge microbial communities of municipal wastewater-treating anaerobic digesters from USA - AD_UKC083_MetaG (SPAdes) (version 2) | ecosystem: Engineered > Bioreactor > Anaerobic >...
AATCACTTTAAGAAGCGGGAAGAGTAATCCTATAAGGTTTTGCTTTGACCGCCACAAGCGGTTTTTTATTTTAAAAACATCTAGTCCAAAATAGGGCGAATGATATTTGAAAATTGAATGTTGTTCAAGCTCACTGTTATCCTTTTTTAAGGGTCTTTTGATCGAGCTGAGAACAATGTAACGATGCGGGCTGATACTCAAAGAAGCGGTTTTTTGTTTATCAGCCAATCCAAATCTTCTTTGGAGAGAAGAAGATGAGGATAATTTTTAAATTTCCTAATAGGAAATTTAAGAGTATATGGTGGATGCCTAGACTAAAAAAGGCGACGAAAGACGTAGCATGGCGGCGATACGTTTCGGGGAGGTGCCAAGCAACCTTTGATCCGGAAATTTCTGAATGGGGGAACCCTTCCAAGTAAACCTTGGAAACTCCTGCACTTAAGATGCATGGAGAGCAAACCCGGGGAAGTAAAACATTTCAGTACCCGGTGGAAAAGAGAACAATAGTTATTTCCTTAGTAGCGGCGAGCGAAAAGGGAAGAGCCCAAACCGAGTGTCGCAAGACACAAGGGGTTGTAAGGTGACAATGTAGATTTATCTAGAGAAGTTACAAAATGTGTTATTAGATTAAACTTCTGGAAAGAAGTGCCACAGATGGTGATAGCCCAGTGGTCGAAAATTTCACATCTTCTTTATTGTCATTCTTGAGTAGCTCAAGACACGAATAGCTTGAGTGAATCTGCCAGCACTAACTGGTAAGGCTAAATACTTTTTTAGATCGATAGTGAACTAGTACCGTGAGGGAAAGGTGAAAAGAACCCCGATGAGGGGAGTGAAATAGACCTGAAACCATATACTTACAAGGAGTCGGAGTGGTGCGTCGCAAGACGTAACCATCACGGCGTGCCTATTGAAGAATGAGCCAACGAGTTTATCTATGCTGCAGGCTAAGCTGTTAGAACAGTGGAGCCTTAGGGAAACCGAGTGTTAATAGCGCGAAAAAATAATGTAGTCTAGATAAGACCCGAAGCCAGGTGAGCTTGCCATGAGCAGGGTGAAGTTTGTCTAACGACAGATGGAGGCCCGAACCAATAACCAGTGCAATAGTTTTGGATGACTTGTGGTAGGGAGTGAAAAGCTAATCGAACCTGGTAATAGCTGGTTCTCTCCGAAATAGCTTTAGGGCTAGCGTCGTGTGTTCCTCTTGGGGGTAGAGCACTGGAAGGTTTCGACAGGGAGCAATCTCGCGAATTCTATCAAACTCCGAATACCAAGAGTTAAAAGCACGGCAGTTAGGCTACGGGGGCGAAGCTCCGTTAGCCAAAAGGGAAACAGCCCAGATCTCAAATTAAGGTCCCTAAATTTATGTTAAGTGCAAAACGAGGAGGTAAAATTTCTCTGACAATGAGGATGTTGGCTTAGAAGCAGCCATCATTTAAAGAAAGCGTAACAGCTCACTCATCTAGAGATTTCGCACCGAAAATAATCGGGGCTAAACATAATACCGAAATTGAGGATTTCTATTTTATTTTATGAAATAGAAGTGGTAGGAGAGTGTTCCACATTGCGCCGAAGCCAAAGGGGTGACCCATGGTGGAGTATGTGGAAGTAAGAATGTTGGCACAAGTAACCGCAAGGAAGGTGAGATCCCTTCCCGCCGAAAGATCAAGGTTTCCTGGGCAACGGTGATCGTCCCAGGGTTAGTCGGTCCTAAGGAGATGACGAAAGTCGTATTCGATGGACAGCTGGTTAATATTCCAGCACTTCTGTTTTATTCGAAGATAGGACGGAGTGTAGTATATAAAGCTCATTATTGGATTTGAGTTTGTTAGTAAGGGTGGCTTCTAGGAAAATCCGGAAGCTGACGTAAAAGTAACATCCAAGCGAAGCATAAATGTTTCGGTTCGCCGAGGCAAATTTTATAAAGCACGCTTCCAAGAAAAGTATCTAAGGTTAATAAAATAGAATCCGTACCGCAAACCGACACAGGTGATCAGGTCGAGTAGACCAAGGCGAACGAGTGAGAGGTCTTCAAGGAACTCGGCAAACAAGCAGCCGTAACTTTGGAATAAGGCTTGGCCGTGAGATAGAGCATTTGAGATTTTATGATTACTTATATATTTATATGAGAAAGATTTTTTATTAAAAATTCGAATGTTGTATCTCACGGCCCGCAGCGAAAGTTTCTCTGGCAACTGTTTATCTAAAACACAGCTCCCTGCGAACTCGCAAGAGGATGTATAGGGGGTGATGCCTGACCAATGCCAGAAGGTTAAATATCGGTGTTCCTATAACTTCGGTTGTAGGGGTGGCTGGTATAAGCCCTGGTGAATGTCGGCCGTAACTATAACGGTCCTAAGGTTTTGCTTCTAAATTAATTTTTGGAAGCAAAAGGACTGGGACTGTTAAATTTATTGGTGTTAGATAAGTGCATTTAAAAAGCTGCCTATTCACATAAGGTGAATGTCCTAAAAAACATCTGACTATATGCTGGAAACTCTGTGCATAAAATGCTGTAGAGTGGACACTACTTAATAGTATAATTAAAAAGACAATGTTTATGTAACACTTGTCTAATATATTATGAGTAACAAAGTGGACCATGCAGACAATCAGCAGGAAAGATTAATGATGATAGGTTTTGGATCGTATAAAAACCTCAAAAATTAAAAACTTTAGATTATTCGTTAAGTGTTTACAAAAAATTAACAAGAAAGATCATTTAACTAGAAATGGAATGATTGAAATAGTTAAATTAAGCGAACAGATGAATCGTAAAAAATCTAAAGAAGATATCATTAAAATCCTCAGAAACCAAACGTCAGACTCCAATTAAATCATGGAGAAGATAGAGTTCGGGTTTTAAGGTAAACCCTAGCGAAGTACCTTGTCGGGTAGGAATACTGCCCATCCCAAGAGTGATTTTGGGATTAAATCCAGCTTATAACGGTGGAGCCCTTTATAAATAAGCGCATAAAGGGGAATACCGTGGGAAGTCGTCTAGTCGATTAAAACAGGCTAGATTGACCCCGTAACGACTTAGGTCGCCTATGTATAGTGGCGACCGAGATAGATTATTGATATAATCTATAATATGCTGGCTCTCAATAAAAAACGTAATATACATGAGTATATTTCTGGATATGTTGATGGGGAGGGTTGTTTTAGTGTCTCATTTTCAAAATGAGAAAAATTTCTTGTGGGAATTGAGACTAAACCAAGCTTCTCGGTCAGTCAAAATGAAGATAGATCTCAAATTCTTTTCTTAATAAAAAAAGAATTTGGGTGTGGTTTTATTAGAAGAGATTTTTCAGACAAAACTCTTAAATATGAGATTCGTAGTCTGGAAGAATTGATTAATAAAGTAATTCCTCATTTTGAAAAATATCCTCTGCTTTCTTCTAAGCAAGAAGATTTTAAATTATTTAGCAAAATTTGTTTTATGATGCAGAGAAATCTACACAGAAACAAAAAAGGTCTAGAAAAAATAATATCTATTGCCTTCAGAATGAATCCAAGCGGAAAAAGAAAATATACAAAAGAGGAAATTCTAAAAACGTTGAGATGAAAATATAGTCTGTGCCACTAGTAATAGTGGGTTTCGCCTCTAAGATATAATTTAGAGATAAGCGATGTAAAGAACATGAAGTTCCGACGCGCACGAATGGCATAATGACTGGAGAGCTGTCTCGAAGACCTGCTCGGTGAAAATACAATACCGGTGAAGATGCCGGTTACCTGCAGATAGACGAAAAGACCCTAGAAGCTTTACTACAGCTTGATATTGAATATATGGATATTCTGCGTAGCATAGATGGGAGAGGTTTGAAGTGTACGATTTCGGTTGTACTCTACTCGACAGTGAAATACCATTCTTAATGTTTATATATTCTAATCTCTACGGCAAAAACGCAGAGAGACAGTATCTGGTGGGTAGTTTTACTGGGGCTGTATCCTCCTAAAGAGTAACGGAGGAGTTTATTAAGGTTAGCTAGGCGCGAATGGAAACCGTGCCGATAGTGTAATGGCACAAGCTAGCTTAACTGTAAGACGTACATGTCGAGCAGATGGGAAACCAGAACATAGTGAACCGACAACCCGTATTAGACGCGGTTGAAGATTAACGGATAGAAGCTACTCTAGGGATAACAGGCTAGTTCCGCCTAAGAGTTCATATCGACGGCGGAGTTCGGCACCTTAACATTATCGGGTGCGGCATGAGAAATCGTGCAGCCTGGAGTTGAATATATTTTTAAAACGGAGAATATATTTGATTAAAATCTTGGCTTATAACGGTGAACTCCATTTTTTGTTATAATAAATAAATGGACAATACCGTGGGAAGTCTAACCGAATTTGAACGATCTATCATTATAGGTTCTGTTTTAGGAGATGGGTATTTAAGAATAATACCCGGCAGAAAAAATGCTTTTTTAGAAATTAATCACTCTGTTAAAGCAAAAGAGTATGTAGATTATAAATACAATTCATTAAAAAGATTGTGTGAATCTGCTCCAAAAGAAAGACTAAATAATGAAAATCGTATTGCCTATAGATTTTTTACCAAACAACATAAAGATCTAACTCATTTTTATGAAATGTTTTATAAAAATAATCGAAAGATTATTCCAAAAAATTTAGAATTAAATCCAATTATTGTTGCTATCTGGTATATGGATGATGGAAGCAAGTGTAGAGATAGAGATATTTATCTAAACACTCAACAATTCAGCATTCAAGACCAAAAAAGATTAGTAACTTTACTTAGAAAAATTGGGATTAAATCGAGACTAAACAAAGATAAAAAATACTATAGAATTAGAATCATGAAGGAAAGTATAGGGGCGTTTATGAAAATGATAGAACCTCACATAGTTTCTTCTATGAGATACAAATTGGTTATGACCCTGTAGAGACTTATGTTTTAAAACATGGAGCGTTACATATGCGTAACGCTAAGACGCCAACGCCTAATCATAATTGATTATTATGAAAGGATGAAGATATAGTCCATACTATTAGTAATAATAGACGAATATACGATGTCGGCTCACCTTATCCTGGTGGTGGAGAAGCTGCCAAGGGTTTAGCTGTTCGCTAATTAAAAAGGTACGCGAGCTGGGTTCAAACCGTTAAGATCAGAAAGGTGTTTGTAAGTTTTGTGAAATGTTGTTCATTTTTAAGTTAAGCTACTGTAGCTCAGTTGGTAGAGCGGTGGGCTGATGCCTCACGACAGTCGCTGGTTCGAACCCAGCCGGTAGCACGAATGGCAAGAAAGAATTTTCTTGCCCATTTCACAAAGCTTACAAACATTAGATTGTGGTTTTAACAGTTTGAACCCGAAGAGGAAATGTTACAAAAGAGACATCAGCTAATTTAATCAATTAGCAAAAGACCATGTATACCAGTTTGGTATATCACGGCGGCGTAATATAGAAATATATTATGACAAGTTGGGGTTATCGGTGAAGTCCCTAAAACTTTTGTTTATAAAAGTTTGGGTGATAATACCGAGTCCCTCTCAACATTAGTTGAGTCGGGATGTAGAGACTAAAAACCAACCTTCTGTAAAGAAGAATATATAGTCCGATCCCTTCAGTAATGGAGGTTCTGTTATCATTATTAAAACGCGATGATAACGGAAGTAAAACATAGATGCGTGAGACAGGTTGGTCTCCTATCTACTGCAGGCGTTGATTCTTGAGAAGATCTGCTCCTAGTACGAGAGGACCGGAGTGGACTGACCTCTGGTGTACGGGCTCTAGTGCCAACTGGACCGCCCGGTAGCTATGTCGGGAATGGATAAGATCTGAAAGCATCTAAGAACGAAGCCAGCTTCAAGATGAGGAATCGTTTGAGAAACCTAAGAGATGATTAGGTTGATAGGCACCAGGTGTACGCACAGTAATGTGTTTAGCCAAGGTGTACTAATTGTTCGATTCCTATTAGGAAATTTGAAAATCGTATCGTTACAAACAACATTCAATTTTCAGATATTATTTAATATCTGATTAAAACACTAGATTTGAAAAGTTAATAAGTTTGAATATTTAGTGTTGGTGATTTGACGCAAGTGTAACACCTGTTCTCATTCCGAACACAGAAGTTAAGCCTTGTAGTACCGATGATACTCCTTCGGGGGAAAAGTAGGCAGTCGCCAGCACCAAGTATTTAAACTTTAAAACAATAAAATACCCTTATTTTTAAGGGTATTTTATTGTTTTGTTGCTTATTATTAATTAATTCTATATAATTTATATATGTTAAACAATGAAGATATAAATAAATTAACAAGTGTTTTGGCCTCAAAGTCTGATATCCAAGAAATAAAAAGTGAAATGGCTGATTTACGAGAGTTAGTTCAAAGTCTTATTGTCTCTACTGATGGTATAGCTAAAGCCATTGGTAACTTAAGTGTTGAATATGCTGCAATTTCCACTCAGCTTTCTCGTCACGAACTGTGGATAAAACAAATAGCCGAAAAGGTAGGACTTAAGTTAGCCACAGACTAAATAAAACATTCCAAAATATACTTCAATTCGGAGTATATTTTTGTTATAATACAAAATATGACATGGGCGGCCAAAAGACAGCTTCAATATTTATCAGGCTTTTTAGCCATAATTTTGGTAACTGTTTTAATAATCATTGCCCCTTATCTGAGATCAGATCCAACTTGTTTTGACGGTAAACAAAACGGGAACGAAGAAGGTGTTGATTGTGGAGGTAGTTGTGATTTAATTTGCCAAGGACAAGCCATTGAACCAGTAATTATTTGGAGTAGGGCATTTAGCGTTATCGGTAATAATCATAATTTAATTGCTTTTATTGAAAACAGAAATAAAGATAAAGCTGTTTACAAAGTTAATTATGAGTTTAGAGTTTATAATAAAAATAATCGTTTAATAGGACGCAGGGAGGGAAGTACATTTATTCCCCCAAACCAACGCTTTGCCATAGTAGAGCCAAGGTTTAATTCTGGATTAGAAGAAATAAAAAGCGTTATATTTAATTTTAATGAACCTGTTGTTTGGTATAAAAAAGAACCAACATTGCAGATGATGCCTTTTAAGACCAAAGATATTTATTTTGAAGGCGACATAAATGGAGCTAATTTATCTGTTAAAGTTTTAAATGAATCAATTTACCCATTGCCACCATTTGATGTTATTGCTATTTTATATGATAAAGACGGGAATGCTATCAATGGTTCAATTTCTCGTCGTGAAGAATTAAGAGGTGGAGCTGAAATTAATGTCGTCTTTACTTGGCCAGAAAAGCTATCAGCCACTCCTCTTACCCATGATGTCTTCCTGTCCATCAACCCCTTTGAAGTTTCTTACTAATATTTATTATGTTAAGCGGATTAAAATTATCCCAACCCAAAAAAAGAAAGATTTTTGGCAACATTGATTGGTTGCTATTACTTTTTATTGCCCCCGTCTTGGGAGCTGGGTTGGTGACAATGAATTCTTTTACCGGAGAATCTGTTTTGTTTAATCATCAGATAATTTGGATTATTATTTCGCTAATCGCTTTTTTTATTTTAGCTTCTTTTGATTTTAGTTTTATTAAAAGGACAGATGTTTTAGTTGTTCTTTATATTTTCTTTACCAGTCTTCTTCTGCTTTTATTTATATTTGGACACCGAGCGGGTGGGGCACAGAGCTGGTTTTCTTTTGGTGGTTTTTCTTTCCAGCCATCTGATTTAATGAAATTGATTTTAATTTTAATGTTGGCTAAATATTTTTCTCGGCGTCATATTGAAATAGGTAATTTTAAACACATTTTTATTTCTGGTCTATACGCTTTTATTCCGTTCGTCTTAATCTTTTTACAGCCAGACTTGGGTTCAGCTATAATAATTGCTTTAATTTGGTTGGGCATGATTTTAGTCTCTGGTATTTCTAAAAAACATTTATTAATTGTTTTTGGGGTGGTTGCTCTGGCTTTTGGTTTACTCTGGAATTTTTCGTTTCAAGATTATCAAAAAGCTAGAATTATAAATTTCTTTAGTCCGCTATCTGATATTCAAAATACTGGCTATAATGCTTACCAGTCAACAATAGCCGTTGGTTCCGGTAGGTTGATGGGCAAGGGTGTTGGCTTTGGGACCCAGTCTCGGCTAAAGTTTTTGCCCGAATATGAAACGGACTTTATTTTTGCGGCTTTTTCTGAGGAATGGGGTTTTGTTGGAGTTATTATAATTTTTATATTATATGCTTTAATTATCTGGCGAATTTTACACCTAGCCTTGCTTGGCAAGAATAATTTTGAAATTCTTTTTGGTGTCGGGCTGGCAATTTATTTTATGTCCCATTTAATTATTAATATTGGAATGAATATTGGATTGATGCCGGTGACCGGGATCACTTTGCCTTTTATGAGTTACGGAGGATCGCACTTATTGACTGAATTTGTCGGACTTGGTATTTTTATGAGCATGAATCGTTACAGAAGGGTCGTTCATAGAGATGATATGAAAAATGAATTTCTAGGTATTTAAGATGACCATTATAGACGGAAGAAAAATAAGAGATGATTTCCTTGAAGAAATTAAAATACAGGTTAGGGACTTAAAATACCAACCCGAGCTTTTTGATATTACCGTTGGTCAAAATAAATTATCTGATTTATATGCTAATCTAAAACTTAAATTTGCTAATCAAGTGGGATTTAAGAGCCAGATTATTAATTTTCCGGAAACAATTACAACAGAAGAAATAATTTTAAAAATTAAAGAATTAAACGAAGGGTTAAACACCGCTGGAATTATTGTCCAATTACCATTACCCCCACACATAAATAGCCAAAAAGTTTTAGATTCTATTTTACCCGAACTGGATGTTGATTGTTTGGGGCAAGAAAATAGCCAAGCTTTTTATGAAGGGCGGGGTGATTTTATTTTTCCAACAGCTAAGGCCTGTCTTTATCTTCTTGATAAAATTGGCTTAGATTTAAAGGGCAAGAAGATAGTTGTCGTGGGTAATGGAAAATTAGTTGGGCGACCAGTCTCATATCTTTTAGAGAAAAGGGGTTATTCTGTAAAAAATATTACCAAACAAAGCAATAATCCTAAAGATGATATAAAAAAAGCTGATGTTATAATTTCGGCTGCTGGACAAGCTAATTTTATAAAAGAAGATATGGTTAAAGAAGGAGTGGTGGTTATAGACGCGGGGACTTCAGAAGAAAATGGTAGCATAAAAGGAGATGTTGATTTTGAAAAAATTGCTCCCAAATCTTCTTTTATTACCCGAAGTCCTGGTGGTGTTGGTCCAGTAACTTTAGCTATGCTTTTGACCAATGTCTTACAAGTGGCCAAGATGAAAAAAACTAGCAATTAATTTATTTTTTATAGATATTAAAATAAATTATGTTATACTAATATTGTTTTTTATAAAATATTTTTTTATTCAATGAATCACTCAATATTTTTTAATCTTTATAGTTTAGCCCACAAATCTGATGCCGGCGATTGGTTGCTTATTTTTTTGTCTGAGATTTTCGGCCTCATTTTTTTATTTTTAGCTTTTATTTTACTTGCTTTGTATAAAGATGGAACTTTTAGCATAAAAATACCCTTTAAATATTTTAAGTTTAAGTTCAAGGAGTTATTTATTATCTTTTTTCCAGCTACCTTTTCTTGGTTTTTTGCCACCATTTTTAAGGGGATAATTACATCACCTAGACCGTTTGTTTTATTTGATTCCATAGAACCTCTTTTTATTCACGGGGGACTAGATTCTTTTCCTTCAGGTCACTCTATCTTTTTTGCATCTTTAGCCACCTCTATGTTTTTTGTTGATAGAAGAATTGGTTATCTATTTTCCATAGTCGCTTTATTAGTTGGAATATCTAGGGTGGCAAGTGGCGTTCATTTTCCAATAGACATATTAGTTGGCTATATTGCCGGAATAATAATTAGTCTATTCTTTAATTATCTATTCAAGAAATTCAAAAAATCCTAACCAGCCACAGGTCCGACCTGTGGCTGGAGGTTTAAAATAGGCCTTGTTTTTGAGGCTTGATTTTAGTCAAAAAAAGGTCTAGAATAAGGCCATTATGCTAAAGACAAGAATTAAAGCATTGCTTATAGTCCTTCTCGGTGTAGGGCTTGGTTTTTTTGTTTATTATTCAGAAATTAATAAAGACAACCCTGAACCTAGTTCAAATAAGGTTGTTAATTTTATCAGTCGTTTTCCTTTTAAGTTTGGTCTTGATTTATCAGGTGGTAGTCACTTGGTTTATAAAGCGGATTTATCTAATGTTGAAAAAGCTGAAGTTTCTAACTCCATGAATTCTCTAAGAGATATTATAGAAAGACGAGTTAATATTTTTGGTGTTGCCGAACCAATGATTCAGGTTCAAGAGGGAAGCTTCACTAACAATTATGAAGAAAGATTAATTGTGGATTTGCCCGGAGTAACAGATGTTTCTGAGGCCATAAAAATGATTGGACAGACTCCAATGTTAGACTTTAGGACTGAAGTACCAAAAGAAGAGACAGGAGAAGAGGTAGAAGGGGAAGAAGCCGAAGCAGAAAAACTAACTTATAAAGTTAATGAAGCTGGACAATTAGTTCCTGATTATGATTCTCTTTTTCAACAGACTGAATTAACTGGTCGCTTTTTAGACAAAGCTATTCTTAATTTTGATCAGACCACAGGAGAAGCTATGGTTTCTTTGCAATTTGATAAAGAGGGAGCAGACTTATTCAAACAAATGACGACCGAAAATGTCGGCAAGACTATTGCTATTTTCCTTGATGGTTATCCAATTTCTATTCCAGTTGTTAATGAAGCAATCCCTGATGGGCAGGCTGTTATTTCTGGTAATTTCACCCCCAAGGAAGCTAAAGAGCTGGTTGATCGTTTGAATTCAGGAGCTTTGCCTGTTCCAATTAGTCTAGTTTCAACTCAAACAATCGGGGCATCACTTGGAGACGAAGCTACTCAAGCAGGAGTCTTTGCTGCGCTTGTCGGATTTTTGGCTGTTGCTATATTCTTTATTATTTGGTTTAGGTTGCCCGGGGTTATTGCTGTCTTAGCTTTAGGGATTTACACCTTGGTAATGTTATCTATTTTTAAATTGGTTCCAGTAGTTTTAACAGCTACTGGTATTGCAGGTTTTATTATTTCTATCGGCATGGCTGTTGATGCTAATGTTCTTATATTTGAAAGAATAAAAGAAGAGCTTAGAGGAGACAAGGAAGATTTAGCCACATCTATTCGTAATGGTTTTAAGAGAGCTTGGCTGTCTGTTCGTGATTCCAACATCTCAACTATCATCACATCTATAATTCTTTATTCTTTTGGTACAACATTGATAAAAAGTTTTGCTCTAGTTCTTTTGATTGGAGTAGTAACTTCTCTAATTTCAGCCGTCTTGGTTAGCCGTCTATTCCTCTATTCACTTAATTTCAAGAGAAGAAGCAAGTTTACAGAGTTTATGTTCGGGTCGGGATTTACTAACGCAAAACAAGTTATAAAGTAAAATTATAGCTTAGAAAGATTTTATGTTTATCATCAATCACAGAAAAATATTTATAGGAATCTCTGGTTTACTTGTAGCCTTAGCAATCTTTTCAATGAGTTATTTCGGTCTCAATTTTGGAATAGATTTTGTTGGAGGTTCGTTGTTAGAAATTAAGTATGGAAATGAAAGACCTAGTCCCGCAGATTTGCAAAGCATTATTGAATCAGTCGGTATTGGCTCGTCGTTGATTCAGCCGGTTGGAGAATTAGGTTATAGTATTAAGGTTAGAGATATCACTGACGCAGAGAAAAATTCTCTATTGGTTGCCTTTGGGGAGGGAGTGGAAGAAGTCGGCTTTAATTCCGTCGGTCCTTCTGTCGGAGCAGAATTAGTCAAGAAATCTATTATCTCATTTATTTTAGTTGCTCTTGGGATTATTTTGTGGGTTGCCTATTCGTTTAGGAAAGTTTCAAAGCCGGTTTCCTCTTGGAAATATGGAATAACAGCAATCTTAGCCCTAGTCCACGATGTTACAATTACGGCTGGAGTTTTTGCTGTTCTTAGTCACTTTATGCACACTGATATAGATACATTGTTTGTAGTAGCCATTTTAACTGTTCTCGGCTTATCTGTTTCTGATACCATAGTTATCTTTGATAGAATTAGAGAAAATGTTAGAAATAAACAAAGTAAAACATTTGAGGAAAATGTTGGTGAAAGTATTATTCAAACTTACCCTCGATCGCTTTTGACTTCCATAACTACGATTCTAGCCTTAATTTCACTAATCATATTTGGCCCAGCAAGTACAAAAATCCTTGCCATTACCTTAACGGTTGGAATGGTTGTCGGAACTTATTCTTCCATTTTCTTAGCTAGTCCACTACTTATCATCTTCAAGAATTTACAGAAAAAATAACCAAAAAATCTCCTGTTAAAACAGGAGATTTTTTGATATAATATAATAAGTCGGATATATTAAGATAAAATTATTTTTTATGAATGCTTTATACATATTTTTAGGGGTCATCTTTATTTTAGTTATTTATCTAATAGCTAAATATAATGGATTTATTCGTTTGGTTAATCACACCAAGGAAGCTTGGTCTGACATTGATGTTCAATTAAAGCGTCGTTACGATCTTATACCCAACTTAGTTAACACCGTTAAGGGTTATGCCGCTCACGAAGCTGGAACTTTTGAAAAAGTTACTGAGGCTCGGGCAAGGGCAATAGAAGCTAAGGGGCTAGGAGAGAAAGAGCAAGCTGAAAATGCTTTGTCTGGAACGCTGAAATCCCTTTTTGCTATTTCCGAAAATTATCCAGAATTAAAAGCTAATACTAATTTTTTACAACTTCAAAACGAACTTGCAGATACCGAGAATAAAATCCAAGCAGCCAGGAGATTTTACAACAATAATGTTAAGGCTCTAAATGTTGCTATAGAAATGTTTCCAGGCAATATCATTGCCCGAATGTTTAAGTTTAGCAAGATGGAATTCTTTGGCTTAGATGAAGAAGCAGAAAGAGAACCAGTTTCTGTCAATTTCTAGTTTAAAAGTAAAAATGACTACTTTTTATGCTGAGCAAAATAAAAATAACCGCAAGACTTGGTTGTTGATGACCATCTTTTTCTGCTTGATTGTTGGTTTAGGTTATTTATTTTCAGACATTTATGGCAATCCAAATATACTTTATTTTTGTATTATTTTTAGTTTGATTATGAATTTTGCGAGTTATTGGTACTCAGATAAAATTGCTTTATCTTTAGCCAAGGCCCATCCTGCTACCAGAGAAAAATATTTTGATTTTTACAATTTAGTTGAAAATTTGTCTATCACCGCGGGGTTACCAATGCCTAAAATTTATGTTATAGAAGATTTTGCTCCGAATGCTTTTGCCACAGGGAGAGACAAAAAACATGCAGTCATTGCTGTCACCACTGGTTTACTTGCAATAATGAATAAAACAGAATTAGAGGGAGTTGTGGCTCACGAAATGAGTCATATTGGCAATAAAGATATTTTATTAGCTACGGTAGTTATTGTTTTGGTTGGTTTTGTTTCAATTTTGTCAGATATGATGCTCAGAATATCTTTTTTTAGAAGTCGTGGAGATAGAGATAACGGAAGCGGACTCATTGTAATTTTAAGCTTAATTTTAGCAATTTTAGCCCCTCTTTCTTCGTCTCTAATTCAATTAGCTATTTCTAGAAAGAGGGAATATCTAGCAGATGCAGGAGCAGCGTTACTAACTCGTTACCCCGAGGGGCTAGCTAGTGCTTTAGAGAAATTAAGAGACTATGGCAAGCCAATGCAGGCCAAGTCTACAGCTATTGCTCACTTATATATTTCTGACCCCAAGGGGGAGATTAGAAATCGCAAGATAAAAAATATTTTTGCCACCCACCCACCCATTGAAGATAGAATAAAAAGACTAAGAGGTGTCTTATAAAAAGTATCGTTAAAGGTCGGACTTTTTTCACCCGGTGTTTAGTTTGGCAAAATCTGATATTTTTAGTAATATAAAGCCCAGGTGTTCTTTCAAATATGTTGATTTTACAAATCAACACACAACACTTTCTGATTTTTCGGAGAGTGTCTGGCTATACAAGTTTTTTCTAAAACTTGTCGCCCGGCTTAGCCTTGGCTAAGTCTAGGGAGGATTCGCATAGTGGTCTAGTGCGCACGCTTGGAAAGCGTGTAAGGTGTTACAGCCTTCGAGGGTTCGAATCCCTCATCCTCCGCAACAAAATAATGAACCCAGTATGAATATACTGGGTGATTTATTTTGTAGGAGGATGAGGGATTCGAAAGCCGGAGCCGGTATACAAGACGAGCGAAGCGAGTGCTTGTCGGCGAGGCGGGGTCGCGAGTACTTTGTTTTTTGCGAATACTTGGAGCAAAAAACTTAG
>Ga0208040_1002921_pt1 | contig 14364 bp, 10 predicted proteins | sample AD_UKC083_MetaG_FD_184431 | JGI IMG/M metagenome (GOLD analysis project Ga0208040, IMG submission 184431) | Active sludge microbial communities of municipal wastewater-treating anaerobic digesters from USA - AD_UKC083_MetaG (SPAdes) (version 2) | ecosystem: Engineered > Bioreactor > Anaerobic >...
GGGGATTTTCCAAAGATCATGCCCAATCTTTGCGTAATGAAACGGCTAGTAAAATAAGAGAGACTAGAAATCGTTACCGAAATAGCAGCATGACCTATCAAGAAATTAAGGCTAGCAATGATCAGGTGTTGATAGATGCCTATGATAGATTAAAGAATAATTTTTGGGGCAAGATTTTTAAGTCGGAAAAATATTTAGCAGATAAAAAATTGCTAGATTTTGCTATAAGTAGATTGAAAAACAATCAAATGAAAGATTGTCTCGTTGAAATAAAGAATAAATACAATCAGGCTATTGTGGAATTGATGCAAAAAACTCCGCTGACCAAAGACGAGCAAGATCGGCTTTTATCAGCGGATAATATTGCTAAGATGAATTTGGCTGACTATCTTTCATTGGCTAACAGGCTCTCCGGGCTCTATTTTTCTCATGTGACTCGTTTTGGGTTACGTGAAACGGTTGGTGTTCATTGCGGTGGGCAGGGACAAGTGATCGATGGATTTAAGCCAATACTAGAGTCTGGCCGGCTTGGATCGTTGGTTGATCATATTCTTTCCAAGGCCGATTACGCTAAAATATATATCCGCGAGGATCTTTTATCGTCATACTGGCGGACCAAAAGACCGATTGATTTACCGAAAGACGAGGCTGTTAAAATGTTTATGCATGATTTTTTTAACCGGGAACTTTTTGCGGCTTGTCCAAAACCAGACTGCTCAGCCACGCATTTTGGTTATAACCATATTTTAGAAGATTATGGAGCTGAAGCAGGTTATACTATATACTTTTATTTTCCAGTTGAGGTTATAGCTAAAAATTTTCAGCACAATTTAAACCCAGAACACCCAAGATCTTCGCAAAAAGATCAACACAACGATCAGGTGGCCTGGAGTGCTGGTGAAGGTATCCCATTGGATCTGGGCGTTGTTTGTATTCCGGAAAATGTGCCTGTTGATAAAGCTAGCGGGTCTAAATATGTTTTAGATAAAAATCGCCAGCCAACGGTCTGTTCCGAATGCAGAGATCAATTGACCGAGATTAACCAGGCCAGGTTAGAATTTAATTCAGCGCTAACTAAGATAAGAAACGATTACTGGTCATGGAAAGAATCTGGACCTTCTCTTCCATCAAGAGATATAGAATTCTTTGATAGGCCAGAGGTTATTGAACTAGCCCGGAAGTTTGGATTTATTAAATTAGAGGAACAGCTTATTCGTGATGATAGGGAATATGCCTATGGATGTTTACCATATTCGTTCTCGAGCAGCAACCTGTTTTCTCCCCAACATCCGGGCGGACATGGAGAAAAAGCGATGGCCTATTTTAAAGCCAATAAAACAACTTTGTTTAAAGATTTTGTTACTGCTTTTAGGTTTGATTCCAATGAACCCGCTGACCAGCTTTTAAGTTTTTATCTAAATAGTGAAATATATCAACGTTTTCCCGACAAAAACATTTTTAGATTATTTTTGGAAAGGCCGTCGGCCGACAACACTATTTCTAGTAAAGAGTACTGGGAGAATTATTTTAATGCCAATCCGCAAACCAGACCATCTAAAATACTTTATTATGATCGAACAGACATGTTTACTGGTCCGGATTTTAAAAATAAACCACTGTTAAAAACAGAGTATTATGCGATTAATGAAGATAATTCCGGAGCTCATTATAAGGAGCTAATTTCTCAATTAAGATTTAAGGACACTATTCCTGGAACTCAAGAATTCTTTGATAAATACAATGTGGATGAATTTTTAGACCATCCGTCTTATCGCGATCGGGACAAATATTTAGCAGAACATGCCCACTATCCAAGTGGTTATCTGGATTTTTGGAAACAAGTCGAGCCGAAAATAGCCGATTTTGTCGGTGAAATATACGACGAGATAAAAGCAGACCAAGGGCAATAATTGGTTTTTAACATTTACTTTTAGGGTTTTTTTGGCTATGCTTAATTGAAGCAATGGTTAATTTATGTTAAATCCAAAAATTCACAAACGTTCGGTTGTGACCTTGACAGTTAATGATAGTACCAAGAAATTGTTGCGCGCTATTTATCGCGCTCAGCATAGTTCTGGTGCCGCCAAGGGTGATCAGCCCAGAATTAAGGTTTCCAGCGTCATTTCGCGGATGTCTTTTTTTTATGAAAAGATTCGGAATGCTGTTGATTATAAAGAAGAATATTTATTGCGCAAAGAAGCGATTGAGCGGATTTTGCGGCGGCAGATATTGATTGAGAGCACAATAGCGGCCAATGATCATGAAAAAATAAGCCAGCATCTATTGGCCGAATTGATCCGTGGTGGTTATTTGCCCAACAATTATTTACCGACCAGTTTAATTGACGAGGTGGCCGTTATTATTAGGAAATACTTAGTTATCAAAGACATTGCCGTGGCTCAACTCGACCATCAGGCCGAGCCGACCAGTTTAATTAAGAAGGATTTAGTCAAATTCAAAGAAGAATTGTCGCAGCGCAACGACTTGGTAGCTTGGTTGCTGGCCGTGGCCGCCAGCGAAATAGAGAGCCGGCTCGGTAATGATCAGGCGCTAAACCAAGCCATTAATAATTTATATCAATATTTACTAGATAATATTGAGCTAGCTAATCATCCCGAATTATCAGCTGACTTACCAATTCAAATTTACCTGTCGGTCAATCGTAATTTTGCCAAGCTAGACAATGATATGCTGGCTTTTATTTTATTTAAATATTATTTAGCTAATTGGCAGAAACTGGAGGCCAGCCGTTGGCCAGCCGTTGCCAAAAAAATTAATGAAATTCGTCAAGCTATCAATCAGCAATTACAGCACCCCTTAGCGCCAGCGCTCGATAAATTGACTCGTCGTTATGCGGTTTGCACCTCAGTCTTGCTCGATGTTTTACAATCTGATCCGGTCGGTATTTATACGAGTATCAAGACTGATCCCAAAGCTTTTCCGCGGCAGATTAAAAAAGTTTGTGAAAAGAACTATGCTAAAGCTAAAAATTTATTGTGGCGGGCAGCGGTGCGTAGTATTATTTATATCTTTTTAACCAAAACAATTTTAGTAATTGCTCTGGAAATTCCAGCCAATAAAATATTTGGCGCGTCAGTTAGTGTAATGGCTTTATTGATTAATGCTCTTTTCCCGGCAGCGCTGCTATTCTTCTCGGTATTGATTACTAAACTGCCCAATGAATCTAATACAAATAAAATAATCAGCATCGTTAATGAATTATCTTTTGAGGAAAATCGCCGTGAAACACCAATCATTGTTCGCTTACCCCAAAAAAAGGCCGGTATATTAACGAAATTTTTTAATATTATTTACGCCCTGACTTTTTTAGTGACTTTCAGCGCTATTGTTTGGTTGCTACATATTCTGCACTTTACCTTAATTAGCATAATTATTTTCTTATTTTTCTTAGTCTTTGTCAGCTTCTTTATTATTCGCATCAAGCGGGTGACCAATGAATTAAAGATTACTGAAGAAAAAGAGAGCTTGTGGCGGATTCTGTTTGATATTTTTACTTTACCGGTAATGGCTGTTGGTAAATGGTTGAGTGAGAAATTTAGCAAAGTTAATATTTTTGTGTTCTTATTAGATTTTATTATTGAAACCCCATTTAAATTTTTTATTGATATGGCCGAGGATTGGACTAATTATGTTAAAGAGCGCAAGAGCCAAATAAATTAAATTTATGGTTGAAAACAATCATCTTTCCATTGAAGATTTGCTTAATGACAAGGCGTTGGCCAGTAAAGATTCGCCAGCGGCTCAACTTAGTCAACGGCAATCAGATCTTCGCTATCAGGCAATTGAAGATCAGGTAGCAGCTCAGGCTCAGACCCAGGGACTGCCATATATTAATCTATTGAATTTTCCGATTAGTCCGGAGGCGATTAGCCTACTAGACAGAAATGATGCCACTGATTTAGCAGCCGTCTGTTTTTATTACGAGAAGAATATTGTTCGAATTGGAACAACTCAACCCAGCGAAGCCCTAACGGCCAAAATAGCAGAATTATCGGCTAACAATCGTCTTAAGATCAAGCTGTATCTGATTTCTCAACGCAGTTTAGAATATGCCCATAAGATTTATGACACTTTACCGAAGATTACTCGTTTAGAGGGAGTGGAGATTGATACGGAAGAATTGGCTCGCTATCAGGCTGAGCTCAGCCAGATGAGTTTATTAAATAACAAGTTAAAAGAATCCAATATCAGCCAAATATTAACATTGGTAATTGCCGCGGCCTTGCGAGCTGAAAGCAGTGACATCCATATTGAGGCCGAAGAAACAGCGGTTATTGTCCGCTTGCGAGTTGATGGTTTATTGCAACAGGTGGCCACCATTCCTCGACAGCAGTGGAAAAAGGTATTGTCTCGGCTTAAAGTTATCGCCCGGGTTAAGCTAAATATTGAAGATAAGCCGCAGGATGGCCGTTTTGATATCTTTTTGCCCGATGAAAAAATAGCCGTGCGCAGTTCATTTTTACCAACTGCCTATGGCGAGAGTGTGGTTATGCGCTTATTACGACCGAAATCAGCAGTTCTACCGTTAGATAGTCTGGGGATGCGGCCGGAGGTTCGACAAATTTTAGAAAATGAAATAGCTAAACCCAATGGTTTAATTTTGACCACCGGTCCAACTGGTTCCGGTAAAACCACTACTCTATATGCTGTTCTTAATAAACTTAATCAACCCGGCGTTAAGATTATTACGCTAGAGGATCCGATTGAATACGAACTCCCGGGTATTAATCAGAGTCAGGTTGATGAAAAAAGCGGTTATACTTTTGCCAATGGTTTAAAATCAATTTTACGTCAGGATCCCAATATCGTTATGATTGGCGAAGTTCGTGATTTGGATACGGCCGAAATTGCCGTTCAAGCTAGCCTAACCGGCCATTTGGTTTTTTCAACGCTACATACCAACGATGCCGCCGGAGTACTGCCGCGCCTAGTTGATTTGGGAGTTCAGCCTTACCAATTAGTTCCAGCAATTAATGCGATTATGGGTCAGCGCCTGGTGCGTAGACTTTGTTCGCAGTGTCGTCGCGTTCATCAGCTCAGTGAAACTGAGCGACAACAGATTAATAAGATTTTGGCAGTTATTTCACCTAAGGCTAATATTGATGTACCTAAAGAGTTACCAACTATTTATGAGGCCGGCGACGGCTGTCCAGCGTGTTCTGGTTTCGGTTATAAAGGGCGGGTTGGTATTTATGAGATTTTTACCATGAGTGAAGCCATGAAAACTTTAATTGCCGATGGAGTGCCGTCATTTAAGATTATGCGCCAAGCCATTGAGGACGGTATGGTCACTATGCTTCAAGATGGTATCCTTAAAGTTTTAGCTGGTCAGACTTCATTGGAAGAGGTTATGAGAGTTATCGGTAAAATTGATTACATCAATGAATTATATGATATTGTTGTTTCACAAACTTTAGGTCGTGGTTTAAAGATTTCTGACGACAATTTGCGGTTTGGAGAAAGCGTCGCTCAAGATATTGTCGGAGCGGAGAAATTATTAGCTAATAAGCCAACCAGTGAAATGTTGGCTGCGGTTATGGCTGGCGCTATTGTTAGTAAAGCGGCCGATGTTCATATTGATCCGATTGAAGGCGGGGTTAAGATTCGTTATCGCTTGGATGGTATTCTGCACGACATTGTCACTCTAGGTTCGGAGCATTATGTGCCGCTAATTGGTGAGATTAAGAATTTAATCGGTTTATCGTTAAGCGTTAAACAACCAACTTTTGACGGCCGTTTTAGTATGGATTTGCCTACCGAACGAATGGATTGCCGCGTTTCTTTAATTACTGGCGGTTATGGCGAGACAGTGGTTATTAGATTATTGTCTAATCAGGCTATTAGTTTGGAATTGGCCGATTTGGGTATTCGTGATGCTTCTTTAGCGGCTATTGAAAAATCAATACATAAAACTAAAGGCATTATTATTACTACTGGTCCGACCGGTTCTGGTAAAACAACAACTCTGTATGCGCTGTTGAAACGCCTTAATAGTCCGGAAATTAAAATTATTACTATTGAAGATCCGATTGAATATCATTTAGACGGCTTAATGCAAACCCAAATTGATACGGCTGGTGGTTATACTTTTGCCGCTGCTTTACGGTCATTGATGCGGCAGAATCCTAATATTATTATGGTTGGTGAAATTCGTGATGATGAAACCGCCAAGATCGCCATTGAGGCCAGTTTGACCGGCCACCTGGTCCTGTCCACTATTCATGCTAACAGCGCTGCCGGCGCTATTGCTCGTTTTACCGGCTTGGGTGTAGAGCGGGCTATGCTGGCCAGCGCTCTGGAATGCTCTATTGGTCAGCGTTTAGTGCGGCGACTGTGTCCCAAATGCAAACAAGCGGTCAATATTTCCCCGGAAATGCACACTCAAATTGAGCCATTTTGGCAATTATTAAAAACTCGTCCCGAGCTGAAGTTGCCTGATCATCCACAATTTTATGGTCCGGTTGGCTGTCCAGCGTGTCGCGGTATCGGCTATAAAGGACGAGTTGGTCTTTATGAAGTGATTGTTATGACCCCGGAATTGCAAAAATTAATTCAACAGCCGCTAACCACCGATGCTGAGATAGAACAATTAGCCATCAGCCAAGGGGCCTTATTGATGACCCATGACGGTTTATTGAAGGCTGTTAATGGCGAAACTAGTTTAGATGAAATTTGGCGGGTAGTTAATTAATATGTTGGCGGTTTTTAGCGATCTGCACGATAATTTAATTAATTTACAGTTGTGGGCTAAATGGTGCCAAGCAACCGGTATCCAGACGGCGGTTTTTTGCGGAGATTTGACCAATAGCGACACTTTTCAGCAGTTAGCGTCTCTTTGGTCAGGTCAGCTTTATTTTGTTCAAGGCAATGCCGATAATTACGCCCCCGCCGATGTCCCCCCACGCTCTGATTTTTATAATTTAGGTCGCCATGGCCGTTTTACTATTGATGGTCGCACCATTGGTGTTTGTCATGAGCCGGAATACCAGGAGATTGTTCTTCATGACGGGGCTGTTGATGTTTTATTTTATGGCCATACCCATAAACCATGGCAAGAGCAGCTCAATAATATTTGGTGCGTTAATCCGGGAACCTTAGGCGGAGTTTATTATCCGGCCACTTTTGCTCTTTATGATCCGCTAAATAATGTCTGGGAATTAAAAAATTTGCAGCAATTAGACAAGTAATATGTGGTTAGTTGCTTTATTGGTAGCTATTTGGTGGTCAATATTGGCTTGGCGGCACTGGCCGCTGGCCGTTAGTCTATTAGCTGGCCTATTGCCGACCTATCTGTTGCGTTTTAGGATTGGTCCCCTGCCAATGACTGTTTTGGAAGAATTGATTTTATTAACCACGGCTATTTGGTTGATTAAGCAATATCCACAACCGTGGGTCAATCTACGCTCCCGGGCTAAGAATTGGCGAGCCTATCCGCTATCTACTGAGATTGTCCTAGTTTTATTAGTCGCTTGGTTAGCTTTGTTGATTGGCGGTAATACAACTAGCGCTTTGGGCTTATGGAAAGCTTATTTTATTGAACCAATTATCGTTTTTATTCTTTTTTGGCATGTTCCGCGTGGAACAAAATATGTTGATTTTGGCTATTTATGTTTAGCTGGCAGTTTATTGGTGATCGGCTTAATAGCCGGTTACCAGTATGGGACTGGTGATTTGATTGCCAATCCTTTTTGGGCGGCTACTGCCACCAGGCGGGCAACTTCTGTGTTTGGTTATCCTAATGCCATTGGTTTATTGGTCGGACCAGTTAGCTTGGCTTTGCTGGGTTATTTAATTTATCGTCTAAAAAAGACTAAACAGTGGTTTGATTGGCCTAATTTATTACTAATTAGCAGCATTATTTCGGGCTGGTTAGCCATTTATTGGGCTCATAGCGAGGGAGCATTAATTGGTTTGGCCGCGGCCCTAATTGTTTTAGGTTTATTAGCTAATCGATGGAGTCGTTTGGTAATTTTGGTAGTGACGATCATTGTTGGGGTAGTAATTTGGCCGCGGCCGGATTATCAGACGACGATTGAACAAAAAGTGCGCTTAGCTGATTTATCTGGCCAAATTCGTCAATCACAATGGCAAGAAACTTGGCAGATGCTCCGTGATGGCCGCTGGTTGACCGGGGCGGGGTTAGCTAATTATCAAACAACAGTAGAACCCTATCATCACGAGGGTATTTGGATTAAATCAGCCGATAAAAAAGCTCAACCAACTTGGCAACCATTAGAAATTTATCTTTATCCGCACAATATTGCTTTAAATTTTTGGACCGAATTGGGCTTGGCTGGCTTAATTATTTTTGCTTGGCTCTGGTTAAAAGCGATCATTATTAATTTAGTCAATTTTTGTCGTCATCGTCGGCAAGAATTAGCTTGGTTAAGTTGGGGACTATTGGGCGCTTGGCTAGCGGCCGCTATTCATGGCTTAGTTGATGTGCCTTATTTTAAAAATGATTTAGCTGTATTATTTTGGTTAGGCTTAGCCATGACAATGTGGATTAAAGAGAATTTAGTTAAAAACAAATCGGATCATGATTAGCCAGCCATTAACTAAATATTTAGCTAGTCATGGGCCATGGTCGCGACGGCAAGCTGAGGCTTTAATTCGGGCTGGTCGAGTAACAATTGACGATCAGATAGCCCAGCTGGGACAAACTATTGATAATAATCAGACAATAGTTAAAGTTGATAGTCAAATAGTGGCCAACAATAATGAGCCGCTAGTTTATTTTATGCTTAATAAACCAGTTGGTTATACTTGTACTAATCGTTGTTTTAAAGGTGAACGTAATATTTTTTCTTTAATTAATTTTACTGGCCGTCTTTTTGTAGTTGGTCGTTTAGATAAAGATAGTCGCGGCCTTGTTTTATTAACTAACGATGGTGATTTAACTGCTAAATTAACTCATCCGCGGTTTGCTCAACCCAAGGTTTATCAGGTGACTATACGACCAGGCTTGAATGGTTTAGCACTAGCTAAGCTTCAAGAGTTTTTAGCTCGTGGTTGTCGTTTATATGATGATCAAGCGATTGCTACTGCTGAAATTAGTCGACAATTAGCCAGCGATCGTTTAGAAATAATTTTACGCCAAGGACAAAAACGACAAATTCGCCTTTTAATGAAGGCCGCCGGCTATGAAGTGGTTGATCTGAAACGAGACTCATTAGCTGGTTTAAAATTGGGTCAATTATCGCAAGGTGCTTATCGGCCATTGACCGCCAATGAGATTGACAGATTACATCGTTTAGCCCAAGATAAAAGGGCTTAAAATAGATGGAGGAGTGCGAGAGTGGTTGAATCGGGTGCTCTCGAAAAGCACTATGCCAGCAATGGCATCAAGGGTTCGAATCCCTTCTCCTCCGCCAAGATAATTTTTATCGTGCCACCCACGAAGCCCTGTATTTACGGAGCTTTTTGTAAAGTCTTAATCGGTTGATTATTTTATTTCAGATTTTGTGTTAAAATAGCCTTAACTTAGGCAATTTTAGTAATGAGCCACTAATTAAATATTATGACCAAAATTTCGTCCACTAGATTAGGCTACACCGGTAATTTAGATCCAGTTATCGAGCGCTTATGTGAAGCTTATGGAATTGGAGAGTCAGTTCATTTTTCTATAATCGCTGTCGGATATGAGGACTGCAACGTTACTATAGAGACTCAATCGGGAAAATATGTCGCCAAAATATTTTCTAAGGAACGAAACAAGGAAACAATCTCTCGCTATGTGGAGATAATGACTAAAGTGTTAGATGCTGGTGTAAACCATCCACCACTAATAAGAACCGGTGAGGGAAAAGTGATCTATTGTGACGATCAGGCCGACGGAATCTCGATGGTGCTGATGGATTTTATTGGCGGTGAGACCTTTTTTGAGCTTGATCGCGCTCCTGATAATGCAGAATTGAAACTTATTATCGAGCAAGCCGCTAAGATCAATGGTATCGATTATCACCCAATTTTTCTTTTTGACGGCTGGGCTATCCCCAACATCGAGGTGATGTTCGATAAGGTAAAGAACTTCATTGAGCCTGCTGATTTGAGGCTTGTCGAGCAAGCGATATCTAAATACAAAGAGATTCCGGCTGACATTTTGCCCCACGCTCTGGTGCATGGTGATTTTACCAAGGCCAACATTCTTAAAGGGATAGACGGCAAGATGTATATTTTGGATTTCTCAGTTTCAAATTGGTATCCGCGCATCCAAGAGCTAGCCGTGATATCTGCTAATCTCTTACATAGCGAGACCGATTCGGGGTCACTTCGTGAAAAGACAGACCTGGTTATCACTGAATATGATAAGATTACCCCCTTAACTAAAGATGAAAAGAAGTATTTATATCCCTATGCCTTGGCCGGATCAGCAATGGAGTTCATGGGTGCTTGCTCAGAGAAGTTCATCAAAGGAAATAGTTCAGAAGAAACTGACTATTGGCTTAACTTAGGACGTAATGGGCTAAAAAGAGAGTTTACTACTGGATAATAATCTATATCTAAAGTTAAATTTACATTATGAAAATAACATTCGTCGGGCTATCATCTTATTTAATTGAAGACAGTAATGGTGGTCGATTATTAATTGATCTTTTTAAAGATGAACCGGAATATTCTTTAGGTTTAACTTTACCAAAGACATTAAAGGCTGATATATTTTTAGCCTCTCATGCTGACGCTGACCACGCTAATTTAGATGAAAAATACACTGAACATTTTCAGAAAACTGATGAAAAGGATAATGATATTGATGTTAAAATATTTCCCGACCTTGATCTAAAAGGTACTTTAGTTAGAGAATGGAATGGCGATCTATGTTTTGCTTATCATTTTACAGTTGATGGTTTCCGATGTCTTCATCTAGCTGACAATTCTCATCCACTTACTGCTAAGCAAATTGCTGAATTTGGTAAAATTGATATTTTATTTATTCCAATGCCTAAATCAAGATCAGATATAATAGAGACTGAATTAAATATTCTCAATGCATTAAAACCAAAGATAATTATTCCGTCTCATTTTATTCCTCTACCGTTAGAAGAGGTTAATAAGGGCTATGAACATATTCATCGCAAGCTAGCCAAAATAGTCTTATCTAAGACTAAAAATCCCCAGGCTAATGACAAAACAGTTGATGTCTTTACTTATATGCTTTTAACAGTTAAGAACTTAACCAAACATTTTTCTGTTAAAGCAATAGATGGACACGATATTGAGATAAAAAAACTACCTAAAGAGCAAACTATTTATTATTTTAATAAATGCTTGTCAAAATATTAGTTTATAGTCAAAAAAGTTCCAACTGCGCCCCATCTCCTCTACAGACTAAATAATCCTAGTAAAATAGGGTTATTTTTGTTAAGATTAGGCAGAGATTTTATTGTTTCTATGGACAAAAACCGTATAACAATAGAATGCGCTGGTGGCATAGTAAGAAATAGTAACAATATTGCTCTGGTAAAAATGAAGAAGTTAGGGGCTTTTCCGAAAGGGACGATTGAATCTGGTGAAATATTATTAGATAGAAGCGGCTAAGCGCGAAATATTTGAAGCAACCGGGATAAAAGAACTCCGGCTAATTAAAGAGCTGGGAATATATCAAAGGTCGGTGGCTGACGGGAAGGCAATATTATTATATTCGTATGTTTTTGTTTGAGACTGAACAAGCAAAGGCTTGTCCCATAGAGAATAATGTTAGAAGCGTCCAGTGGTTTTCTATTAAAAATGCTTTTGCTTATTTAATATTCAGAGAAGATAAGAATTTTTTAATCACTTTATGAAAGCATATAATAAATTTCTCCAATGGCTATAATCGTCGGCCACAAAGGAGCGGCTGGTTATGCTCCGGAAAATACACTAACTTCTTTTAGGGAAGCTATTAAAATTGGCTGTGATCGGACCGAATTAGATGTTAGGCTGACCAAAGATAAACAAGTAGTTGTTATTCATGATAAAGAGGTTTCCAAATTGACCGATGGAACAGGCTTGGTTAATGAAATGAACCTACTTGAATTAAAAAAGTTGCGTTGCTTAGGCAATGAGTTTGTTCCCACCCTTCAAGAGGTTATTAATATTTGTAAGGATAAGATTGATTTGCAAATTGAATTGAAGGCCGAGGGCACACCACAGCCGGTTAGCGACTTGATTACACAAAACGGTATTGAAGATCAGGTATTTATCACCTCTTTTAAAATAGACTTGCTGGTTGAAATTAAAAAACTCAATCCAGGTCTAAGGGTTGGGTTATTATTTAGAAATGAAGAGATTATGGCGGATATTTGGAATTTGATTAACCAAATACCGTTAGACTTCTTGGCACCATTTTCAGAAATTATTACCGCCGAGTTCGTGACCACAGCTCACAGCTTAGGTCAGAGGGTTTATGCCTATCAGGTTAACAGTAAAGAATTGGGCGATAAATTAATAGCGATGGGTGTTGATGAAATTGGGACAGATTTTCCCAAGCTATTTGTTGAGTCAAAAATTGTTTAGAAAAGTTCCAACTGAGTCCCACCTCCTCCGCGAACGCAAAAAACGCACTTTAAAATGGTGTGTTTTTATATTATGTTAATGATATAATGAAAACAAGTTAATAATTTATTGTAGATCTCATTAATTTAGTTAGTATGGGTGTTGTTATACTTTTATTTGCCCTAGCGTTCTTTTTTGGATTAATGAACTCTCCAGAATCTATTGGTAGAGCTGGTGAGCGTTTTGTTGATAAGAAATTATATAAGCTAAACCCTGAACATTATAAGACATTGAGCAATATTTTATTGCCATCCAATAGTAATCAAATCGGTACCACCCAAATTGATCAGATAGTTGTTTCTAATTTTGGCATATTTTGTATTGAAACCAAAGCCCATTCAGGCTGGATATTTGGTCGAGCAGATGATAAATATTGGACTCAGGTTATTTATCACAAGAAAAGCCGTTTTTATAATCCCTTGAGGCAGAACTTTGGTCATATAAAAACAGTTAAAAATTTAATTGCCAGATTAGGCATTAAGGTTCCAGTTTATTCTTATGTAGCTTTTCCTTGTGCCGATGATTTAAAAATTACAGGAACTGATTTGGTTGGATATGCCGGCGAAGTAGTTGATAAGATTAAATCTCATAATCAATTTGTTTTATCTAATATTGATCGAGATAGAATTGTTGACGAGATTAATCAAATTAATATTGTTGACAACAATATACGTAAAGAGCATATTAAAAAAATTAATGAGATAATAGATGCTCCGCCGCCTGTTCGTTATAAAAACAACGAACCAGTGCAGGGTAAAATTGAGAATATTTTTGATGATGAAGAAGAATATGATGATGATTTTTAATAATTTATTAAATAAAAAATATGAGTAACCTTGATTTTACTAGGCAGTTAGTTAAAGGCAAAATTGCTGAAACAATATTTTCTCAGATGTTTAGGGGTTCAGACAATTTTACTGTTTTAGAATTTGGTTATGAAAAAGTTATTCCTGAGATGATTCAACAGGGTTATCAGGAAAACAATCCAATGGTTGAAACATTGCGGACAGCTCCAGATTTTGCGGTTATTGATCGGGAAACCAGACAAGTCAAATTAATTGAGGTGAAATATCAACGACAACTCAGTCTCGAATATACATTAAAAGCCGCCATTAGAATGAGTCAGTCGTGGAACCCGTCCTATCTGTTTATTGCTACACTGGATGGTTTTTATTTGGACGAAATTACTAACATTATTGATAATAATGGACAAATTGCTTCTCTAGATGGTTCCCATATTAATCTTGGATTACAAGAAGATTATTTACAAATATTAAGAAAATTTGAACAAGGTAATTAATTTTATCCTAAAAAGTTTCAACTGAGCCCCACATCATCCGCGAGTAGATAAAACAAGGTTAATCGCCTTGTTTTTAGTTGGATTTGGGGTTACATGTTTTAGGCACACACATTTTGCACCCTAGCTAACGCCTCATTTGGTGTGAGTCCTCCTAGAGCAATATGCTCTAAATTATTATAACTAATATTCCATTTCTTAATCTCTTGTTTTAATTCTACTGCTGTTTTAAACCGGTGTCTATTGTAAAACATCTCCTGATCAGTCCTATGGCTTCTTTCAACTTTACCGTTTTGAGCCGGCTTACCCGGATCAATGAGGTAATGAATGATGTTTCGCGATGTTAAGAATATGTCTAATGGATGGAGTCTAGGATTAAATGGGTCACAATCTATGGCTGTGAATTGGTAATATCTCCTACCCCTTATCTTATTAGGCACGAATTTAATATCTATCTCAACTAACTCGCCAATAGCTAGGGGTACTTTGATATATTTATACTTTAACTTTCT
>Ga0208040_1002925_pt1 | contig 14360 bp, 13 predicted proteins | sample AD_UKC083_MetaG_FD_184431 | JGI IMG/M metagenome (GOLD analysis project Ga0208040, IMG submission 184431) | Active sludge microbial communities of municipal wastewater-treating anaerobic digesters from USA - AD_UKC083_MetaG (SPAdes) (version 2) | ecosystem: Engineered > Bioreactor > Anaerobic >...
CGTTCAGAAACAGGCCTAATTTAAAAATAAGATTCTGGTTTGGCTTCCTCCGCGCTTCGGCTTTGTCTAATGCTACAGAGGCAATCGCTGCGCAAACCACCTATAATCAAACAAAAATGGAGTGGAAAGCATGCAATATCGTCATCTTGGCAAAGCAGGCATTAAAGTATCAGAACTATCCATCGGTTCCTGGGTCACCTACGGCAAGCAGGTGGACGTTCCGGCTGCCCGGAAAATCCTGGAAGCCGCCTGGGAAGCCGGCGCGAACTTCTTTGATAACGCCGAATCTTACGCGGGCGGGGAATCCGAAATCATTATGGGGCAGGCGCTGCGCGAAATGGGTTTGCCGCGCGAACAGTATTTGCTCTCGACCAAAATCTTCTGGGGCGGCAAAGGACCCAACGATGTTGGCCTAAACTACAAGCACATCATCGAAGGCGTGAACAACGCGCTCAGGCGGCTTGGGCTGGAATACGTAGATTTTGTCTTTGCGCACCGACCCGACCCTGAAACCCCCATCGAGGAAACAGTGTGGGCTTTCAACCAGGTCATCCAGCAGGGCAAGGCCTTTTATTGGGGCACCTCGGAATGGTCCGCGGCGGAAATACTGCTGGCAAACCAGGTGGCGCGCCAGAATGGCCTGCGCCCGCCTTCCATGGAACAGCCGCAATACAACCTGCTGCACCGCCGGCGCTTTGAAAAAGAATACGCCGTTCTCTACAAGGAATTGGGCTACGGCACCACCATCTGGAGCCCGCTGGCATCTGGTTTGCTGACCGGCAAGTACAACCAAGGCCTTGCACCCGAGGGCAGCCGCGCGCAGCTGGAAGGCTATGGCTGGCTAAAGGACAGGCTGTTGGACCCTGCCAAGCTGGAAGTTGCCCGAAAGCTTGGGAAGGTGGCTGAGGAGCTGGGCGTCAGCCTGGCGCAGATGTCGCTGGCCTGGGTGCTGAGGAACCCGAACGTCTCCACCGTGATTACGGGAGCCAGCCGGGTGGAGCAGGTGAAAGAGAACATGAAAGCGGTTGACGTGGTACCGCTGCTGACCGATGAGGTTATGGCGCGCATTGAAGCCGCGCTGGAAGGCTATCGGGAAGACTGAGCTTGTTGGGGATTAAACGAAGACGCGAAAAACCGCGTCCTTTTTTTATTGTTCATATCCAACAGCCCCATGCATGCAGGCATGTTTCTGGTATTGTACTCGCAGCCTTACCCGTATCAGCTTCACTTGAAAGCGCCTGGCTGCTTTCTCTCAACTTTGAGGTTTAAGGGTTCTCTGGATTGCTGTCTTGCTCTCCCCCCAACGCCTTTGCCTGCGCCTCGCGCCAGCGACGCACCCGTTCTGCTGCCTGGGCTTCGTAACCCTGGTCTGAAGGCTCGTAGAAACGCGCGCCCAGCACGTCATCCGGCAGGTACTGTTGGGGCGCCCAGTGCCCGGGGTGGCTGTGCGGGTAATCGTATCCCGCGCCGTGCCCAAAGCCTTTGGCGTCCCTGGTCGGGTCCATCAGATGAATGGGCACCGGACCGGCGCCGTTCTTCTCAATCTCCTCCAGCGCTCTGAAATACGCGCCAGCGGAATTGGATTTGGGGGCGGTGGCCAGGTAGAGCGTGGCTTCCACAATCGGGTAAACGCCCTCAGGCAGCCCGATGTACTCAAAATTCTGCGCGGCCGCGCTGGCCACCACGATGCCCAGCGGGTCCGCCAGGCCGATGTCCTCGCTGGCCAGGATAATCAGGCGGCGCAGAATAAAGCGCGGGTCCTCGCCGGCATACAGCATTTTCGCCAGCCAGTACAGGGCCGCGTCCGGGTCGGAGCCCCGCACGGATTTGATGAAAGCGGAAATAGTATCGTAGTGGGCGTCGTCAGTCTTATCGTAGATGACCGAGCGCTTCTGGATGGATTCTTGCGCGACTTCCAGGCTGATATGCAGCTCGGCGTCTTGCAGCGGGGTGGTTTCCACGGCCAGTTCGAGCGCGTTCAGGGCGCTGCGAGCGTCCCCGCCGGCAGTGCGCGCCAGGTGCTTGAGGGCATCCTCGTCCGCGCGAATTTTCCGCCCGCCGTAGCCGTTAATCGAGTCCGCGAGCGCCCGCCGCAAGAGCGTCAGGACGTCCTCTTCGGTCAGGGGCTTAAGTTCAAAAATGCGCGAGCGGCTGACCAGCGCTTTGATGACGTCAAAGTAAGGGTTCTGCGTGGTCGCGCCGATGAGGGTGAGCATGCCGGATTCCACATGGGGGAGCAGGGCATCCTGTTGGGCTTTGTTCCAGCGGTGAACCTCGTCCACAAAGAGGATGGTGCGCGTGCGGTACAACCTGCGGCGCTCCGTGGCGTCTTTGATGACTTCCCGCAAATCCGCGACGCCGGCCAGCACCGCGCTGAGGCTGACAAACTCGGCTTGGGTGAGGTGGGAGATGACCTGCGCGATGGTAGTTTTGCCGGTGCCGGGGGGGCCGTAAAAGATGATGGAGGAAAACAGTCGGTCAGCCTCGATGGCGCGGCGCAGCAGGGTGCCCGGCCCGATGATGTGGTCCTGACCGATAATTTCGTCCAGCGATTTTGGGCGCATGCGGGCGGCCAGGGGCGCGTGCTGCGCAAGCTGGTCCGATAGGGAATGGTCAAAGAGGTCCATAGCATAATTTTATCATAGCTATTATGTTCTAATGCCCTAACTTAGGCATTAGTCAAAAAACTTGTATACTGAAGGTAGAGTCCAAACGATTTTTTACCTTTCACATTCGCGGGAGGGAATCATGCACACACAAAAAACTATTACAAGGGTAATTTGTGCGATACTAAGCCTGCTACTTGCGGTAGGCCTCCCAAAGCCTGTGCAAGCTGGCGTTATCTACACGGTTACCAACAGCGCGAGCTCGGGCGCGGGTTCTTTACGCCAGGCTATTTTGGACGCCAACAGCAACCCGGGCAAGGATTTCATCCACTTTGCTATCCCCACCAGCGACCCCGGGTATTCCACGCCCCTGGGGGTCTGGTTTATTCGCCTGACGCTGGTTTTGCCCATGCTTGAAGACCCCAGCGGCGTTGTCATCGACGGCTCGACCCAACCGGGCAGCCACCCCAATCTGCCAGGAATAGTTATTGAGCATACCACTTCAGTTCCATCCGGGGCTGCCCTGTTAACCATCGTATCTCAATACAATATCGTGATGGAAATTGGATGGTTTAACAGCCGGGGTGCTGGCATCATCATTCAAGGAGACAAAAACGCCATTCTGAACAATCAGATTTTTACATCCACCGGTCATGGAGTATCGTTGGTAAGCGGTTCTGAGGAAAATGATATCGACGGCAATATGATTTGCGGGCACGCGTCAGACGGGATTCACCTGGACGGAGCCCACCATAATGTGATTGATAACAACATCATTGGGCAGCAGCCAGCTTACATTCCTACGGTCGGAAGAAATCAAGCCAATGGAATTAGCGCGGTGGGGAGTGACAACAACACCTTCCAGGGCAATTTTGTCAGCAACAACGCGGAGAATGGATTATTACTTTCTGGCTCCGACAGCAATCAAATCCTGGAGAACACGATCGGACTGGACACCGAGCGAAGTCTGGACCTTGGAAATGATGGTCATGGTTTGTTGCTCTCCGACAGCAGTGGAAACCTCGTCGCGCATAACTGGATGTCCGGAAATGGGAAAGACGGGCTGCGTATAACCGGAAGTTTATCCACAGGCAATCTTGTTCAACAAAACGGGTTCGGGACAGCCTTGTCCGTGCCTATCCCTAACACGCAGCATGGAATCGCGCTTTACAACGGTGCGCATCACAACACCATTGGCAGTTCCAGCGACGCGGAACTTTATAACATGGTCTACGGCAATGGCTGGAGTGGAATCGTGGTGGTGAACTCCCTGCTCGGCACGAATACTATTGGCAACAACTACATTTTTAACCAAGGTTTCTACGGCATCCATATCAATAACAGCCCAAATAACGCGATTATCGCGAATACTGTCGCGGGCAATGGCGCTTTGGGGGAGTCTGCAGGCGTGCGCGTGGAAAACAGCAGCGGAACAGGAGATGCTTCCGACACCAATCTCATTTGGAGCAACCAGATTTTCAACAACTACGGCAAAGGCATTCAGTTAGTGGGGGATGCCAACAATTACATCCTTCGACCGGTCATCCTGAGCGCAAGCTGCAGCCTGGTGACGGGCACAGCCTGCCCCGGCTGTTGGGTGCAGGTTTTCTCGGACCTTTACGATGAAGGCCGCTATTATGAAGGCCTTGCCACGGCGGATGGCAGCGGACATTTCGCGCTGTCAAATCAGGCGGTGTCACATAACATTACCGCGGTTGCCATCGATGGTCCGGGGAATTCCAGCGAATTCTCACTGCCGTTCACGGCCTGCTTCCGCTTGGCGCTGCCTATTTTGGTAAAATAAGCGCATTTGAAACAAAAAAAGCCCGCGCTTATGCGCGGGCTTTTGCTTGCGTGGATATCTTTGCCTCAGTACCCGCTGTTGGGGTCCACAACATTGTAAAGAGCGTGGTTATCCTGATAGCGCTTCAGGTTCTCGATGAAGAGGTCAAGCGCGTCATCCAGCAGATGCGAGGAAGCGCCCGAGGTGTGCGGGGTGATGATGAGCTCGGGCAGGCTCCACAGGGGGCTTTCGGGGGGCAGGGGTTCCTGCGAGAACACATCCAGCACCGCCCCACCCACCTTGCCCGCTTTAATCGCCTGCGCCAGGGCGTTTTCGTCAATTAAATCCCCGCGTGAGACGTTCACCAGGAACGCGCCTGGTTTCATCGCATCGAACATTTCGGCATTGAACAAGTGTTTTGTTTCCTGCGTCAGGGGCAGCGTAAGCACCACAAAATCGCAGTCCTTTAGCATCCCCTTCAGGCCCTCAATCGGATAGAGGCGCTTAAAGTAATTGCCCATCGGGTCCCCCAAGCCTGAGGGCGTATAACCGCTGTCTTCCAGCTTCATCATATCGCGTTTGGCTGCCAGCACAGTCACGCCCAAGGGGTAGAGCAGCCGCGCGATTTCCCGACCGATCGACCCATACCCGACGATGCCAACAGTGCTGCCGCGCAATTCTTTGGGCTGCAGCGATTTTGAAGCGTTGTTGCTCCATTTTTTCTCACGTTGCAGGTTGATGGTCTCTGGCATTTTATGCCCGAGCATAAGCAGCGCCATGAGCAAATATTCACCCATCTGGCTAACCATCGTGCCGCTGGCGGTTGTGATCACAATGCCCGGATCGGCGGCCAGCGACTGTTTTAGCGCACGGTCCACCCCGGCCAGCGAGATTTGAATCCATTTAAGCGCGGGCACCTGTTCGCGCGCGGGCAGCTGCTTGCCGTCCGAAAAGAGCACCTCAGCTTTTTCCCAGGCTTCTTTGGGCAGGTCCGCGAAAGACTTGCTGGCGGCTGCGGTCAGATGGATGTGTTTGCCCAGCGCTTTGACGCGGGCTTGCTGGGCTTCCGTGAGGGGTACGGTGCTTATAATTTCCAAAGTCTTTTTCTCGTCCATTAGATGTAAATCCTTTGCGGATCCAATTCCTCCCGTAAGATGCGCAGCTCTTCTGCTGTTGGAGCGGCGGTATATGCCATCGTTTCAGCTTGCTTAAGTTCCCAGCCGGTGTTGGCCTGCGCCTGCTCAAAGCTGCAGCCCGGATGCAAAGCCGCCAGCACCAGTTCGCCGTTCGCGTCCGGCTTGAGGATGCCCAGGTTTGTGACGACCGCCTGCGGACCGGAACCGCGCACGCCTGTTTTCGCGCGGTCATCCCCGCCCTCCAGAAAGCCCGCCGAAGTGTGAAAATCCACCCGGGCAGGGAAGCGCCGGAGCTGATGCGGGGTGATGATGTAGCAGCGGTTAGCCCAGGCGGCGATTTCCATCGAGCCGCCGGAACCTGGCAGCCGCACCTTGGGGTGTTGGTAGTCCCCGATGACCGTGGCGTTGATGTTGCCGAACTGGTCAATTTGCGCGCCGCCCAAAAAGCCCACGTCGATATTGCCGCGCTGCAGATAGAGCGAGAACACCTCGAACATGGAGCAGACTGAAAGCGCGCCGCTCACCAGGGTCGGGTCGCCGATGGAGAGCGGCAGCCGATTGGGCCTTGCGCCGATGACGCCAGCTTCGTAAATCATTTGCAGGTTGGGGGCATGCGTTCGGCGGGCCAGATTACAGGCCAGGTTCGGGATGCCGACGCCAACAAAGACCTGGTCGCCGTCTTTGAGCAGGCGGGCGGCGTTGATAATCATCAATTCGGTGGCGTTGTACTCAGCTTCCGGCATCTCAGTAACTCCCATAATTGACCGGCGCGCTCAGGCGCAAGCCTGGTTTCAGACGCTCTTGTGTGTTCGGGCCAAGTTTTGCCAGGTATTCCTCGCGGTCCTTCACGCCATACACCCACTCGTCCAGGTAGGCTTTCACGCCGGCCTCATCCTTGCTCATTTCTTCCCATCCGAGATAGAAATCGTTGTCGCGGTCGTAGTAGCCCTGGGTGTAGGAGGGGTGCGCGCACCAGGGGACTTGGCAGACCGCGCTGACCACCAGCGAGGGGATAAGCGTGCGGTTGGGGTCGGAGCGGATGAGCTCCGCGTCCACAATTTCCTCCGCGGTCAGAATCACGCGCTTGGCGGCAAACGCGGCTTCGCGCTGCTCGCCCAGGATGCCCCAAATGTGCGCGTTGCCTTCGCTATCCGCGCGCTGGACGTGCACAATGGCAACGTCCGGATGCAGCGCCGGCACCACCACCACGTCCTCGCCGCCGTAAGGGTCCTGCACACGCTGGTAAAGCGGGTTAGCCCTTTCCAGGTCCAGCGCGCCAGTCTGAAGCATGGGCATGAAGGGCAGACCGCTGGCGCCCGCCTGCAGGCGGCTAATCATGCCGAAATGTGAGTATTCCTCCCATTCCAGGCTGCCGTTTTGCATGCCGTCGCGCAGCCACTTAAGCGAGCCCACGCCCGGGTTGCCGGAGTAGGAAAAAATCACCTTGCGGGCGCAGCCAGCGGCCACCATCTGGTCGTAAATCAGGTCGGGGGTGGCGCGCGCCAGAACGAGCTCTTTTATGCCCTGACGGATGATTTCGTGCCCGGCGGCAAAGGGGATGAGGTGCGTAAAGCCGGCGGCGTACACAAGGTCCCCGTTGTGCACGTGCTGGTGGATAGCTTCGCTCAGACTGGTTAGTTTGGACATGCTAATTCTTTCCGCTTTCAATCCAGGATTTGTGTTTGTGTTTGTCTTCTTCGCGTTGGGAGGGGGAAAGCGAGGCTTTGGGGGGCTTTTCGTCTGGGTGAATGCGCAGCAGGCTAAAGCCCAGCGCCAGCACCAGCAGCCCCAAAATCTGAAGCTGACCGATGGGTTTGCCCGTCCACCAGTTCACCAGCAGCCAGGCAAGGTTTGCCAGCCCGACCAGGGTCAGGATACGTCCGAAGCTGCGGAGAAGGGTTTTCATGCTGGTTTGCGTCTCAGGGTCGGGCTAAATCCGGCGCACGTTGTTGCGAATTTGCTCGTGCAGGTAGAGCTGCACGTAGTAAAGCCCGCCGCTGTTCTTGCCGCTGGAGCCCGAGCCTTTCCAGCCGCCGAAGGGTTGGAAGCCAGGCCAGGCGCCGGTGGTGCCGCCTTGCGGGCGGTTAGTATAGACCACGCCGGCCTCGATGTGGTCAAAGAACCAATCTACCTCGGAAAGCGTGCCGTAAAAGCCAGCCGTGAGCCCGTATTGGACGTCATTCGCCAGCGCGATGCCTTGCTGCAAGTCTTTGACCGGACTGACCATCAGAATCGGCACGAACATTTCCTGCTTCCAAAGCGGGTGCGTGAGCGGCACGTCCGCCACGATGGTGGGGGCGCAGAAGTAGCCCTTGGAAAGCGCGCCTTCCGTCAGGGTTTTGCCGCCAGCCAGCACTCTGCCCGCCGCGCTCAGGTCTTCCATGAAGCGCTGGTAATCCGCGTAACTTTTCTTGTTGATGACCGGCCCCATGTAGGTCTGCCGCTCGGTCGGGTCCCCGACCGCCAGCTTTTGGGTAAGCGCGACCATGCGTTCCAGCACGGCCTCGTAGAGCGGTTCTTCGATATAAACGCGCGAGCAGGCCGAGCACTTTTGCCCCTGCAGCCCAAAAGCGGACCGCACGCTGCCCAGCGCGGCATCTTCCACATCCGCGTGGCGGGAAACCAGCACAGGATTCTTGCCGCCCAGCTCCAGAATTGTTGGGCGCACATGACGGGAGAGACCCCGGTTGCAGTAGATATTCATCCCAACATCGTAGGAGCCAGTAAAGGTGATGCCGGCCACGTCCGGGTGGTTAATCAGCGCTTCGCCCAGCGTGGAACCGGGACCGGTGACGAAGTTGAACACGCCGTTGGGGATGCCCGCCTGGCGCATGCAATCCGCCAGCAAGGAGGGCGACCAGCAGGTATCGCTGGCAGGTTTCATCACGACCGTGTTGCCAGCCACAAGCGCGGCGCCGACGGGGCCGCCCGTGAGCGCGACCGGGAAGTTGAAGGGGCTGATGACCAGCCACACGCCGTAGGGGCGCAGGACGGATTGATTGGTGGAGAGGAAGCCGGTCAGCGGGTCGTTGTTCATCTGGCGGATGAAGCCGCCGTTAGCTTCCATTTGAGCGCAGGCATAGCGGATGAGGTCGGCGGTTTCGGCCACTTCCCCCAGCGCTTCCATGCGGTTCTTGCCCACCTCCAGCGACATCGCCGCGGAGATTTCATAGATGCGTTCGTCAATGATATCGGCCAGCTTGCGCAGCAGGTAAACGCGCTCCTCCCAGTTCATGCGGCTCCAGGCGGGGAAGGCGGCTTTGGCGGCAGCGACCGCGTCGGCGGCGTCTTGCGCTGTGCCTTTCTGGAAGGTGGCCAGGTGCATATCTGTGTTGATGGGGGAGTGGGCGTAGTGCTTATCGGCGGAGAAGCGCTCCTGCCCGTTGATGAGCATGGGGTACTCGCGCCCGAGTTCGCCTTTTACTTTTAAGAGCGCCTCCGCGAAGCGCGTGTGGAGTTCTTCTGGGGGATTGAACATGGTGCTGTAGGTGAGTTTGAAGGACGTCGCTTCCGTCATAATTCAAAATCCTCCGCGGGGTTGGGGTTATTTTGGTGATTGTATCATAATTGCCCCCTCAGCTGGCGCTTTGTACTTGCTGGGTCTCCTGGCCCTGCACGGCATTTGACCGGTCGTCATCGCGAGGAGCGCAGCGACGCCTGTGCCCGCCGCATTGCGGACGGGTATGGTGATCTGCCTTTTTAGTTTTTCCTGCGCTTTAAGAAACAAACTGCAGACTGCCGCGCCCCTTGAGCAATCTCAAAGCTCACAAAAATCAGACAGCGGGGCTCGCAGTGACTACCCGACTATGCGAACCGCGAGCCCCTCTCCCCCGCTGCGCAGGACCCTTCGTCTGCGGCGCGCAAGCGGCCTCAAGGGGAGGGCTTGTTATGCCGCCCAGAAACACAGAAGCTCAGTCACTTATAGACTCCCTTTAGGGCGCAGGTGAAGCACAACGAAACCCGAATCTGTAGTAGTACGTATCAGGGTTAATAGAGCCGCGGTCCACCGTAAGCACTCCAGGCCAAAGGCTGTACCAATCCCCACCACGCAACACCTTATAAGTACCGCTTGCAGGCCCGGCTGGATTCTCATAGGGCGATTCTGAATAGTAGGTATCCGAATACCAATCACGCACCCACTCATAGACATTTCCGGCCATATCCAGCGCCCCATATGGACTGGCGCCAGCCGGGTAGCTGCCTACCGCGCTGGTATCGCCCACGCAATAAGAACCCGTCTCGTTGTTATAGGAATTCGCCAGACTGCAGTTGGGGTCGCCATCCCCCCATGGGTAGGCTCTGACTGTTGTGCCGCGCGCAGCTTTTTCCCATTCCGCCTCGGTCGGCAAGCGCTTGCCTGCCCAAGCGCAGTAATCTTCCGAGTCGTACCAACTGACATAAATCACGGGATAATTTGCGTAGGTCGGGTTATCGTAATAGGACGAGCGGGTGTGCGACGAATAGGAGTAAGGTGCATTGCAAAGGCCAGCCGCTACGCACAGGGCATACTGGGCATTCGTGACCTCGGTTTGGTCAATGTAATAAGAATCCAAGAATATGTTGTGCTGGGGAAGCATATGAGATAAGCAGATAAATAGGCCGTTATGGTTTGGGTCGCAACCCATCTGGAACTCACTGGCTGGGATGTAGACCATGCCTTGCGTGTTGCTTTTGTAAACAGCAGGCAAAAAAATTAGCGATTGCTGGGTCTGATTGCTGATTTCGTCATCCGGGCTGGACTGACCTGAAGCTTGGGTATGAATACCGCCCAATTGAACCAGGATGAATAATCCAAGCAGAACAGATTTGATAGTCCTCATTTTGATTTCCTCCCGCATCATACTTGTGTGTTTTCTGTAAAAACACACTAATAATAGTATACAACCGGTGTTCTTGTTCTTGCAGGGTCAGGAGACCCTGCAAGGCATTTGACCTGTCGTCATCGCGAGGAGCGCAGGGACGCCTGTGCCCGCCGCATTGCGGACGGGTATGGTGATGTGCATTTTTAGTTTTTCCTGCGCTTCAAGAAACAAACTGCAGACTGCCGCGCCCCCTCTCGTCATCTCAAGGCAGTGGTCATTCCAGCAGCGGGTGCTCGCAGTGACGTCTTAACCACAAACCCCTGTTCTTGCATGGTCTCCCGACTCTGCAAGACGTAAGCCCCTCATCCGCGCTGCGGGCACCTTCGCCTACGGCGCGCAAGCAGCCCCAGGGAAGGGAAGGGGAAACCCAGCTTGCGGCTTAGGCCCCCACCAACCGCAGGCGCTGAAAAGACGCGTTCAGCAAATCCAGCACTAAAAGCTCCCCGCGCAGGCCGGGCTTGCCCAACAGCAGCTTTACCGCCTCGGCAGCTTGAACCGCCGCGACCATGCCGGCGCTAAAGGAGAGCGTGCCCTGCTCGTATTCCTCGCCGTGTTCCACCTTTGTATCCGGGTAAATAATGTCCAGCAGGTTCTCGCCGGGCTGGATGACGCATACCTGCCCCAGCCAACCGCCCACCGCGCCGTGCACCAGCGGTGTTCCAGCCTTGGCGCAAGCCTCCTGCAGGGTTCTGCGCGCGGGGATGCTGTCCAAACAATCCAGCGCCACCTGGCAGCCGGCAAGCAGCTCGGCGGCGTTATCCTCGTTCAGGTAGTCTTGCACTCCTTCCACCCGAACGAAGGAGTTGACCGCCTGCATGCGCTGCTGCGCCGCCAAAGCCTTAGGTCTTCCCAAATTCATGCTGGAGCTGAGCAGCTGGCGGTTCAGGTTGCCCTCATTAAAGCTGTCCGGGTCTACTACGCGCAAAAAGCCCACGCCCAGCCTGCCCAGGTACTCCACCACGAACCCGCCCAGGCCCCCACACCCGACCACCAGCACGCGGCATTCCGCCAGGCGCGCTTGTTCGTCCTGGCTGATGGAGAGCAAATTGCGCAGGTAGCGCTCGGGCTGCATCGTTCATCCTCCCGCGATTAAGTGCATCACCTGCACGTCATCACCGTCGCTTATCAGGCGCTGGGTGTAGGCTTCCTCGGGCACATACTCGCCGTTCACGCGCACGATGATGTGTCGGAAAATGAAGCCCATCTCGTCCAGCAGGGATTGCACGTTCAGGCTTTCACGCCAGGGCTGCTCGCGGGTATTGACGGTAATCATAGGTGCTTTTCCACCACCTCAAGCAGCATGGGCAGGTCCATCCCGATTTCTTTCAGATGTTCGGGCGTGGGGACGCCGTCCTCCGTCCAGCCGCGGCGTTTGTAAACCGCGTCGGTGAGCAGTTCAAACTGCTTTTCGCGGTAGGCGCGCGTGGCGGCGATTTTCTCAGCCAGGCTCATAGCGCTTGGGTCCAGCCCCTGCAGTTCGCGCAGCTGCTTGTCATAGCGCTCCTGCCGGGAGAGGTACTCTTCCGCGGTCGCAGGGCCAAGCGAGCGGTAAGGGGCTTTGTCGTGCTGGCGCAAGCCGCTGCCCATGCGCAGGTTGAACACGCGCTGGAAGTTGTAGACCCGCTCGGACTGGCGAATGAGTTCGTCTTTATCGATTTTCTTGCCGGTCACCGCGTTAAAGATATCCACGTAGTTTTGCACATGCTCGGGAACCTTGGCGGGCGTATCGGTTTTGTAGTTATCCGCCGGCACAATGTCGTTCCAGGGCAGTTTGCACAGCCCGCACAGACCGAACCAGGTGCGGAACATGGGGTAGTAGAACAGGGCGTAGGCTTTATCTTCAAAGCTCGGGATTTGATTGTTGACCATATCCATAAAGATCAGCCAGGCCTCGTCGTGCTGGGGGCCTTTGTTGGTGAGCGCGAAGCCGCCCTGCTGCGCCAGGCTTTCTTTGTGCAGGTATTCGGAGTATTCCAGGCCTTTGTTTTCCATGCCGATATCTTCAAGCAGCTTAGGGTCTGCGCCGAAGCGCTCCACAAAGACCTTTTTCAGCCGGCGGATACCCAGCCCTGCCAGCAGACCGAAGCCTTCCCCGCGCGACATCTGGTGCATGAGTTCCAGCGAGGCGGAAGCATTCCCGAAGCGCAGGTCCAAGCCGCCGGTGTGCTCCGGTCCGATTTGTTCGCGCTCGTAGCATTCCATGATGAAAGCGACCGTGGTAGCGTACGAAATCAGGTCGATGCCGTAGGTGTCGCAGTAAAAGTTCTGTTCCAGGATGGCTTGCGGGTCAAAGATGCCCAGATTAGAGCCGAGTCCGGCGACGCATTCGTATTCCGGGCCGTCCACGGTCACGCACTGCCCGGCGTAAGGCCCGGTCAGCAGTTTGAAGTGGTCGGCGGCCTTGGCGCAGGACATGGTGCAGCCGTACCAGCAGCCGTCGTGCAGGCCCTGGGTTAGGTATTGGGTAATGAAAACCTCGGGCGAAACTTTCACGGCGTCCGGGTCCCCACCGGTCTGGAAGTTGCGCGTGGGCAGCAGGTCGTACTTATCCATCACCAGGATAGTGTTGGCTGTGCCGATTTTACGCATGCCATTCTGTTTTTCGTCCAGGTCGTGCATCTCTTTGTGGTATTTGACGCCGATGCGGTTGAGCGTGGCGATATCGGCAGGGTTGTTCAGGTTGGGTTTAATGCCCTTGAACTTTACCACCAGGGCTTTGATGCGCTTATCGCGCAGGATGGTGCCAAGGCCGCCGCGCGCGGCTTGTTTGAAGCGCACGGTCTTACGGCGCGGGTCGTAGAAGGAAAAGTTCAGCATGCCCATCAGGACGTGCTTGGCAGCGCTGCCGGAAGAAACTACCGATACGTGCACTTTATCTTCTTCGCTGCCGGCAAAGCGCGTGGTCAGCTCTTCCGCCAACAAATGCGAGTCTTCGGGGTACTCCTCGCCTTCCTCGATGGAAATCAAGCCTTCGTTGCCGTCAATGAAGATAATCAGGTCCTTCTCGGCTTTGCCTTGCAGTTCCAGCGCGTCCCAACCGGCGAACTTGAGCAGCGGGCCGAAATAACCGCCGGCGTTGCTGTCAATTGGGATGCCAGTAAGCGGCGAAATGGCGCACACCAGGGTCTTTCCGGTGCCGGAGTACTGCGTGATGCCGCCCAGGGGGCCAACGCTCATCACGATTTCGTTCTCCGGCGAGTCCCAACGGGTCTCGGGGGTGACGGCGTTCCAGAGGTACCACAGGTCGAAGCCTTTGCCGCCCACGAACTTGTCTTTCATGAAGTCGGTAACTTCTTTTTCCTCTACGCGCAGGTCACCCACGTTGATATACAGGGATTTATTGGCGTAGCCGCGCTCAATTTTGGCGGGGATGTACTTGATTTGTTTCAGAATTTTTCCCATTATGCGCTCCTCTCAGCTCTGACTGACCAGAATTTCAAGCGCGCCTTCGGGGCAGGCTTTCACGCAGATGCCGCAGGCAATGCACTTGAAAGGAACCAGCTGGTCGTCGCTGTAGAACATGGAAAGCTCGGAGCAGAAACCGACGCAGCCCAGGCAGCCAACGCACTTTTTCTTGTCAATGCGCACCACGCCGTTTTTATCGCGGTAAATAGCGTGGGCGGTGCACATGTTGATGCATTCGCCGCACTGGGTGCACATGACCGCGTGGAAAGTGTTGAAATTGTTGTTAATGCGAATGGTGGATTTGAGACGGTCGTCAGTCCTGAAATATGCCTGGGAACAGGCCAGCTCGCACGCGCGGCAGCCTGTGCATATCTCCTGCTTGTGGGTGAGGACTTTCATCAGGAGCTTCCTTTCATATTGGTGATGTTGTTATTCTAAGGTGAGGGGTGCTTTCCGTCAACCATAAGGACGATGGCGTGAGGTTGCCTGGGGGGGCGAAGTCAGGAGTGAATGCCGGATTATTTCAGGGATTCATAGCGGATAGGCTCCACCTCACGCGAGGAACCGG
>Ga0208040_1002931_pt1 | contig 14336 bp, 12 predicted proteins | sample AD_UKC083_MetaG_FD_184431 | JGI IMG/M metagenome (GOLD analysis project Ga0208040, IMG submission 184431) | Active sludge microbial communities of municipal wastewater-treating anaerobic digesters from USA - AD_UKC083_MetaG (SPAdes) (version 2) | ecosystem: Engineered > Bioreactor > Anaerobic >...
TCTATTGGAGATGCTTCAAGATTAACTACTGCATTTCCGCTTAAAACACCATGCGTGCAAGCAGCATAAATCTTTTTAGCTCCTTTTTCTACTAACGCTTTAGATACTTTTATTAAGCTTCCACCCGTATCTATAATGTCATCAAATAATATAGCTGATTTGCCTTTTACATCACCAATAATATTCAGGAGTTCTGTTTTATCCTCATTCCCACTTCTGCGTTTATCACCAATAGCTAATGTACAATTTAAACGTTTTGCTAAAGCTCTTGCTCTATTTGCTCCACCCGAATCGGGAGAAACTACAACTATATCATCCATCGGCATAATGCTTTTAAAATAGCGGGCAAAAGTAGGAATAGCATAAAGATGATCTACAGGAATATTGAAGAAACCTTGAATCTGGTCTGCATGTAAATCTACAGTAATTACTCTATGCGCACCTGCCACAGTAATCAAATCAGCAATCAACTTTGCTGTAATTGGAACTCGGGGTTGGTCTTTTTTATCAGAACGAGCATACGCATAGTAAGGTATCACACAATTAATTCGCTGTGCTGAAGCTCTTTTTAAAGCATCAATAATGATCAGTAGATCTATTAAATTATCGTTAACCGGATAACAAGTCGGTTGAATTACAAAAACATCAGCACCGCGGACATTATCGTTTATTTTAACAAACGATTCGTCATTAGAAAATTTGAACAAATCTATATCTACCAGAGGAATACCTGCATGACGAGCTACTTCCTCTGCTAAAGGACGATTAGCATTTCCTGTGATAAGCTTTAGTTTTGAAAACACTTGCTTCCCTTCTTTTTTGTTTTCCCTGATCAGTTAATTTTCCTCTTTCTGCATTGCCTTTTCAGCTATGCAAGTTACTAAATATCTATCTTTTATATATCTGTTCCCAGATAAAATAAACTATGTTAATCCACAATTTTATAGCTATGCTTTTTGTCAAAGCTTATTTCTTTTTAGCACGCATACCGCTAATATTTTGAATAATCAATGTACTATATATCAATTTTAGGGCAATCAATAGAAATCACCTTACCTGATTGATTATAATACTATTTCTTTATGGAAGAGCTATTTATCATTCTGGCTTTAAAAGAACCAGATAATTTTTATAATAACCGCATCCTCGTTATGCAAACTATATCAGTTATTTCAGCAGGGTCCATTGCTTTCCTAATGCTCATATATATTGATGCTAGTACAGTTAATTTCTTCAATTATTTGCATTTTAGATAGCCACAAGCTACTTTTTTCATAGACAAACAAACTAACCTTGTTTTAATGGTTCACAAAACATGAAAAAGGAATTTTGTATGAACAGCGATTCGGATAGTCCACTATCAAAAATACGCAATATAGGCATTATGGCTCATATTGATGCCGGAAAAACGACAACCACGGAAAGGATATTGTTTTATAGTGGTTATTTGCATAAAATGGGAGAAGTGCATAATGGCAATACCTTTACGGATTGGATGGAACAGGAACGTGAAAGAGGAATAACTATATCATCAGCTACTGTTACTTGTTTCTGGAATGAATATAAAATAAATATTATAGACACTCCTGGTCATGTAGATTTTACAGCAGAAGTAGAACGTTCCCTTCGTATTTTAGATGGAGCAATAGGAGTTTTTTGTGGAGTTGGAGGTGTGGAACCTCAATCCGAAACAGTTTGGCATCAAGCAGATCGATATCATGTTCCCCGGATTGCTTATGTGAATAAAATGGACCGGATTGGAGCAGATTATTATCATGTTATTCAAATGATTAGAGAGCGGCTTACGCCTTATGCTTTTCCGGTAAATATTCCTATAGGCAGCGAAGATGAGTTTGAAGGTGTAATCGATTTGATCACAATGCAGGCATATTATTTTGATCCTTTAACCTGTGGCTATGAAGTTAAGCATTCTCCTGTTCCAGAAACTTATTTGGAACAAGCGAAAAAAATGCGGGAAGAACTATTAGAAAAAGTTAGTGAATTCAGTGATGAGCTTATGATGCTATTTCTGGAAGGAAAAGATATCCCTGTAGATTTATTAAAAAGTGCAATTCGCCGAGGAACAATTAGCAATAAATTGATTCCGGTTTTTTGTGGAAGTTCGCTTAAAAATAAAGGTATACAGCTGCTTTTAGACGGAATTTGTGATTTTTTGCCAAATCCTATGGAGATTGAAGATACACAAGGTTTTGACCCCGTAACCCGTAATCCGATAACAATTGCTTCCGATCCTAATGGTCCTCTGGTAGCTTTGGCCTTTAAGGTTCAGATCGATAAATATGTTGGTCGCCTTGTTTATATTCGTGTTTATTCCGGAACTCTAAAAAAAGGTGCTTCCTTCATTGACCAGAATAATAGCAAAAAAGAAAGAGCAGCACGCATTTTACAAATGATGAGTAATCGCAAGAACGATTTGGATAATTTGCATGCAGGTGATATTGGAGCTATTGTCGGTTCAAAATTTTTAGTTACTGGGGATACAATTACCGATGGTAACCTGGATATTTTGCTCTCTAAAATGCACTTTCCGGATACTGTTATCTCTATAGCTATTGAACCAAAAACCAAATCAGATCAGGAAAATCTGGATATAGCACTGCATAGATTGGAAGAAGAAGACCCCACTTTTAGGATGCATATAGATAAAGATACAGGACAGACATTGATTTCCGGAATGGGAGAATTGCATCTGGAAATTATAATAGATCGATTAAGACGGGAATTCGGAATAGCTATAAATCAGGGTAACCCTCAAGTTGCCTATAAGGAAACTATTACCAAAGAAGTTGAGGCAGCAGAGGTCTTCCAGCGCGAAATGAATGGAAAAGGAAATTATGCTTCTGTGAAGTTTCGCTTAAGCCCAATCGCATTAAAAGACTTGCCTGAAGATGCTAAGAATGTCTTTATTAATAAAGTAAATGAAGCCCAAATTCCCTCTGAATATTGGAAGCCTATAGAAGAAGCAGTTTTCAACGCACTAAATGATGGACCCTTAATTAGTGGAAATGTGGAAAGAGTTCGCGTGGAACTTATTGGTGGGGATTTTAATCCAGTAGATTCAAATGAACTTGCGTATCGAATTGCAACAGGTATGGCTATAAGTACAGGTTTAAAAGGGGCCACACCTGTTTTAATGGAACCCATTATGTTGCTGACAGTTATCTCTCCTGATGAATTCGTGGGCGATATTCTAAACGATATTAATTCCAAGCGTGGCAAAATTGAAGTTATGCGTAGGGATAATGAATATAGGCAGGAAATTGTAGCAGATGTTCCTCTTTCAGAACTTTTCGGATATGCTACTCGGATTCGTTCTTTAAGTCAAGGAAGAGCTATATACACCCTAGAATTCAAGAAATATGACATCTGTCCTGTACAAGTTCAAAATACTGTTTTGAAGAAAATTCGCGGGTATGTGGAATAAATGCTTGACAAATAAAGGAAATAAAAAAATGTTAAAGTAAGGAGGAAAAGATGAATATTAAGCTATCCATCGAAGACAAAATCGCTAAGATGAAAATTGAAGGTATCTTGAATAGCGAAAATGCATATCTGCTTCAAGAAAAGCTAAATGATGTGCTAAAGTCCGATGCTACTCTATTAGAGCTTGATCTACTTGATTGCCGCAATATAAGCTCTACCGGAATAGGGAAAATTTTGTTGTTTTACAAAGATTTTATTACAAAAGGAGGAGAAATTGAAGTAGTCCGATGCTCAAACAGTATTTATGAGCTATTTTCAATGCTTAAACTGAATCAATTATTTACGGTAAATTTGGGTTGACAATGGATACAGCTCGCATTCTATTAGTGGATGATAACATTTCTATAATCGAAAATTTGGAGATGGTACTGCAGGCTAATTACTTTAATGTAGATACCGCTTATAATGGAAGAGATGCACTACATAAAATTGAATCGGATGAATATGATTTGGTGATTTGTGATATCGAGATGCCAGGCATTAGTGGATTAGATTTTTTATCTACAGTTCGTAAGAATTATAATATGGAGTTGGATGTTATCCTGATGGGTAGTTTCCTGGAATATAAAGATTTTAGTGAAACTATTCGGCTCGGTGCTGCTGATTTCATTCGTAAACCTATAGATAACAACCAAATGCTGCGTTCTATCAATACAATTTTGAAGCGCAAGAATAATCGTAATAATTTTAGCGAATTATATAATAACTTGGAAAGGGTTGAATTCGATTTTGTTCTTGATCCGCGAAACTTCTCCAAATTCGCAGTATCAGAATTATTCAATAACTTTTTGCAACAGAATTTCAATCTCTCTCATAATCTGCTAAACCAAATCCTGATCTGCGTCGATGAAATGGTTTACAATGCTTTTATTCATGGAACTTTGGCATTAAGTATGCAAGAGCGCAATTTGGATCACCATAAGCTTCAAAAAATTATTAATAAACGTCTTGAACAACCTGATATTGCCTCAAAACGGATGCATATTCATTTCTCCATTTGCCATAAAACAGATACTATCACTGTAACTGTAGAAGATCAAGGACCTGGCTTTGATTATGAATTTTGGATTAATAAAGTAAAGGAAGACCAGAAAGTAAACCTGGAAGAAAGTGGCAGAGGAATATCAATGCTTTATTACCTTTCTGATAAACTTGAGTTTCAACACGGAGGCAGGACGGTTTCGATCAGTAAAAAAATACCAAAAACTAATAAAAGATGATCTTAGCAGAGCTGATCGCCAGGGCAAAAAATGCTGCTGTAGCTAATAATATTCCTCAAACTGATTACTGGTTAGTAATATCCTATTTTTTAAAATTAAGCAGGACAGAAATTTTTGTTTTCAGTCAGCGAGTATTAACTGAACAGGAAAATATAACCCTTACGGATGCTTTTAGGCGTTTGGAAAACGGTGAACCTCCTCAATACATAACTGGAGAAGCATATTTTTACGGTTTAGAATTGAGAGTAAATTCTTTTACTTTAATCCCTCGTCCCGAAACTGAACGCTTGGTAGAATTAACTTTAGAGCGTTTACAGGGAAATGAAAAAATCCTGGATATTGGAACAGGAAGTGGAGCAATAGCAATTGCTCTAAAACAAAACTTACCAAAAGTGGAAGTGTATGCTACGGACTGTAGTTCATCCGCTTTGGAAGTGGCTAAAGCTAATGCAGAAAAATATGATGTTAATATTCATTTTTTTCTTACCGATTGCTTTCCTCCCTGCTCAGAAATATATGATGTTATAATTTCCAATCCACCATATATCAGCAAAACAGATTTGGCAACTTTGGATTCCAGAATTAGAGATAAAGAGCCAAAACTTGCTCTATATGGAGGAGAAGACGGATTGGATTTTTATCGAAAATTACTTCTGCAAAGTTATGCCTATTTAACTGAAAATGGTTTTCTGGCTTTGGAACATGGTGATAATCAAAAGGAAGCTATCACAAATATAGCCAAAAAAGAGGGCTGGACAAAAATCCTATCCCGGCAAGATTTGACCGGAAGAGAAAGATACCTGTTTATTTCAGGTAAAAAGGACTAAAGATGGAACGTTTTATTATCCAAGGAAATCGTAATTTGGCCGGTACTATTAAAGTAAGCGGTGCTAAAAATGCAATTCTACCAGCTATGGCTGCTTGTTTATTAACCTCGGGGAAATCGGTGTTACATAATATTCCGAATTTGATAGATCTGAAAACGATGTCTCATTTATTGAGAGTTATTGGAGCCAGAGTTGATAACGAAAATGGCAGTATGACTATTGATGCGCGTGATGTATGTTATCCAGAAGCGCCTTATGAACTTGTTAGTAAAATGCGTGCTTCTATCTATGTTCTGGGTCCCCTCTTAACTCGTTTGAAAGAAGTAAGAGTTTCTTTTCCAGGTGGTTGTGCAATTGGAACCAGACCTGTTGATCTGCACTTGAAAGCAATGGAAAGCTTGGGAGCCACTGTGTCTGTTGAACATGGATATATAAATGCCAAAACCGATGGGTTGAAGGGTGCAGATATTTATTTTACAAAATCAAGCGTAGGAGCTACTATCAATACATTAATGGCAGCTGTTTTAGCTGAAGGTAAAACAAGATTATTCAATGCCGCTATGGAACCAGAAGTGGATTCCACTATCGAGTTATTGAATAAAATGGGGGCAAAAATTGACGGTATAGGAACAACTACTCTCGAAATTGAAGGTGTGGAAGAACTTTTACCTGCAGAAATGGATATGATCCCTGATAGAATTGAAGCTGGAACTTTTTTAATAGCAGGGGCACTTAGTAAAAATCCGGTAACTGTAGCTAATTGTGAACCTTCACATCTCACAGCTGTTCTGGAAAAATTGAAAGAAGCAGGTTGTGAATTGGAAATTGAAGAAAGTACCATAACAGTTATTCCACCTGTTTCTATCAAACCGGTAAATCTGATGACCCTTCCCTATCCTGGTTTTCCAACTGATTTGCAAGCTCAATTTACAGTTCTAATGACCCTGGCTGAAGGAGTTAGTTTTATTGAAGATACTATCTTTCCAGAACGCTATATGCACATCGCAGAATTAAACCGTCTGCAGGCAAATATCAAAATTGATAGAAATATTGCTGCTGTCCGAGGAGTAAAAGAACTTAGCGGTGCAGAAGTTATGGCTACAGATCTAAGAGCCAGTGCGGCTCTTGTTTTAGCAGGTATGGTTGCTAATGGAACAACTATTGTTTCCAGAATTTATCATATAGATCGCGGCTATGAGTGTATAGAAAAAAAGCTAAATTCGATCGGCGCTAATATAATTAGAGAAGAAGTATCATAATCGCCTACTGCTAAAAACATCAAAGTAAAATTCGAATTAAAGCAGAGTAACTTTATCCTGAATCCGAAAAAAGTTATTCCATAATTCTCTAATGATTATTTATATTAGCAATTAGCGGTAGCTTTATATATCAATATATCAACATTTACTGGGGTAGTATAGAAATCCTTCATCCAGAATATTATTTTCGGAAGGTGGCATCTTCCTTACAAATAAATATGTAGCTCCAGATACAGAGAATTACCGGAAAATATAAATCAGCCAAGGAATATAGAAAAGGGAAATAAAGATAGAAATGGAGACTATGGTCGCCGCAAATTCTCTATCCATATTTTCCAGATTAGCAAAAATGAGGGTATTGAAACCAATAGGCAATGCACCACAAACAATAACTACAGATTTTGTTATACCGCTTAGACCAAATAGCGCGCTTAGGGCAATTCCAATTCCCAATCCCACACCCATTCTAATAAGGACAGCAATTGCTGCTTTACCCAGGTTACAAAGTTTAGGATCAAAATATAAACCCAAGGCAATCATCATTAAAGGAACAGTGGGTTGGCCCATAAGATTGAGAAAATTCGTAGCTAAATTTGGCATTGGTGCTTTGAATAACTTCCAGGCAAAGGCAATCACCAGAGCCCAAAGAGGAGGAAGACGCAAAAATTTTTTCCATTGAATTTTGGTGGTCTGATTATTATCTCCGTATTTGATAGCATTATAATAGGTAAAAGTGAAGATCATAAAGGTATTGCCAATATCAAACAATGATGCTCGGGCTAGTCCTTCATCGCCATAAGCAGCAAAGAAAAAGGGTAAAGCATAAGCGGTATTCATAATCATTGTGCCTACCAAAAAGCTACCAAAGGTTTTTTTTTCCATCTTCAGCATTTTCCCAATACCTGTGGAGATAATATACATCAGCAGCACAACAATTATTGCTGTTAAAGGAATCAAAGCCATATTGGGTTGTAACTTAATGTTGGAAATGGAGTTTATCGTTAAACAAGGCAAACATACATTTAAAACTACTTTCAAAAGAACTGGAGCATCTTCTTGGGAAAGAAGCTTCATAAATTTGAAAGCGATGCCTATAAAGAAGGCCAGAATAAGAGGAATTATCTTTTCAACAAAAGGATTCATTGCGAAGGAGGAAGATAAAATGTATGATATAGCAAGTTCATTTGTTCATCCAGCTTTTTATTATAGAGCTTATCTCTTTCGGTAACTTCTTCTCTTTTTTGCCAGAAAAAATCTTTAGACAGCTTTTCTTCAAGCTGCCATTTATGCTTGAATTCATATCCCTCCAATTTAACCAGCGCTTCCCATTGCTGTCTACTGAAATGATTGGCTAAACCTCTTTCTTGTAATAGATGGGTATTTACTTTTAAAGGATATATTTCAGCTATTTGGATGATGCTCAGAATCTGGTTTCGGCTAAAACATTCCGCTTGTTTCAACTCTTTATAAACCTCTATTTCTCTATCAAATTTGCGTCCATTTACTGTAGAAAGATGATTGGTATCTAATCCCTGTGTTTCTATCTTGTTGATCACTGTTTTGTTAAACATATATACTGTTTTCTGATAAACAGTTTGTTCAAAGACATTTTGAACAATAAACAAAGTAATAAAAGAAAAGAAAAAAGCAATCACCGGAGCAGCAATCCAAGCTAATGAGACCTTGCCCAATATATTGTATCTGATATTTTTCCCACCCTTTACTAAACCTATGCCCACTACCGCTCCTACAATTACTTGTGTGGAAGATACTGGAACAAGTGGAATTGGTGGTATACCAATACTTAACAGTATTTTTTGCAGCGAGCGTGAAGCAAAAATAAAAAGAACAATTGCCTCAGCTGTTACAGCTATAAGCGCAGTCACAGGTGAAAGATGAAAAATGTCCTTTCCCACTGTACGCATAACTTTATGAGAATATGTATAAATACCCACAATTATAGAAATGGCGCCCAAAATATAAAGTTGCTGCACCCCCGTTAAAGTAACACTGCCAAAATTGATATCCTTAAAAGGAGTAACAGGAACAAAAACCCCAACTACATTAGCTATATTATTGGCACCCAAAGAAAAAGCACCAAAGGCACCAATTATTATCAGCCCCAAACGGATATAAACATCCTGCTCCAAAAGATGAATCTTACCCTTGTTGATAATAGGCTTAATCAAGTAAAAAAGGATTGCAGCTATAATTCCAGAAAGTACAAAAGCAATTACCCAACTGGCAACAATAGTTAGCAAATTACGGAAATCTGTAAGCCGTCCAGAAAAGAAGTTCCAACCGATGATCGCACCTACAATAGTTTGAGATGTGGATACCGGAATTCCTGTTCTGACAATGACAGTAATTGTTAAAGCAGCAGCTAAAGCAACAGTAAATGCCCCTCCTAAAGCATCCACACTTCCTAAACGACCTAAAGTGCCAGATGGTCCTCCCCCTTCTAGGACAGCACCTAGAAAGATAAAAATGGAGGCAATTAGGGCAGCTGTTTTAAATTTCAACATTCTGGTTTCTACAGCAGCACCAAATATATTGCCAGTATCGTTGGCTCCTAAAGACCAACCTAAAAAAAGACCACTAAGCAGATAAATAAAAATCATCTAAAGCTGTCTTTTGATTACATAAATAGATAGACGATCACATACTGCTTGGGCATAATCTGAAATTTGCTCAATCTGAATAGCAAAAAAACGTAGCTGGCTTTTATGGGAAAGCTCAATATCCAGATTAAATATTTCACGACGAAGGCGTTCTCCGATATGATCTGCTTCCCGCTCAAAGAAATATACCTTGTGAATATAATTATTCACGGCAGCTAAATCCCTAAAAAATGAACGAACGGCAAAAGAAAGTTGTTCAACGGCATTGGTCGATGCCTTGGTTGTTTGTATCCATAGGTCATTTAGCACTTCAGGTATTTGAGGCATTTCAATAGAGAATTGAACTAAAGAGTCTTTTATATGGTCAATAACTTCATCGGTATTTTCTAATATGGCAAGAACATCTCCCCTGTTTTCAGGAATCAAGGTACGTTCATAAAGAAAGCGTTCAGCACTCACCCTCAAATCATCTGCCCGATGTTCATTTTCCCTAATTTGCGATAAGCGGTTTTCGAACTGATCGATCCGATGATTCAGATAATCTTCAATTGCCAGTTCAAAAGTAGTTGCTGAATCGCTTACAATATCTAAAAAAGCATCGATCTGGGTCTCAATGAAACGAGTCGTTTTTAAGATTAGCGCCATTCTCTCTCCCTTAAGCATATTTTATGTTATTATATATAATTTACCAGAAAGATAGATTGTACTTTCTGTCAAGCAGGAAAAAAGGTATAGGACACAGATTTTGTGGATTACAATAGATTAATGCCTGTAACGAATAATAGAATAGGTCTGAGATGAGCAGGATTTTTTTGCAGAGGATTTAAGGTAAAGAGTTAATTGTTACCCGCAGATAAAATATTCTTTCTCAAATTTAATTGGTTGCAATGCCAAAATATGTAATTCTGCTCTTGATGCTTAAGTTCATATAAACAATAAAAAAGCCATATTGGGGTCTGGATGAATGCCTGATGTAAGCAGATATAACGATAAAGAACATAAGCCATATGCGAATGTTAAATAAGCATAGGAGACAAAAAATAGAAACTGCAGATGACTTCTTACTTACTTATTTATAAACTGTTTTACACATTGCACAAATGCTTCAACATCTTCCCTATTACTGATTGTTACCCTTAAGCAATTATGCAAAACCGGATGCGAACCTACATCACGAACAGCTATTTCATTAGCCAATAGATAATGGAAAAAATCCGGTGTCCTATCAGATAGCGTGAAAGTGAGAAAATTGGTAGCGGATGGATGTACATTTATTTCCTCTATAGTTTTCAAAGTGTTATAAAGCTCATCTCGTAAAAAAACTGTCTGTTGTACCTGCTTTTGAAAAATGTCCTTATTTTCCAGAATAGAGAGAGCAAATGTCTGATTCAAGATGGAAGTGTGAAAAGTGGTAAGCACTTTGGATAACTCGTATATATTTTCTTCTGAAGATATAGCATAACCAAAGCGAAGCCCTGCCGCTGCAAATGCTTTAGAAAAAGAACGCACAAGAATTAAATTGGGATGAGCGGAAAGATCTCCTACAAAGGTTTTCCCAGAAAATTCATAATAAGTTTCATCTACTAAAATCAGTTTATTTGGTAAAGCTGTAATTATTTGCCATAATTGTTCATCAGGAAATAAATTGCCCGTAGGATTATTAGGATTGCATAGAATTGCTAATTTACAATCAGGATGATTGGCAAGCTCCAAATATTTGTCCGTATTAAAACTGAAATCCTCATTTAAGTCCACAAATTGCATTTTCAAACCAACCATCGCACTAAAGGTCTTATAATCAAAATAGGAAGGAGCCAAAGAAACAGCATAGGAATTGTTGTTTTCGCGCACTGCCAAAAAGATATGGTAAAGAATATCATCAGCGCCATTTCCAATTAGGACATTTTCTTTGCATAACGAATTATCAATGTATGATGTTAGCGCTAAATGTAAATCATTCGTTATTGAGGAAAGATAGCGATTCAGCTGCACTTCTTCCATTTTAGCTAAAAAATGATCTCTTATTGCCGAATAGGGATTTAGACTACTCTCATTCAAGCACATCATTCTTTTTTTAATGGGAACATTGATTTTAGAGGGTTTTTTGTCCACTAGATCGTTACGAAAATATCGCATTTGTTTACTCCTGATATTCATTTATTTATTATAAGCTGAAAACAGGGAAAAGTAAAGCTGAAAAAATTGTATTCGCTTTACTGTAGATTTTTCTTTACGGTAGCTATCAATGAAGCAGTATCCAAGCCTGCCCAATGATATAATTCGTTAGATTCTCCGGACATCGGATATTGCTTAATACCCATTTTTATAAGTTTTGCGCTAAGAGAATTAGCTACCAAACCATCGGCAATAGAAGTTCCCAAACCACCATTAACAGAATGATCTTCCACGCTGAAGATAATTCCTTTGTTGGCAGCAGCTTTTAATTGAGCTATATCTAAATGTAAGGGGGAAGAAACATATAACAATTCTAGAAAGATACCTTCTTCGCGTAAGATATCAATTGCCTTTATTGCTTTGGCCACAGGGGTTCCACAAACCCACATACTGCCGTCATTTCCATCTCTAAGGACATCTGCTTTTCCGTAAATATAGTTATAATCCAAATCATATTGCGGCGATCCATCAATTTTTTTCAGCACCGGAATTTTTGAACGGCCCATTGTAACCAGATAGTTTCCTGGTTTATTGATCAACCACCGGATAATTCTATCGGTCTGATTAGCATCTGCCGGAAAGATCATTTTATAACCAAACAGATTGCGTGCCAAAGAGATATAATCAATGCACTGATGTGTTTTCCCGTCTGCTCCAACATCTATACCTACATGGGTAACCACAGTTTTCAGATTAGTTTGGTTAATATCATTTAAGCGTTGATTGTTATAAACTTCATCAATGCCAAAAACTCCAAAATCACTCCAGAAGGTTTGAATACCACAAATGGAAAGGGCTCCTCCCATCACACAGGTATGTTGTTCCATAATTCCACATTGGAAAAAATTCTCTGGTTTTTCTTCGGCAAATTCACTGGTTTTAACACTGGTGGCTAAATCACAATCTAAAACAACAATTGGTGTTTTAGCAGCTGCATTATTTTTTACCAAATCTGCTATAGCTTTACCCCAAGCACTTCTACAATCGCTATCTGTTTCATAACGAATAGGGTTGCCTGTTTTTATATCCGGGGTAAAAGTGAAGCGCATAGGTATATTTTTTTCAGGCTTAAAATCCATTCTCAATTTACGATATCTTTTCAGTTCATTCTCTTCACCCAGTTCTTTCAAGGCATTATTTAGCTGTGTTTCATCCAAAGTGGAACCATGATATTTAGCATTATTTTGCATAAATGAAACACCTTTACCCATAACCGTGTGTGCCAGAATCATCGTGGGCTGTTGGAAACTGCGTGCCTTTTCCAGAGCATCAAGAACTAAAGCAACATCGTGACCATTTACTTCAATTACTTTCCAGCCATCGGCTTCCCAATTTTTTCGTATGTTCTGAGGCATAACATTATGAATAGAACCGCTTATCTGAAGCTGATTATAGTCGATTATTGCAATTATATTATCCAGATTATATTTTGTGGCAAAGCGTCTTGCTTCACTAATCTGACCTTTTTGCTGTTCTCCATCGCCCATAAAAACATAAACATTATAAGGGGTCTTATTTATTCTGGATGCAAGAGCAAAGCCAGTTCCGGCAGATAAACCCTGGCCCAAATTGCCACTGCTCCATTCAACTCCTGGAACATTTCGTTCTATATGACCTTCAAACATACTACCAGTTAAGCGAAATTCCGCTATAGCATCATCCAGATCAAAATATCCCATTATTCCCAAAGTGCTGAAAACAGCAGGAGAAATATGCCCATTGCTAACTACAACTCTATCTCTATCAGGCAGTTTAGGTTGAGCAGGATTATGTTTGATAGTGTTATACACACATAAAAGAAGATCTATTGAAGACATTGAACCGCCAGGATGACCTGAACCAGCAAGAGTTGTCATTGTTAATATTGCCTTACGTGCTTTTTGTGCTTGAAGGTTAATTCTATTAATTATATCTTGAGTATTGGTTTTCATTTGTTATTCCTTATTTATAATATCATTTGCAAAAAGAATTAAATCCATCACCAAATATTTGTTGGTAAAGGAAAAAAGTGGTGGAGCATAGCGGGATCGAACCGCTGACCTCATGACTGCCAGTCATGCGCTCTCCCAGCTGAGCTAATGCCCCAAAAAGAGATTCACAATATGTGATAACATCTCTGGAAAAGGGCAGAATTCTGTCAAGCAGAAACTACGATTTTCTCGAATAAGATATTTCAACATATTGGTATATAACAAGTTGATTTACAGCTTTTTTCCTGTTTGATTTTATTGTGTTGTATGTAATAGAGAGAAAATACTACTTCAGTTATCCAAAAACAGCAGGATTGGAAAAAATGTACTTCTACTACTTGTATTCAAGCTAACTTATATAATACTAAATGACACACTGGAAAAATAGCCATAACTTAGGCGAATTCTAACAAGATCTTGGTTATAAATCAATTGCTAACAGAAAAAATAGACTCCTTTTATTTAAATTTAGGATTAAGTAGAAAAAGAGACAGTATCTACTTGTGGTATAATCTTTTCACTTTTCTGTCTTCCAATCCACTCATAATTATCTATTGAACCTCCATTATGCGAGTATATTTTTAGTAAGAATGATTGTAAGAGGGGAGCAAAGGAATAGGGTGTAAGGGAAAGAAGGCATTCCCACAAAAAAGTGATGTGGACAAGTTATAACACACTGTTGTATAGATATATATGTTGTGTAAATGTCCAAGGTATTCATTTCGTAATTTAGTGAGAAAGTGGATCTTTCTCCAAATTA
>Ga0208040_1002947_pt1 | contig 14288 bp, 9 predicted proteins | sample AD_UKC083_MetaG_FD_184431 | JGI IMG/M metagenome (GOLD analysis project Ga0208040, IMG submission 184431) | Active sludge microbial communities of municipal wastewater-treating anaerobic digesters from USA - AD_UKC083_MetaG (SPAdes) (version 2) | ecosystem: Engineered > Bioreactor > Anaerobic >...
TACCCAGCGAGTATTGCCCCAGCCAGCGTACGGAGGTCTTCGCCTCCGACCAGGGTCCTCTGCCAAAGGAAGAAGACCTCTGGGTAAAAAGCATGATCGACTCCTGGACCGGGCTGCTGGCTTCCCCTGCCTGTTCCGAGTTCACCAAAGAAGCTTTGACGATCAACGTGGAAGATGAGGATGCCATCAAGTGGCTCAAGACAGAAGCCGGCATAGCCTGGGCGGACAACTACGGCTTCCCTGATCCGCTGGTATTCAAACCTGAGAGGGAGTGCCGCCTGGATGACCCCCGTCCAATCATCGACATCATGGGTCTGCAAAACGCGATCTCTGAGAACCCGTTCAAACTGGTCGGTGTGGTGGACGCGACGGCGAACTTCAAGCAGTACAAACTGCATTGGGGCGAGGGTGAGGACCCAAGCCAGTGGAATCCGCTGCAGGAAGATTGGGTCACAACGCCAATGCGCAGTGCAGGAGTTTTGACTGAATGGGATGTCAGCAAGCTGGATGGAAAGACGATCACGCTGAGAGTGACGCTGCACAGCACGCAGAACACCGAGGTGCAGAAGAAGTACACGGTGCGCTTCACGCTGCCAACCCCGACCCCGACTCCCACAGCGACGCCAACTTCTACGCCCATGCCAACGGCCACTCCGACGGTTACGCCGACTCCGGAGCCGACGGAAATGCCGACTCTGGTGCCGACTGAAGCGCCTACAAGCGTGCCAGAGGAGCCAACGCCAAGTCAGGGCACGCCATAAAGATATTAAAAAATCGGGTTCGTTCTTTGAACCCGATTTTTTATCGGTTTGTGGAAGTCATCTATCAGAACAAGGCTAATTGAGATGAGCTGTATTCCGGCGGGTCGCCGGTGATCTGAGAGGCAAATAGCTCCCGTGTTAGCAAAGGATTATCGCTCAGGTTGCGCAGCTGGCGGTACTTCACGATGTTCCAATTCTCCGTTTTAAGTGACTGCAGATGTGGGTCGCGCCGCAATTTGAAGGCAGCCAGGTTTGCGCGACTGCCTGGAATTACAATCAGCTTCCTGCCTGGCAGATCCTGATAACGGACTAGCAGCTCTGAAAATTCAGTCGTGATGATCGGAAAGAAGGTAAATTCCGGCGAGCCATCCTGCCCAAACCAGGTGATGGAATCAATTTTTATCTCGCGCGTCATGCGCAGGCGGTTTGCCAGGGATTCAATCAATCCGAAAATCGTTTTCAGATCTTTCTCGCGAATTCTGGTGGATTCAAAGTCGCGCAGTGACCAGGCTTTGTAGTCCGGGGTAGGATCGGCATAAGACTCTAGGATAGCTTGCAACAGTTCCATTTCAACGTTTTGGAGCCCAGGCAGTTTCAGATTCACAGCTGCAAGAGCATCTTTCATGGAAAGCAGGGGCTGGTTTTGGAGAGCATTCAAGACCGCTCTCTCCGCCCGATCTGCGGCTGTTTGGGCAGTACCACTGGCGTCGACCAGCCAGTATAAGCCAGTATCGGCTGACAGACCCGGATTGAAGCGGGAGAAAACACCAGGGCTCGTCAATATCTCGTCGATTTCTTCCTGCAATTCGTTGAGGGTGTCCTCTGGACCCGGACGACCTTCCAAATAGCCCTCAGAGAGGAGTGAAACGATCACAGCACTGAAAAGGCGCAAGTAAGTTACAGGCTCGCCGTACCTTTGCAGGAACTGCACGCCTGCTTGTTTGACTGCCTGTGAGAAGGAGACTTTCTGGCTGCTCTGACGAAATGGTGTACCGAACCGCCAGGCTGTTTGCAGCACACTCATTTCGCCGCTGGCTGCCAGCTGGTCCAAGCTTAAACCGGCGTTTTTGGCTGCAAGGAGTCCTGCCATGGTGAACATTGGATCAAGTTCGGTCACTTGCAGCAGGACGGGTACACCCGGACGCAGTACTTTGCCAAGCTGTACAAGCACTTTTTGCAGGGCGGTGGAGTGCCATGTCCAATCATAACGCTGCTTAAGCAGGCTATTGCGCAGCGTAGCACTGCCTTCGCGCCCCCAAAGCCAACTGCTCCATAATCCACTCAGGTTCCACCAGGCCTGGTTGCGGCGCGGCAAGGACGTGAGTACAACATCCACCGATCCAGGAGCCAGCGGTGGATCCAGTTCGCGCAGGCGTCCGCGGAAAATACTGATGCCACCCATTTGAGGTGGCAGCGCAGGCCACTCACGCAGTGGAACGGTTTGCTCGGTTTTGCTCCAAACTTTTTGGGCTGCCAGGAGGGCTTGCCATGGGTTAAGTTCCTGGAATAATGGTGGACGCAATAGCTGGCGCGGTCGACTGCGACCACCTGGATGCGTCCAGAGTTGGTTGACTCGATCGGCGGTGGAAAGGATAAGCGCTCGAAGCAGCGTGCGTTGGCGAGGCGTTATGAGGGGGTTGTCCATGCGGCCTAGAATCGCCTGCAGAGAGGCCAGGCTGCGATGTGGGTAAAAGGCAATCACCTCCGACATCAACTCGCGCAGTGGGTCGCTGGGGTTAGCCGAAAGCTCAAGCAGGCGTGCTTTGAGCACGCTTAGTGAGGGCAGAGGCTCCTTGCTGGCAAGGATCTGGGAAGTTAATTGGTACTCTGCTTGCTTGCCACAGCCTGGGCAAGAGCCGAAGGCGAGTTCTGGTTCAGGGGCGTCTTCGGCCCAGACCAGGTAATCAACCTGCAATTTTGGTTTTTCGTCGAGTTGCTGACAATCGGGATTGGGACAGTCGAACTGGTAATAAGCGTTAATTTGGTCTTCGAGTAGCAATCCTTCTGTTGACCTGATTCCAGCAAGGGTGTGGACAGCCTCACGAATCTCTTCAGCACTTGGCGCGGTTGCCATCACTTCAAGAATGAAGGCGGCGATGGGATTGTTGGCACTGACTACCACCCGGTAACCAGCTCGAGCCAACTCAAGGATGACATAAGGATCCTGCCCGAAGGGGTCCAGAACGAGGCTTCCTGGTGGGGCAAAGCGCTGCAACCAACCAGACATCGAACCTGGATAATAAGGAGGCAGAAAGCGGTCCAGCGGCAGCCCTGTCTGAGGTTGGTCAGCCGGTGATACCCCATTGACATATGGGGCGGCCAGATCGGACAGGGCAGCGTTGCTTTGCATTTTTCCTCGTCAGACTACCTGTGAGAGCAGGATGGCTACGCCATAAGGCGGCAAGTCCAGGGTTGAGTCTGTCATCTGACTGGTGAGCGGTTCGTTGCCAGTAAAAATGAGATCCCAATGATTGAACTCATCCACCGGAAGGGTGTAACTTTGCATGCTTTTTGAAAAATTGAGCACAACCAGGGTGGTTTCCTCAGAGGTGTGGCGCTTGTAAACCAGCAGGGAATCGTTTGTGGTGTCGATCAGGTCCATGTTGCCTGCGTGCAGTGCGGGGTGTGCCCTGCGCAGAGCGATCAGACTCTTGTAGAAGTTGAGCAGCGAGGCTGGAGTGCTTGCCTGGTTGGTGACATTGCGGACCTTGTAGTTGGGATGGACGGGCAGCCAGGGTTCAACGGAGCTGAAGCCGGCAAAGGGGTGTGCATTCCACTGCATAGGCGATCGGAAGCCATCACGACTTTTAAAGAGAGGCCAGTAGCGTTTGCCGGGAGGGTCCTGGATTTGAGAGTATGGAAGTGAAATATTGCGCATGCCGATCTCTTCACCATAATACAGGTAAGGAGTACCACGAACAGTCAGGTGCATGGTTGCCAGTAGTTTTAGTTTGGCATCATCGTCGGGTCCGGCATAACGGGCTGAAGACCGGGATGTGTCGTGATTATTGAGGAAATAATTTGGCCAGGCTTGCTCTCCGTGAAGGCTGTCCCAGTACTGAATTGCTTTTCCAAAAGCTTTGGCGCTGAAAGGGGAGTTCGCGTAGCCGTAGTCAAATGCTGCATGCAGGCGGTCGTCGCCGATATAGGTGCGAGCCTGGGCAGCATCTGCCAGGAAGGTTTCGCCGACCACGTACCGATCCGGATACGCATCCAGAATTTTTCGGATGTCTTGCAGGGCAGGGATCATCTCAGGTTGAGAGATTTCATAGATGTGATCAATTTTTTCGAAGTTTCGCAGATGAAAGCCAGTCTGCTTTGGATTATCACGCAGGTCCGCTTCCTTGTACCAGGCGTTGAACACATCCAACCTGAAACCATCCACACCCTTATTCAGCCAGTAGCGGAAGATGTCCAGCATGGTTGCTCGCACGTCGGGGTTGCGCCAGTTCAGGTCGGGCTGGGATTTGTCGAAAATGTGGAGATAGTACTGCCCCAATTTTTCATCGAACTCCCAGGCAGGTCCGCCAAACCATGACCGCCAGTTGTTAGGCATGCTACCCCCAGGGGCAGGATCCCGCCAGATGTACCAATCGTGGTATGGATTATTGCGGGACATGCGCGACTCCTGGAACCAGCGATGCTGGTCGGAGGTGTGGTTGAGCACCAGGTCGAGAATGATGTGAATGCCACGCTTGTGCGCTTCGCTAAGCAATCGATCGAAGTCCTGTAGATTGCCAAATTTTGGATCGATCGTATGGTAATCCGAAACGTCATAGCCAAAGTCGACATCAGGCGAGGGGTTTATGGGTGAGAGCCAGATTCCATCGATACCGAGCTCTTGCAGATAATCGAGGTGTTGGATAATCCCGGCGAGGTCACCAATTCCGTCCGCGTTTGTGTCCTGGAAGGACCGCGGGTAGACCTGGTAAATGATCCCGTTTTTCCACCATAATCTCTTCCCATTCATAGCCATTGCCTCTCCATGTTTTGTTTGAAATATTCAAGATTGAGTAACTGATGACAGCAAGTTGCGATGTTGCACGATTATTCTTTCTATTTGTGTTGTAGTGAATTTTACATCGGGAATCAAGGGAAAAGCAACAGAGTATACATTAACGTGAAAATGGTGGAGTTTGTCGAGGTTTGTGAGAAATGGCAGGGACCGTTCCGTTTGCCTATGTTGCGGAAGGGGTCGAGCCCCTTCTCTACAAGAGAAGATTAGTCGATTTTGCTGGATCATCAAATCTACCATGATCTTTAAAGCGTATAGTTGCCTATCTATGTGGCAGACATGGGGGTCTGCAGCTACGATCCGAGATGGCTAGCTTGATAGATCTAAATGTAAACTATCATCCTACACAAACTGTAAACCACCAGTGTCTTAACACTCCCTAAGCTTACGGATCAACAGCAAACCATAAAAACTGTTAATAACCGGCGAAAATGTCACCCTTAAAGGGTCATAATTCTTCAGCGATTATGTCACCCCCATTCATTCTAAGACACTTCAGAAGACAGGGATACAGGCTTGCGGAAAGGTGAGGCCTGACGGCCCATTCTACCGTATTCCGATCGTTTTTTCGCTAACTCTTCAGGCGAAAGTTTAGCAGCTGCAGGATTAGGCTCAACTCTTGTGAATTCAACCACTTTGTAAGTGTCATCTTTATAAATAACCTGGAGTGGGCAATACTTGCTGTGAGCGACTGTCAGGGCATCACCTGGCTGGGCAGGACAGGAAGGATCAACAAAGGCATATTTTTTGCCCTGAAACGAGAAAGTATAGCCCTTGCTAAGTATCCTTGTTTCCTGGGTGGCAAAATACAGTTTCAACACTTTGGCGGGATATTTGGGGGCAAAGAAGGACTCAGGCTTGGCGGGATGATTGGAATGTCTCCGGTTCCAGGAAACAATGAACTTAGAGAGAAATTGGTTAGCCTGCTCCATATTGTGAATGCCAAGGCGAATGAAGTCTTTGGGCAACCGACCTTGCAAAGACCCCCAGAGACGCTCAACCAGACCTTTGGCTTGAGGAGAGTAAGCCCGGGTAAGTTTTACACCGGTTCCTTTACAGGCTCTGGCAAACTGAGGCATACTTTCCTCAATGCCAGCCAGCTGCTCCTCGAGAGTTAGTTTGTGTTTTTTCTTGGAGTCATAGAAAAATGCAGTGCGTCCATCGGCATAAAGTTCTTTCGGCAGTCCATAAGCCTGATTGATTTGAAAAACCAGTTCACAATAGGCTTCTGTGGTTTCCTCCTTGGTGAAGTATAGTGCCAGCACTTTATCGGTGGCATCATCAATGGCTGCATGAAGATGAGCATAGGAACCGTCCCCAAACCAATCAAATTTTGAGGCATCCAGTTGCACCAGTTCACCAAAATATTCTTTTGCCTTACGCGATTTATGTTTCCTTCTGCGTTTCTTTGGGACAGGTGTTTTGAGATCCTCTCTTTTGAGTAAGCGACTTAATGCACTGTACGAGATGTTTACCCCATACTCATCTTCCAACACTTCCTGCATGTGCATATAGTTGTAATCTTTCAAAGGATCTGCAGCCAGGCGTATCACTCTCGTCCGCGTTTCTTCAGGCAGGGCGTTATGAGCTCTCTTCCCTCGATTTCCATGCAAGACTGCTGTTGCGCCACCCCTTTCGGCTTTCCGCTTTAGCCGTTGTACCTGTCTGATTGATCGACCTAGCAAATGGGCTGCTTCTCGATTATTGAACTTTCCTGCTCTGGTTTGCTCAATTACTGTTATTCGTCGTGCTTCTTGGTTATCCATCATTATTTTCATTCCTCCAGATATACTTTAGTTTTCTCCGAAGGGGTGACATATTCGCTGGTCACTTATGGGGATGACATATTCGCTGACTAATAACAAGCAAACCATAAAAACTTGCAAATATTCATAAATCTGTTAGAATATAGACGTTCGTAAATGAATACTTTTCTCGATGAAAAGTGGGCAGTTGTCCACTTTTTTGTTTAGTGAATTTTTGGAGTGGAAAGAAACATGAAAAGCGAATTTGCCTTAGCTTTCAACGAAATCCTGGAGGACAAGGGCTTGCCCCGTGATGTCATCATGGGAGCAATCAACTCAGCTATGGTGTCCGCCTACCGGAAGTCAGTTGGCGCGTCTACAGCCCAGGAGGTTCGGGTCGATTTCGATCTCGACAAGGGTACCATGCTGGTCTTTGCAGAAAAAGAAGTTACAGACGAAATCTACGACGATCGAACCGAGGTCTTATTGGATGAGGCTCGCAAGATCGAACCGGATTGCCAGCTGGGCGATTTGGTAATGGTGGAATCCACTCCTGAAAACTTCGGTCGCATTGCAGCCCAGACAGCCCGCCAGGCGATCCAGCAGAAGATCCGCGATGCTGAACGTGCAGCGCAATATGAGTTCTTCAAGAAGCAGGAAGGCGAGATCGTCAGCGGTATCGTGCAGGCAGTCAATTCGCGCCAGGCGACCATCGGGTTGGACTTGAAAGCGGAAGGCTCCATGCAGCGTAAGGACATGATCCCTTCAGAACGCTTCCGCATTCATGACCGCATACGCTCTTATGTGGCAGAGGTTAAAGACCTGCCAAAGGGGCTGCAGATTGTACTTTCGCGAGCTCATCGCAACTTCCTGCGCCGGCTGCTCGAGAACGAGGTCCCCGAGATCTACCACGGCATCGTTGAGATCCGTTCGATTGCCCGTGAGCCAGGTCAGCGCGCAAAAGTGGCTGTTTCCGCCACGCAACTGGGAATTGACCCGGTTGGCGCTTGCGTGGGGCAAAGAGGCGTCCGCATTCAGGCGATTGTGCGTGAATTACACGACGAGAAGATTGACGTCATCGAGTGGAATCCTGATGCTGCTATCTATATCAGCAAAGCCATCAGCCCAGCCCGGGTTTCAGGTGTCTATCTGAACCACGGCAAAGGCGATGATAAAACCGCCATGGTAGTGGTGCCTGAGGATCAGCTCAGCCTGGCTATTGGTCGCGAAGGACAAAACGCGCGCCTGGCAGCCAAACTGACCGGTTGGCGGATTGACATCATGAGTGTCTCAGAAGCCGCCAGCAAAGCCCTGGCTCAGCTGCGTAAGGATCCGAGCCTTGTTACCCTGGCCGCTGAAGAAGCTGAAACGATGACACGAATAGAAGCTTTGCTGCAGCAAAAAGAAGAAGGTCGGGTGCTCAACCTGGACGATAGCAACCTGATTGCACGCTTTGTGGATCGGGTTGAAAAGCGCGGCGAGGTCAAACGCAAGGTCGAAGAAGATGCACGCCAGGCCGAGATCCGCAAAGTTAGGGAATCGATTGACCCCCGTGCCTTCGAACTCAACATCTTTGATGTGACTGAACTCAAGGAGCACTTGCAGGTCCTCTTGCAGTCAGCCGGTTTGGAAACCTTTGGCGATCTCATCATGCGGGTTAAGTTGGATTCTGATTCAATCCTTGCCATTGACGGCATTGGACCGAAATCCCATGAAGATATTCTCGAGGTTGTTCAAAACTATCAATTCCCGGTCATCGAACCCGAGCCAGTTGAGGTGGAGACACCTGAAGTGATCGCTGAAGTTGAGCCTGAGGTGATTGTTGAAGTACCTGTCGTAGTTGAAGAGCCTGAGGTAATTGAAGAAATCGTTCCAGAGGCTGAAGTTACAGCCATTCAGACGGAAGAAGTGGAAGAGACGACCGTGACACAAGGGGTTGAAGGACCTGTTGCGGAAGACACGTCTTTCGAAGAGCTCTTCCAGATGGACACTTTGCGCCGCACGAGCGAAACCTCCGAAGAAGAGGACGAGAATGGCCTGCTTGGCGACAAAAAGAAAAAAGGCAAGAAGCGCAAGGGATATACTGTGGAGTATGACCCCGATCGTGACGCGACCTTTGTGAGGCACAAACATCGCAACGACGATGACTGGACTGAATGGTAAAAGCTGGTGTGATGAAGCAGAGTAAAGGTGGCAGCTAAAACCGCACGAAAAGTTAAGCACGTCCCTCAGAGGACATGCGTCGGATGCAGGCAAGTCTTGTCAAAAAGACAACTTATCCGCATTGTACGCAACTCTGAGGGCGTGGTGATTGACCACAGCGGGAAACTCCCTGGTCGCGGAGCTTATCTCCATGACCAGAAGAGTTGTTGGGTCAAAGCTTTGAAAGGTTCACTGGCACATGCCCTGCGGACGACAATCCAGGAGCAAGACCTGGCCGCATTGACAACTTTCATGGAGACTTTGCCTGAGGGCGAGACTTCAATAGAGGAATCAATGACCGCCTGAAAGACCTTGTTTTGCTCATGGTAGGCGTCCGGAGGGGTTGTGAGCGAGTGACCGTTAAAGAGAGACGGAGTAAATATGAGCAAAACTGAAGAAAAAACAATTCAACTTCCCTATAGTCTTTCGGTAAGAGAGCTGGCTGTGTTGCTGAACACCAGCGCTGTTGCTGTGATTAAGATCCTGATGTCCAACGGTGTGATGGCAAGCATCAACCAGCAGATCGATTTTGATACTGCGGCCGTGGTTGCGACCGAACTGGGTTTTGAACCTCAGCTTGAGCAGGAAGAAGTTGTGGTTGAAGAAGAGGGAGTGATCCCACTTTGGAGACGTGTAATTCTGGATGAAGATCCCAAAAACCTCGAAGCCCGTCCACCTGTTGTGACGATCTTAGGACATGTTGATCACGGGAAGACTACTTTGCTGGATGCTATTCGAAATACTGACGTTGCTGGCGGTGAAGTGGGTGGGATTACTCAGCACATTGGTGCTTATCAGATCCTGCACAAAGACCGCACCATCACCTTCCTCGACACTCCCGGTCATGCCGCGTTTTCATCGATGCGTGCCCGTGGTGCCCAGGGTGCTGACATCGTTGTGTTGGTGGTTGCAGCTGATGACGGCGTGCAACCTCAGACCCGCGAAGCAGCCAACCATGCCAAAGCCGCGCAGGTGCCGATTGTGGTGGCGCTCAACAAAATTGATAAAAACGATGCCAACCCGGAACGCGTAAAAACCCAACTGGCTGATATCGGACTGCAGCCTGATGAATGGGAAGGCGATACCTTCGTAATGCCTGTTTCAGCAAAAGCCAAAAAAGGCTTGGAAGACCTGCTTGAGACCATCCTCCTGGTTGCAGACAATCTGACCATCAAGGCCAATCCCAAAGGCGCGTGCATCGGTACGGTTGTGGAAGCTCAACTGGATAAATCCACTGGCAACATGGCAACCCTGCTCGTGCAGAACGGCACTTTAAAAGTCGGTGATGTGGTTGTGGCAGGCGAAGGCACTGGCAAGATCAAGGCGATGTTTGATCAGCGCAACAAGCGCGTCAGCAAAGCTGGTCCCTCCACGCCAGTGGTTGTAATGGGGCTAAATGCCTTGCCTGAAGCTGGGGACCTCTTCCAGGTGGTAGCGAATGAACGCGAAGGACGGGCGATTGTCGCCCAGCGCAAGGCTGAACGCGAAGCCAAACGGAATACTAAACGCGCTACCCTTGAAGAACTTTTCAGCCAGTACAAGTCTGGACAAGCAAAAGACCTGCGCCTGATCCTAAAGGCAGATGTGCAGGGATCGCTTGAGCCGATCATGAACGAACTCGAGGACCTGGGCAAGAAGCAAAAGGGGCTGACAGTCAAGATCCTGCACGCTGAAACCGGCAATGTGACCGAAAGTGACGTAATGCTGGCAGCTGCTTCCAATGCGATTGTTCTTGGTTTTGATGTGGATATCGACCAGGGTGCCCGCCGAGGAGCAGAGGTTGAAGGCGTGTCCATCCGCCTCTACAAGATCATTTATCGTCTGATCGAAGACGTTGAAAAAGCCCTTAACGGTTTGCTTGAACCCGAATTAGTCGAGCGTGTCATCGGCAAAGCAGCTGTCCTGGCGACCTTTAAGGTCTCCAAGGGCGGCACAGCGGCAGGGTGCCGGGTTTTGACGGGCGAATTGCGCCGAAATGCCTCCGTGCATGTGATGCGCGCAGGAGAAGAAGTGGTAAAGACTGAAATCTCCAGTATTCGCCGCGAAAAAGACGACGTGCGCGATGTGCGTGAGGGTATGGAATGTGGAATCACGCTGAAGAACTTTGAAGAATTCGAAGTAGGCGACTTGTTCGAATGCTTCGTGATGGAAAAGTTTGGCGGCTAGTATGCTGCAAAGGTAAGGAGAAAAGGTATGCCAACACCCTTAAGAATGAAGCGAATCAACGACCGGATAAAGCAAGTCCTTTCGATCCTGTTGATTTCAAAAATTGACGATCCACGCCTGGCTGGCGTTTCTGTAACGGATGTCAAAGTTGATCGCGAATTGGATTTTGCCAACATTTATGTGTCTTCACTGGATGGTGCAAAGTCTTCACGTGAGGTGATCGCTGGACTAAACCACGCCCGGGGTTACCTGAAGCACGAAATTGCCCAGGAAGTTGATTTGCGTGTAATGCCGCGCCTGCGATTTTTCTGGGACCCAACCCCGGAAAAAGCAGATCGGATCGATACTTTGTTGGCGAAATTACACGAGGAATCAGGAAATATGGACGATACTGACGAAGTAATTCCAAATGGGGATGAAGATTTGTTTGACGAGATCACGGACAAAGATTGGGAATCCGACGAGGATCTTCCTGAGTTGGAAGAGGATCTCTTTGACGAAGATGATGATGAATAGCGAGCTTGATCACACCATTCGTCAGCAATTAGCTGCCGTTCATATGATCGTTGTCGTCGGGCATATTCGCCCGGACGGCGACGCGGTTGGTTCCATGCTTGGCCTGGCGCATGCGCTGCGAGCCGACGGGAAAACGGCTGAGTGTGTCCTACAGGACGGGGTGCCTGAAAAGTATGCCTTCCTGCCAGGCGCGGCGGACGTCCGCACTTCTGTTCCCTTAGAATATGATTATCTGATCGTGGTCGACAGCTCCGACATTATGCGTACAGGCAAGGTGCTGGACGGACTTCCTGCCCCTGACCTGGTGATCGACCACCATAACACCCACGACGATTTTGGAAAATTGGAGTACGTTAAGCCGGAAGTTGAGGCAACAGCCTTGATCCTGGCGGACAGTTTACCGCGTTGGGTATTGACCATTACAATGGATGCTGCTACCTGTCTTCTGACAGGTCTGCTATCGGACACCATTGGCTTTCGCACCGCCAACACCCAACCTGCAGCCTTGCGTGCTGCGGCGGATCTGATGGAAATAGGCGCTGATTTTCACGAGGTCTACCTTAAAACTCTGAGCGACAAGACCCTGGCTGAAGCGCTTTATTGGGGGCAGGGATTGTCAAAGATTCAACAAAATGGTGCAATTTTATGGTCGACCCTGACGCTTAATGATAGAATTGTTTCCAGTTATCAGGGCAACGATGATGCTGACTTGATCAACATCCTCTCTGCCATTAAAGGTCCGCTGATGACCATTCTTTTTGTAGAACAAGAAGGCGGAGTCAAGATCAGCTGGCGATCTGTGGAAGGCGTGGATGTGTCAAAACTCGCAAGAGAATTTGGAGGGGGAGGTCACAAGGCGGCCGCGGGGGCTGATGTTGAAGGCAATTTACAGAGTATTCAAGAAAATGTGATCGTAAGCTCGGAGCGATACCTCAAAGAACTTGGGTCGAACTGCGTTGAAAGAGAAACAAATGACTGATTATCAATATAGTGATCGAAGCAATTTAGCAAATAGTATTTCAGGGGTCTTAGTAGTGGATAAGCCCGTTGGGATGACTTCGCATGACGTGGTGCAGCAGGTTCGCGCCGGCACACACATCCGTCGGGCGGGTCATACTGGCACGCTTGATCCCCGGGCTTCAGGCGTTTTGGTCGTCTTGATTGGACCGGCTGTGCGGTTGAGTGAGTATGTTTCCACTTCCGACAAACGCTACCAGGCAGTACTTCGATTTGGCGTTACCACCAGCACTTACGACACGGAAGGTGAGATCACAGTCGTGCACCGGTGGACATCAGCTACGAAGAACTGGAAGAGACACTCAACACCTTTGTGGGTGAATTTGAGCAAACCCCACCTATCTATTCCGCGATAAAAGTTGGCGGCCGAAAAGCTTACGATTATGCACGCGATGGTGAAACCGTTGAGCTTGAACCGCGCATGATCACGGTCCATTCGATCGAACTGCTTGATTGGGATCCGCCTGAGGCGGTGATCGATATCCACTGCTCCTCGGGCACCTACATTCGCTCGTTGGCGTCTGATCTGGGTCAGAAGCTTGGTTGCGGCGCAACGCTGGTTGGCTTGCGTCGGACCCGCAACGGTCAATTTGGTTTGCGGGATGCAGTTTCACTGAGTAAGCTCCAGGATGCCTTCAATAATGGTGATTGGTACAAGTATCTGATCCCTGCCGCCGAGGCTCTGAGCGATTGGTTTACCGTCGTGCTGACATTTGAGCAGGTGGATGCGGTTCGCCATGGTCATCGCGTGCCTGCGCCAGAGGTGGTTGAAGCGGGAAAGTGGGGCCGTGCAATCAGCGAGGAAGGCGAACTGGTCGCGCTGATTGAATACGACGCTGAAGCGAACGAATGGCAACCCCGAAAAGTATTCTTCAATTAGTATTGAGATGAAAGAATTTATAGCCCCGATTGGTAAACCAGGACGGGCTATTTATTTACCTTTAAACGGAAGATATGACTGAATTTATTACTGGCTGGCCTGATCGTCCCTTGAAGAACGCCTGGTTGACGATTGGCAATTTCGACGGAGTACACCTGGGTCACCAGGCGCTCATTCAAGGATTGAGGGAAAGGGCAGCAGAGCAAAGCGGGCAAACCCTGGTGCTCACATTCTGGCCGCACCCACGCGTGGCGCTTGGGCAGGTCAGCAAGGGGTTTCTGCTAACCACGCGCCAGGAAAAAGAACGCCAACTTCAAGCTGCTGGGGTTGATCTGGTCCTCACCCTGCCCTTTGACAAAAAAATGGCTGAGACGAGTGCTGAGGATTTCCTTGAAAAGTTGGTTGCTTTTGTCAGACCCGCAGGTTTGTTAGTTGGACCTGAATTTCGCCTGGGCAAGGGTCGCCAGGGAGATTTCAGCTTCATTCAGAACTATTGCACTTCAAAGGGTGTGGCGTGTGAAACCTTTCCTCCTTTCGAACCAGGTGGTCAGGTTGTTTCTTCCAATCTGATCCGTGCAGCCCTGATTGAAGGCCAAATCGAGATAGCCGCTGAGCTCCTTGGGCGACCTTTCAGCCTTGAGGGAGTCATTCAGCAGGGCAAACAGATCGGTCGCAAATTAGGATTTCCCACTGCTAATCTCATTCCCGAACCCCTGCAACTTCTACCGCGGTTTGGCGTGTATGCCACGCGCGTTTTGCTTGAGGACCAGGTGTTGATGGGAGTTACAAACGTTGGCGTCAGGCCAACCTTCGAGTCAGACGCAGAGCCGAATGTGGAAACCCTTATCTTGGATTTCGACGATAAAATCTATCACGAGATGATACGTGTTGAGTTTCTCAGTTTCTTACGCCCGGAGCGCCGCTTTGAGCGTGTGGAAGATTTGATCGCGCAAGTTGAAGACGACGAAACCCAGACCAGGAGGATT
>Ga0208040_1002951_pt1 | contig 14279 bp, 8 predicted proteins | sample AD_UKC083_MetaG_FD_184431 | JGI IMG/M metagenome (GOLD analysis project Ga0208040, IMG submission 184431) | Active sludge microbial communities of municipal wastewater-treating anaerobic digesters from USA - AD_UKC083_MetaG (SPAdes) (version 2) | ecosystem: Engineered > Bioreactor > Anaerobic >...
CTAAAGGTTTATTTTCCACGATCTCCCAGACACCGGTGGGACACACTCCGGCGCAGAAGCCGCAACCGATGCAAAGGCTTTCGTCAACGATATATTCGTAATTTTCTCCGTTCAGTTGCCTGCGGGAAATCGCGTTTTGCGGGCAAATCGTTTCGCACATGCCGCAGTCACGGCAGGCGCCGCAGGATGCGCAATTCGTCGCACAGGATAACGGATCGGAAAAACTCTTGATACGCGCATCGAAATATTCCGTTTTCACCCGGTGAAAATCAATCGGCGGCAACTGATCGTAAGTATCGTCAACACCTCTCAGCTGATGATTGATCGTCCGGGCGGCAATTCTCCCCGCGCCGATCGCATCGGTCAGCAGTCCCGGCTTCACGGCATCACCAATGGCGAATATCTGTTCGTCATTGGTCCGGAATTGTTCATCCACCAGGACAAATCCGTTTTTCGTAGCGATATCTTCCGGGAGAAACGACAGATCCGGCAAATCGCCGACCGCTACAATCACTGTGTCCGCCGGCAGAAGTCCTCCGTCGGTCAGTTCCACGCCTTTAGCCGTGACGGCTTTCGTGAAACGGGGCCAGAGAAATTTCGCACCGGCCGCTTCCGCATGACGTCTTTCCGCACCGAAAGATGCCGGCTGCTGAACGTCAATCAACGTAACGCTTTTGGCGCCCAGCCGGAAGGCTTCCGTCGCCGCGTCGCAACCGACATTGCCGGCGCCGATGATCACCACTTTTTTGCCAACCTTCACAGCATTGCATTTGCTCTGTTTCAGAAAATCAAGCGCCGTGAGTGCTTTATCAATTCCCGGAACCTTGATTGTCCGGGGTTTGGCCGCTCCGGCGGCGATGACGACAAAGTCAAAGTCATTTTTCAGTTTCCGGAATTTATCTTTCGTCAGGGCCGCGCCGTAATGAACGTGCCGCGCATTTTTCGCAAACCGGTTGATTTCATGATCAACAACCTCATCCGGAATGCGGCTCTGAGGAATCGTATCCGTGATCTTGCCGCCCAGCTTCTTTCTGCCCTCGAAAACGACCGCTTCATGGCCTTTCATCCACAACTGCCAGGCCACGGAGAGCCCCGCCGCGCCACCGCCGATGACGGCAATTTTCCTGCCGGTGCCGGCAAGCGGTTTGGGTTCCTCGGCATTCAGCGAAGCTTTACCCAGCACCGTCACATCAACGGACGGCAGGCTGACTGTCTGGCGGGAACAATGCTGCATGCACAGATTCGGACAGAGGTAACCGCAAACGGTTGCGGGGAAAGGTGTGTATTCCAGCGCAAGATTGACCGCTTCCTGCATTTTCCCTTTGCGGATGAGTTCCCATCGTTTCTGCACCGGAATGCCCGTGGGGCAATGCGCCTGACAGGGCGGCAGATATTTTTCATTGGCCCAGACCGGAACAAAGCGGCGTAAGTCACCGGTCGTAATCAAACCGATCGGAGAACGGTCCGCGGCTGTCAGATCGCCGATCAGGCCACCGTTGCCCAGCTCACGTTCCCATTCGTCCTGCCGGTAAACAGTCATCGGACGCAAAGCCCGCCCTTTTTTCTCAAAAGGTTTTAAGGCGATCAAAAGTTTCCACTCGGCGCGCCTGGAGGAAAGTTCGTCAAGCAGATATTCTTTGCCGACGGCCTTCAGGAATTCCTTCAGATTGTTCTTCAGCCAACGCCATTCATCATCCGGCAACTCGGTTACGAGACGGGCATCCGCCTGACTGTAAGAGCTTTGGCGGCCACGGAAGAAAATCTTTCCTCCCACCATGCCTACGCAGGGCCGATACCCCAGGACATCATTTTCTTTCTCGGCACCGGCGCCGCACACCACGGCAATGCCGCCGGCCATGAACTCGGCAAAAGAATCGCCGGCCCTGCCGAACACCCAGAGTTCCGGAGGTTCGAAACGCGGATTGTGTTTGGTCATGGTCATGCCGCGGGCGCCGATATTACCGTCAATATAAACTTTCCCCTGGGCCATGGCGTTGGCGACGCCGTTGGTCGCATTGCCGTGAACGACAATCTGAGCGCCGGCATTGAGCCAGCCGACATCGTCGGAAGCCGGACCGAAAACTTCAATCACCGTATTGGCAAACCCCATGGATCCGAGGCGCTGCCCCGACGTTCCCGTCACGTCAATTTTAATCTGCTCTTCACCGGCCCGCCAGAGACGTCCGCCGATACCGTGCTGACCGTAAGCCTTTACTTCAATGTGACGATAGCCTTCCTCGACGGCATGCTGAATCCGTTCTTCCATCACGCGGGATTCCACACGAATGCCATTGTCCTGTCCGGCTATTTTCATCGATTCCTTTTTAGTCATAACTGTTTACGATTCCCGTCTTATAAAACGTACTTGATCTTCAGTCTCTCCGCCGCATCTGCATCCGCGATACCCAGCGCATCGGACATTCCGATGGGAAGAGATGTGGAGCGTCCCAGAGGCGCGATGATCTTTTTTAATTCCGTATCAAAATTCAAATAGACATCCACAATGCGCTGGGCGACTTTTTCCGGATCCAGCCGGCGATCCAGGCGCGAGTCCTGCGACGTGATGCCTTTGGGACACACGCCGATATTACAGACGTTGCAACGGTCGCCTTCCGATCCCAGACAGCCGGCGGCAGCCTGCATAATATATTTCCCGGTCTGCACGCCGCTCGCGCCCAGCATGATCAGGGTGGCGGCGTTGGCTGCGAGATTGCCGTTCTTGCCGATGCCTCCGCCGGCAAACAGAGGGATCTCATTCTGCTTGCCGAGTTTCACCAGATTCAAATACGCATCACGCAGGTTGCTCGCAATGGGATGACCCATGTGATTCATCGAAACATTGTAGGCGGCCCCCGTTCCTCCGTCTTCGCCGTCGATGGCCAGACCGGCGGCATAGGGATTCCGGGTCAGATTATTGAGAACCGCCAGCGATGTGCTGGTGGCCGATATTTTCGGATAAACCGGCACGCGGAAGCCCCAGGCCATGTACATGGACTGAATCATTTTGGCCACGGCTTCCTCAATCGAGTACTTGGTCTGATGCGTGGGCGGACTGGGCAGACTGACACCCTGCGGCACACCGCGGATGGCGGCAATCAGCTTGTTGACTTTGTACCACATCAATAAACCGCCGTCACCGGGCTTGGCGCCCTGGCCGTATTTGATTTCTATCGCGCAGGGATCTTCCTTCATCTGCGGAAGGTTATGGATAATTTCATCCCATCCGAAATAACCGCTGGCAATCTGCAGAATCACATATTTCAAAAAACGGGACTTTAAAAGCCGCGGAGGACATCCGCCTTCGCCGGTGCAGACGCGCACGGGCATGTCCAGTTCTTCATTAAGATAAGCGACGCCCATCTGCAGACCTTCCCACATATTCGGCGAAAGCGCGCCGAAAGACATGCTGCCAATCACCAACGGATAAATCTCGCGCACCGGCGGCATCCAGCCGTTTTCGCGGCTGACCTTCAGCATTTCCTCCGGCGGCAGAATCCTGCCCAGCAGCGTTCTCAATTCGAATTCATGACGTCCGGCATCCAGCGCCGGATCGGTCAGCATCGAGATCCGAATAAATTTTATTTTATCCAGCACACTGTCCTGAGCATTGCGACGACCGCCGCGACGACGGGGCTCGCCGCCCTGGTTGACATGAAAGCGGAGCTTATCGATTTCATCGGCGCGCAACGGCATGATTGCATTATTGGGACAAACCAGGGTGCACATGCCGCAGCCGACACAGGCGTGCGCGACATCCGTTCTCTGATCAACCCCGAAATAAACGGACAGTAAACTGCCGGGTTTTTCTTCCAGACCCATGGGAACCTGCAGAGCGCGTTTGCGGTGAACGCCCAGTTCGATGGCGCGCACCGGGCACACCGTCGTGCACTGGCCGCAAAGCGTGCATTGATCTTTATTCCACATGATCTGCCAGGGCAGATCTTTAACGCTTAATGTGGATGGGTTAATGGTTCCAATTGATTCCATTTCTTTATCTCCTGCCTGTCGCGGCTGACCAAAACTGTTTCATACTTCATCGGTTGATAGTCCAGGTTAATGTATCGGTCCGGAATGGCTGCATCCAGACCGCACATTTCCGAAGAAAATGCGAATAATCCCGGACGTCCGCCGACCACGCCGGGGCGAAGTTTTTTCGAATCCTGCACCATGAACATCGATTTGTCCGGCAGACAGCCGATCACGCAATTCGGTCCGTCGATAATCAAGGGGCGGCAGGCCTGCTTTAGATTCCTCAGCCAGGCTCCGTTGGGATGGTGATCGAGTTCGCTGTCTTTCAGCGGCGTAATAATATGTTTGTACATTTCCATGCCCATGCCCAGTTGATTTTGCATGTAATGCAGAATATGCGTGAAAACTTCCGAATCAGAGTTGTAACCGGTATAACCGGGAAAGTTGCGTGAACTCAGAAATTCGCGGATAGGCACAAAAGCGGTGTTTTCTCCATTGGTCGCGGAAGCCATTCCCTGAATAAAGAACGGATGGCAGGCGTAAATATTAATGGCGTAATTGGTGTTCTGACGCCCCTGACTTAAGATGACCCGCGCCGTGAGTTCCTTACGATCCAGACCCAGATATTCGGCAACAGCCAGCGGATCGCCTACTTCTTTAATCATAATCACATCCGGCCAGAAGCTGAAAAGCATTATCGATTCGTCCTCTTCTCCCATGCGGCGCAATTGCAGTTGCACCATCATCAGACGATAATGGATTTCTTCTCTGCTCAAATTTTGCCATTCGGCTGGAAATTCATAAACCCGAATAACATAATTATCTCTCTTGGGCGTGCCCGCCGGAGGTGTTTTGGTCGGCTTGATGGAAAGCTTGTATTTGACCATAAAATCCTGATCAATCATAAAGCGGTCGAGTTTCTTCAGTCCTTCATTAGAAAAAATTCCGGAAAGAATCGGTTCCTCTTTAAAATTCTGAAATTCACCGCCGAGGTCGGTCAGGAAAAGACCTACGCCCGAGCCGTCATGTCCTTCTTTCATCACATCAATGGCGTGTATGGCCACCATTGGCGAAAGCGGATCGTTGCTCGTAATGGAAAACAGGCGACACATATTATTTCATAACCTCCTCAAACTCTTTTCGATCTTAAAATCGAGAAGCACAATATAAGTTGCCAAAGCCGTGCCAGATTCAAAAAACAACTTACATTTTTGTATTTCCTTCATTTTTGCGTCTTTGACCATTTGATGTAATTTGATTCCATTATTTTATGATACAAATTTGTTCTTTTCTGCATTTTTGAATCAAATTTGTGTTTTTTAAACCCATTTTTTAATAACGTTTGAATCACCGCGGACTGGATTCGTTTGCTTTCTTTTTGAACAACTTTGAATTGATGCCCATTTTCGATATCTTATACTGAATAATGCGTTTAGTTGTCCCCAGTTTTCGGGCGGCTTTGGTTTGATTGCCGCCGGTTTCTTCCAGCGCTTCGATAATCAAAGCTCTTTCCTGTGCTTCCACAACGGAGGAAAGTTTGCTCTTGTCCTTTTTCTCAACGCCCCTTTCTTTTATCTGTAATGATGGCGGAAGATGCTGACAATCGATGGTGTCGGTTTTAGACAATAAGACAGCCCGTTCAATGCAATTTTCCAGTTCGCGAACATTGCCCGGCCATTTGTGGTTCAGGAAAACTTCGATGGCTGCGGTGGAAATTCTTTTCACGTGCTTGCCCATCTCACTGCTGTATTTCAGTATGAAATGATCAGCCAGCAGAATCACATCGCTGCCGCGCTCACGCAGCGGAGGCAGATAAATCGGAAAAACATTCAGGCGATAGAATAAATCGGCGCGAAAGCGGTCAGAAAGAATATCCTGTTCCAGATTGCGGTTAGTGGCGGCGATAATCCGCACATTGACATTGATCACCCGCGAAGATCCCAGCGGCTGAAAGCGTTTTTCCTGCAGAATGCGCAAAAGCTTGACCTGAGCGGCCGCGGATAGTTCGCCGACTTCATCCAGAAAAATGGTGCCGCCGTTGGCTTCCTCAAAGCGTCCTCGGCGTTGCGTCAAGGCTCCGGTAAACGCTCCTTTTTCATGTCCGAATAACTCGCTTTCAATCAGGGTATCGGGAATCGCCGCGCAGTTGACCTGCACCAGCGGTCCGCCTTTGCGCGGAGAATTATTATGAATGGCACGCGCGATTAATTCTTTGCCGGTGCCTGTTTCTCCGGTAATTAAAACGGTGGTGTTGGAATCGGCCACCTGCGCCACCATTCCGAAAACTTCCTGCATTGGAGTCGAATGTCCGATAATATCCATGGATGGCGCACGATTCTGACCGACGATCTTGCGCAGGCGTCTGTTTTCTTCCTCCAACGCCCGAATGTGCACCGCCTTGGCCATCAGTCCGGCAACCGAAGACAACAGCGCCAGCTCCTTATCCAACTTTTCCACTTCCAGGGCGACCTTATCGGCGGACAAAACGCCGACAACATTGGAATCATAAATAATCGGCACACATAAAAAAGAAAGCTCCGCACGATTCAGATTACGGCGCGCGCCGGTCCGATCAAGAAAATGCGTTTCCTGTCCGAGATTAGCCACCGCCATCGGGCGGCCGGTTTCTGCCACCTGGCCGGTGATGCCTTCCCCGGGTTTGTAGGTCACTTCCAATCCGTCGATATTGACATCATGGGCTACATCCAGCCAGACTTCTTTTTTATCACGATCCACCAGCGAGATCATGCCCCGCTGCATGCCCAGACGTGAGCTCATCTCCTGCAATACTTGCTCAAGCTGATCCCGTAAATCAATCGGCTGAGCTATAATTTTAGCGATAGCGTGCATGGCTGCCAGTTCTTCATAAGTGTAAATGCTCAATTTAACTTCCTCATCGATCCTAGTCCGTTGTTATCTCGCTCAGCAATTCTCAAATAACGCATAGTATTTTGTTACAAAATTGTGTCAATATCAATCAGTTTTTTAACCTCCAATATTTATCTATGCAACGGGCGAACCAAATATCAACAACTTTGTAAATAATATTACAAAAATGTAAATTTTTTTCTTAATATTTTGCTGTCAGAGGAAATTTATGTGATCTGCTGGACGAGTGTAATAATGAAAAAGCCTGTGCAGCTTTCATGTTGCCGGAAAACAATTAAGGGTTTAATCGTTTTCTGCCGTTTCGAGAATGATGGAGATAGCATCGTTTATGCGTTTTTATTTCACTTTCAGATCATCATTTTCCGATTTGAGTTTATCCCGGAGCGTTTTGCGGTCGATGCGCAGGATTTCTGCCGCCTTGGATTTGTTGCCGCCGACGCTAGCCAGCACTCTGCGGATATACGCGGTTTCTTCTTCAGCCAGGGGCCTAAACGGAACAGAACCCGGCATGGCGGTAAAACGCATCACCGAAGGCAGATCCGGATTTTCGATCTTTTTATCATCTGTCATCACAATGAGACGCTGGATAAGGTTTTCGAGTTCCCGTATATTTCCCGGCCAGGCATACCCGACAAAGGTTTGAAGAACTTCGTCAGAAAAGGCAGGCGCGCTCTTACCGATTTCTTCGGCAAACTTTCCCGCGAAATGAGTAATCAATACGGCAATGTCCTCCGGCCGTTCTCTCAGCGGCGGCACCGTGATCGTAATGACATTGAGGCGAAAAAACAGGTCTTCACGGAAAAGGTTTTTGTTGACCAGCATCCTTAAATCTTTATTGCTGGACGCGATGATGCGGATATCTATTTTCTGCGTCTTTCTGGCGCCGACCATGCAGACCTGTTTATCCTGAAGCACCCTCAAGAGTTTCACCTGCATGGCGGGACTCATTTCATTAATCTCATCCAGCAGGATGGTACCTCCGTCGGCGGTCTGAAAGAAACCGGCCCGCGACTCATGGGCACCGGTAAAAGCGCCTTTGACATGGCCAAAGAGTTCGCTTTCCAGAAGTTTCTCCGGTATAGCGCCGCAGTTGACGGGAACAAACGGAGCGGAGGCCCGCTTGCTCGAGTAATGGATGGCCCGCGCCACCAATTCCTTACCTGTCCCGCTTTCTCCCAAAATAAGCACGGTTGCAGAAGTTTTGGAGGCTTTTTCAATTTCCATCAGCAATTTTTGCACGAGTTTTGATTTGCCGATGATGCCGTGCGTTTCGGCTGTACCGCGCGGTCTTCCGTTCTTGACGACCCTGCGCAGTTCCTGTTTGTTGAGCGCCCGCTCTACCGCGCTGAAGAGCTCATCATCGGTAAATGGTTTGGATAGATACTCATCCGCTCCCATCTTGACGGCCTGCACCGCGCCTTTCACGGAGGCATAACCGGTGATCATGATGACTTCCGTCTCGTGAAAGTTCGCTCGGATATGACGGATAAGATCCAGCCCGCTGATTCTGGGCATTTTATAGTCCGTGATGACCAGGTCGATCGGTGCGCTTTCCAGAATTTTCACGGCATCCACGACATTGGAAGCCGTAAGGACGCGATAATCTTTCGACGCAAGATTGCGTTGAAGAATGTCTATGGCAGTGGGAGCATCATCCACTACCAGGATGCTGTTCTTCTGTGAGGTTTTCAAAATAGTTCCTCCTGGGAAGCATTTTTCAGTCGACGCGGAAAAGATACACAAAAACAGGTCCCTTTTCCTTTCTCGCTTTCCACGTTGATCTCACCGCCATGCGAAGACACAATGCCGTGCACCACGGAAAGTCCGAGACCCGTGCCCTGGTCGACATCTTTCGTGGTAAAAAAAGGCAGAAAAATACTTTCTTTGACCTCATCACTCATACCGATTCCTGTATCATCCACCCGCAGATAAACCCGGGAGGCATCAAAAGAGGTCCGCAGCGTAAGGGCGCCCCCATAGGGCATAGCCTGCAGGGCATTGACCATCAGGTTGGAAATAACCTGACGGATCTGTGATTTGTTGGCCGTAATGTCGGGCAGGCGAGGATCAACGACACGTCTGAGGTCCACCGCGGATTTGCTGCATAAAGACTCAAATAAATTCAGTTCATCCTTGATAATGATATTTAAATTGATCCGATCGCTGCCGGGCTTGCCCTGTCGGGCGAAAATCAATAATTCCTTGATGATGTCGCGGGCATGAAGCGCGGCATCCGCGATTTTCTCGAGATCTGCCAGCGCCCGGGCGGGCAGACGTGGCGTTTTTTGGGTGAGCTGGGCGAATCCCAGGATCGTGTTTAAAGGTTCGTTGAGCTCATGGGCCACACCGGCGGCTAATTGGCCGATGGCCGCCAGCCGGTCCGCTTTGATGAGTTGCTTCCCCAGTTCGGCTTTGGCAGTCATGGCTTCTTCATGTTCAATCATCAGAGCCATCTGCCCGGCAATATTGGAAATAAGTTTTTTTTCTTCCTGAAGAAAAGGGTTTTTCCGCAAAAGCCCTCTGCCGTCCCGGTAATGAATTTCCACAGCGCCCCGATTTCTTCCCGCAATGCATATCGTTGCGGTCTGACGATGTGCCTCCTCCTGAAATCCGGGAGAGTGGAAGACCTGCCCGTCAATGGAAATTCTGGCATAAGCACGATCAGGATACTGCCACGCGGGCGGGAGCAGCCGGATAATATCGATAAGTTTGTTTTCCAGCGAAAGGTCCGGATTCGAGGCAATTTGAGCAATACCGTAAAGGCAGGTCAGTTCTTTAACGCGCTCGCGCAGCTTAACCCGCGAATTGTCCGTTTGTTCTTTGGACGACCCGCGGCCTTTGACCATGCTTTTTGTTTTTTTTGATTTCGGCAGCATCGGCAATCCACTTTGCTTCGCTTCCCAATACCCTGTTAGCGACAACCGTTTGTATTATTTCACCGCCGGAATAATATAAAGGTAAGGTCATGAAGACTTTTTTTGTAATCTGCAACCGTCTCTTATCAAATTTGTCGAAAAAAACAAATTTTTATCGTCTCACAAAAACCATCTGATCACCTGGTCAGTCCGTGCGCTTGATTTTTTTTACAAATCCGAAATGGTTTGCATATCCCGGAATTCCATAACGGTGGTCATGGCCAGATTGTCAACGTCAATCCCCTGCTCATGCGCTAAGGCCACAGGATTCAATCCGCCGGTCAAAATCATTCCCGTTTTGTTAACATCCACCGTCGTCTCGCAAATGGGATTGCCAATGCCGCCGACGGCCAGGATTCCGCCCATACCGATCTGCCGGACGCCTTCGATAATATCCGACACCTGTGTCATGCTGACGGACGGGATTTCGCGGAAATTGGCAAGAATTTTCCCATCGCCTTTTTCAACCACCTGATTGACAGAAGTCATTTTGCCCCGGATAAAGATTTCGGACGGATCCAGTGAAGAGCCGGTGTAATGGATGAGTTCCACAAAACGCAGGGGTACGCCGTTTTTCATCTGAAGAATCCCGCCGAATTTGGAGTCAATGGGCACGCCGTTTTTCAGAAGAATGCCGTTGATGACGATGCTGCAGACCGTTGCCAGACCGATTTTGCCGTCCGGTATCGTTACGTTTCCCAATTTTTCGCCGCTTTCAGCAACGGCAATGCGATCGCTGACCGACGTACTGTCCGAAAAGGCCGGCTTCATGGCTTTGAGAGCCTCACTGAACCGGTTTTTCGCAAATAAAGAAATGTTGACCGGCACCATGCCTTCCGCTTTCAAGAAATCAAAGGTTGTTTGAAAGGCCAGCATGTCTATGCGCGAACTGCACAGACTGACCTTGTCCCGCACCCGCGCGTGCGACAGTTCGTCTTTGCCGCGGTCGGTGATCAACCGGCCGTCACGCCGCCCGATAAGCCGGGTGAGCCCTCTGTGATCCATGAGTTTCAAATGGTAACGGACCGTCCTCTCGCTTAAATCCAGACCGCTGTCTTTCATCCGGCCGGCAATGACACGGGCCCCCACGGGCTCCTGGCTTTCGTTCAAAATCTTGAGGATCAGGAGACCTTTTCTTTCAACGTCTTCGACATTAAACAAATTTTTCATAGAACAATTCAACGGGATTGCAGGAATTGTAGTTGTGTTTCCGGGACGCAGGCGCCCCGGAAACACGTTTTTTATGCTTTTTAGAAATTAAGAATCTTCGCCGCTTCGTCTTTATCCACATCCATAATGTACTGGATTCCACTGATGCGCGCCGCGTCCGGCGTGAGGGCGGCCAGATCATTGCGCGACATGTATTGGAGCGCAAATTTTCTGCTTCCGGCCATCAGCTGGCGAAGACCCTGAGCCAGCCTTTCGTAATACGTGTAAAGACCAATGGCGCCAGTGGGCAGTTTTTCGAATTCCTTATCCCCCAGTTCATGACGCAGCTCACTGGCAGTGACAAAAATTTCGTCCCTGGAATTGCCGAAGCGCTCAATATAAACTGGAATCTGCAGGGCATCGATGGTCTGTCCGATGGTTTTCCCAACCATCGCCGCGGCAATGGGGGCCCGCGCCATGCCCACCATTTTTACATACGGCGCGCCCATGGACAGCGCTTTAAAAATCTGATCTTCGAAAGTGAATCCGCCGTTGACGGCAATGGCCGGCAGATATTTTTTCTTGTCCGCCAGTTGTTTGGCGTACTGATAAACAAGAGTATGCAGTTCCACCGGCGGAACACCCCACTCGTTCATCATCCGCCACGGGCTCATGCCGGTGCCGCCGCCGGCGGCATCCACGGTCAGCAGATCCAGCTTGTATTTTGACGCGAAGGCCATGGCCCGCGCCAGATCGACGGGTCGGTAGGCTCCCGTTTTCAGGAAGATGTATTTTGCCCCGGCCTTGCGCAGTCCTTCAATGGTTTCGGCGAATCCTTCTTCCGTCACCATGCCGACGCGTGAATGTCTTTCAAATTCTTTGAACGAGCCTCTTTCAAAAGCTTTGATCACGTTGGGATCATGGGGATTCGGCAGAACAATATAACCGCGATCCTGGAGCATCTGGGCCTTTTTCAAATCCTTGATCTTCACTTCGCCGCCGATGTCTTTAGCGCCCTGGCCCCATTTGAGTTCCACGCACTGGACTCCGAGTTTCTCAATGGCATATTGATGAACTTTCAGGCGGCAGTCTTCCAGATTGGCCTGCACGATAATCGCCCCATATCCGTCTTTCTGATAATCCGTGTAGAGCTGAACCCGGCGCTTCAAGTCGACGGTATCCACGATGTTTCCGTTTTTGAACACGGATTCGGGATCCATGCCGACGACGTTCTCACCAATGGTCAGGCCTGTTCCCGCAAGGGCGGAGCCAATGGCAAGTCCTTCCCAGTTGTTTTTGGCGATATTGGTAGAGCCGATGCCGGAAATCAGCCAGGGCAGACGGAATTTGATGCCTTTGTCATGGCCGATGACCACTTCGAGGTTGACGGCCGGAAAGATCGCCTTGTCGCTGTCGGCCTCAATGCCGTAAGCGCCGGCGGCTGTTCCCATAATGTTGAAGTGTGAGTAATCGACCGGATAGTGTTTTTCGGCTGCCGTGGTGATCACGCCAAAGGGCTGAGGATAGATGACCTCGTGGCCGCGGTACGCGGATTTTCCTATTTCACACATGCCGACACAACCATCAATGCACGTGACACACATGCCTGACGATGGTGTGATGGACTCTTCCGTCCTGTTTTTTGTCAGTGTCGCGCTGGAGGTATTAATTCTTGAAAAAGACATATGTCATGCTCCTTTCTGGATTTGGTCATTTTTTAATTTCACATGCCACGCAGGGCGACATGTAACACATCATATCGTGGAACTGTTCCTTCTCGACACAGGGCGGACTCAGGTTCGCGCAGCCGCCGCAGATCGCCTTGTCCGGTTCATTGTAGGTGCACCGGGCCTGGCAGGCCGGACAAACCTCCATGCAGCCGCCGCAGAGCCGGCAGACGTCGGATTTGACATCAAACGGCGTACCGAGACTTCTGGCCTGCCCGCGGCCGCGAAATCCAATGGCTCCGGCCATCATCTGTTCCTTGCACATGCGCACACACAATCCGCAAAGGATGCAGTCTTCATGCTCCTGACGGAAACGCTGCCTGCGTACGCCGTGAGCCGACGCGATGTCCTGAATGATTTTAGACTGCGGACAGGACGCGAGCAGCAGCTCGATGATGATTTTCCGTGCCTTCACCACGCGCTCCGAGGCAGTTCGCACGATAAGCCCCTCTTCGACGGGATAGGTGCAGGATGAAACAAGCCTCGTTCTCGGGGGCTCGCCGATTTCCACCACGCAGAGCCGGCAGGCGCCATAAGGTGTAAGCCCCTCTTTATGACACAGGGTCGGAATGGGAAACCCCAGAAACCGGGCGGCCTCCAGGACCGTGGTTCCCTTTTCGACGGATACGGACAAACCGTTAATTTTCAGATTTATCATGTTTTGCTCCTTCCCTGACAGCCTTCGTGGGGGATGTCGGGGGACAATTTTTCAGTAAACGCCAGATCGCAGCGCAGACAGCGCCTGGACTCCAGCCTGGCTGAATTTTCCGGCAGCGTCGCTTCCACTTCCCGGAAATTTTTCACTCTTTCGGCAGGTGCAAGCGAAGAATTCACGGCGCGAGCCGCCGTTGTCTCCCCGGATTCATCGACCCGGGCGGGTTCAATATAAACGCCGGGAAGCTTCGGTGTCGCAGGTTGGGAGAGCGGTTTCTTTTGCAGATACCGGTCAATGCTTTGGGCGACTTTTTTCCCGGCCGCAATCGCGTCAATCACCGTGTTCGGACCGGTCACCAGATCGCCGCCGGCGAAAACGCCGCGCAGGTTGGTTTCGAGCGTTTTAGTGTTCACTTTGATCCGGCCGCTCTTGTCGATTTCCAGACCCATGGAGGTCAGAAATTCACTTTTCGGTTTTTCGCCAACGGCCACAATGAGCGTATCGAGCTTGACCCTGAACTCGCTTCCGGGAATAGGTTCGGGCTTATGCCTGCCGGAGGCGTCCACTTCGCCCAGCCGGTTCCGGATGCATTCAATGTCCACCAGATGGCCCTTGCGGGAATGGATTTTGATGGGAGAAACTAAAGTTTCCAGTTCGACGCCTTCGCGGACGGCTGCTTCGATTTCCTCCTGACGGACCTGAATCTTCACGGGCGAAATCAGGGTTTCAATCCGCACGCCTTCTTCGAGTGCCGCTTCGATTTCTTCTTCATAGGCGGGCATTTCTTCGCGGGTTCGCCGATAGAAAAGGGACACGGCGGTGACATCTTTCTGCCTCAGCGCGACGCGGGCCGCATCCACCGCCGAATTTCCGCCGCCGATGACGCCCACATGTCCATGCGCCAGTTGTTCGCCTCTCATGTTGAAGGCTTTCAAAAACTGAATGGAAGGATAGATGCCGCCGACATCTTCATGC
>Ga0208040_1002952_pt1 | contig 14272 bp, 23 predicted proteins | sample AD_UKC083_MetaG_FD_184431 | JGI IMG/M metagenome (GOLD analysis project Ga0208040, IMG submission 184431) | Active sludge microbial communities of municipal wastewater-treating anaerobic digesters from USA - AD_UKC083_MetaG (SPAdes) (version 2) | ecosystem: Engineered > Bioreactor > Anaerobic >...
GTGTAGGAGAAGTCCCGAAACTCCTACTGCCGTTGTTTCCTGCCCATTTATGCAGTCCCGGTTTGCTCCGGTTTGGAGACTTTTTAAACTGAAAGTCCTTTAGGAGAACCACACTTATCACAGCTTCCAGAATTTTTATCATTCTCTGTGAAACAGAATTTGCAAATCCATCTATCAGGTACTATTACATTAGCAGAGAAAATTCCCGGCATAGTATGAATACCTTCTACAGATTCTAAATAAATCTGTGAGGTATAATCACTTCTTGTTTCTATACTGACCATTACAGCCGGAATTTGAATAGTTATTCCATCTGTTTCTATATAAACTTTTACATGTTTATTATTCAACGCACTATCCACAAGTGCGCTAAGTCTATCCATCGTAGAAAGACCAGTAGAATATTCCCAAATCATCGGAACTGACTCCAAATAACTCCTCTAACTCAGCGGCGATTCTTTTCATTTCTGCTAAACCCCCACCATTATATTCTATTCCAACGATAATAGAATCGCCCCATCGAAAGATTTTATTATATTCAAATTCACCAAAGTCCGGCTCTAACCCCAAAGACCAGTCATTACCCGTATCATTAGTATAAAAAATATCCAGCTTTGGATGTTCTTTTAGAAACTCTAAAATTCTATCTTTATCAGAATCAAATTCTTCTTTTTCCATAACTTTTCCAACTACTAGAAAACTTGAAGAACTTGAATTACTTACAAATCCATTACGAATTTTCATGCTAATACCCCGCACACTTGAATTTAAAAAGCTCTGTACTTAAATCTTGTGCATAGTCGTACATAAAAGCGTAGTAATCACCATCCTCATTGGAGTATTCATTTGCAAATACCTTCCAATCTCCAAGAAGTAATCCAGAAGAATCCATTAAAATAAACTGAAGCTCATTTCTAAGTTCCTGCTTAACTTCTTCTACAATCTCATCCGCACAATCGCTTTTATAGTCCATATCTTCAATAAAGTTTTTAATATTTTCTGTAGCTTTTTCTACAAAAGCATCAATATCTTCATTAGTAACATTACTGCGGATTGCAATAATGAATGATGATGAGGATGAATTACTTACAAAGCCACTTCTAACTTTCATTTTATCGTCCTGTAAACATAACTAAAAGTAAATCCAGCATTTCATCGCCTGTTAATTCTTCAGGCTCATCATTCTGCCAATCATCGCGCATACAAGGTGGCTCAGGAACTGTAGAAACCGTAGATTCACGACTCTTATAATCTGGCATACGCTTAGAATTTAATGCCGCCTGTGCATTACATAGAAACGGCATAATAGTATTAAGTGTTTGTGCCGAAAGGCTGATTGTTCTCTCACTCTCATCAATTTTTGAAAACTTACCAGAAATCTTTACAAGATTATTTTCTACATCAATCTGAACTGATACAACGCGGTCTCCGAAAATTTCGGAATTGGATGGGATTGAAACTTGATAAATCATAATACTCCTTTATAAAAAACCTTTTAGTATTTTCAGGAAATTTCCTGAAGTACCTGTGGGGGGACTCGAACCCTCAACCTGCGGCTTAGAAGGCCGTTGCTCTATCCATTGAGCTACACAGGCATTTATTTTAGCTACGAAATGTCATTATAATAGAAACAACCATAGCTGTAAAAAGACCTGCTGTAATAATACAACCAATAATTCCTAGAATTACTGCCCAAGCACTCCCGATAACAAAACCACCAACTACAATTTGTATCATCAATAACAAAGCACAGACTGGTACTGCCAGACAAAACACATAAAACGTGAACATGAAAGTACCTGCAATTCCAGCGGCAGAAATAGTTAAAGCCAGTTTTATCCCATCTAGTATCTTACGTAGTACATCACTTGTTTTAATAACCTTTTTTGCTTTTTCCATTATCTATTCCTTTCTTTATTTACCGAGTCCTCCGGGATGGAGTCGAACCATCAACCAACGCCTTATAAGAGCGGCACTCTAACCAGTTGAGTTACCAGAGGATAAAAGTAGGCCACCCCCAAATGGCCTACTTACTTTACAGAATTTCTTTGTACTTATTTAGTACACTATACATCATTTCAAGTGGAGTAAAACTCTCACCTAAAATTGACCTCATCAGGGAGGGAGAAAATCCACTAACTTCTGCAAAACCGCGCTCATCCATTTTTACAGGAATTCCACTAGAAGCCCGGAGATTCCAAAAAATAATTTGAGGCACTTCGTAACCAGCCTGATAGTACATATCCTTAATCAATTTTACAATTGAGGGGGAGTATTTAGAAGCCTTTGACATATAGTTAGATGAACAGGCTTCATCAAATTGCATGTCAGATAAGAAGATTAAATACTTTGGCATGTCAGATTGTGGAACATTGTTTCCAAGTGCGGTAGTTAGTATTAGCTCCATTACCTTTTTTACATTGGTATTAAAACCAACTTCTGAAGTTAATACCTGAACATACTTATCTACAATATCGCCAGTTACTTTAAAGAATTTTGGATTAGCTGAGAACGAAATAAAACAGTTCTTAAAAATAGTTTTATTTCGTTCAGATAAATACAATCCTAATGCAATTGCTACCTGTATTGGCAATCCTGACATACTACCAGAAACATCAATTACGGGCAGAAATTCAACTCCCTTATTAACGAAATCAGGCAGAGCTTTCCACATGGCCTGTACTGAATTTCGCTCAGTAGCACTCATTTTAGAGTAATTCCAATCAATCGAATTCGCAATCTTTTTAGTAATATCATGGGGGAAAATTGCACCAGCATTAATTTTCTGAGTACCATTTTTTACTGCTTTAATGTATTCTGCATACCGAGTTCCACACCGCTTAATAAAAGCTTTACGATATTTATTATGTGCAACAGAAGGAATTTTACCAAATTCAATTTCATCCCACGCTTGCTTACACATAGAAGTTTCTACAACTTTAGTGCAAGAAGCTAAAAGCTTGCGATATTGTTTCGGAGTAATTCCAATAAAACTAACAAGGCTTTTGTACCAGTCATGATGTGCTTTACCTTCACGCGGCATCCATTTTGCACAAAGCTTGTCACCCTTGTAAAGGGCATCCATAATCAACGACAGGGCATAAGATTGATATGGGGTATCAATCAGAGCAAACAAATCATCCCATCGGCCATACTTGGGAACTTTTTGAATAAAACTTAAAACCACATTATACTCAGGGTCAGAAAGCTTAACTATATTAGCCATCTCTTTTAGCATAATTCTAAAAGAACGCCGCTCACCCTGACCGCCGCGAACATCCCGATTGTACATCATAATCCAGCGCGTAACCTGGGGATTTTCATCCCAAGCCGCTCGAAAAATCCTAACAATTTCTGATTCGGAAAGATTTCTAGCCGCTCCAATTGTATAAAATAAATCTAGTAGATTAGAACTAGATGTCGAATTGGTAGGCATACCATTTTCTGTAGTAATGTCATCAGTCGTCATTGCATTAATAAATCCATTCATTTCTAGTTACCTTTCTTTTTTTGCATAAAAAATGTTTTAGTTGCTGTATGTAACTAATGTTTCAAGTTGCTTAAAAAGTTTTTTTCCAAAAAACAATTTTATTATTTTGCTGTAAGCAACTTAGTGAAAGTGGAGGGAGTCGAACCCTCAATACCGGGATTAAAAGTCCCTTGCTTTACCATTGAGCTACACTTTCATTGTGCCGAGAGAGGGAGTCGAACCCTCACGGGATTATCCGATTGATTTTAAGTCAATTGTGTCTGCCATTCCACCATCCCGGCATAGTAGCGGGTAGAGGAGTCGAACCCCTATTGTAGGGCTTATGAGGCCCTTGACGTGCCATTGGTCTAACCCGCTTCATAAATCAGGCTACACTTTTTTTCTTGTAACTGGTAAGAATTTTTTAGTTGCTGTATGTAGCCTTTATATCAAGTTGCATTGTTTCATCATTCCAGATATTTTTGTTTGCTGTATGCAACTTATATTCGTATTCTATCACATAACCCTCGATTTGTCAAGGGTAAAAACTAGATTGGCGGTCAGGATTTGAACCTGATTAGCATAATTTCTGGATTTCCCTGTTCGTCGTTATGATAGACGCCATCGAGTTATGCTGCCGATTCACGTGTTCCCACCACGCCGCCGCCGATTAATTATTGTACTATTATTTTATTAAGGTACTGTGCGGGAGTTAGAAGAATTGAACTTCTAGCTATGCTTTTGGAGAGCATCAGTCTACCGTTAGCCTAAACTCCCAAGGCGGGGTCTAAAGGACTCGAACCTCTAACACAGCGGTTAACAGCCGCTTGCTCTTGCCAGTTGAGCTAAGACCCCATGTGATAGCCAGTAGCCCTTACCAGCTATCACAGTTCACAAGGAGGAGTAAAAATCAACTGTGTACCATCAATTGATATTCGTATTATACCACTGATTTGATTTCCTGTCAAGGGTATTTGCTACCCAATTTCTTGCTCTTTGTTTGACTTACTGGCCTATTGTACCACCAGTATCTAAATCTGTCAAGGGTTAGGGAAGTTGTTTCAAAGATGCGGCGTAGTTCTTTAGTGGCTTAATAGCAATGGCATATGTACCTAATGATACGATTGCACCAATCAAGACACGAACTACATATTGCAAGACTTCAATCCAAGTCATACTTAGAACGGGGTCAGTACTGGCAACACCAATTAGAATGAGAACAAAGGGAGCTAAAGCATTTAATACTGCTAAAGCTACTGTGTAAAAAGCGGCTGAAAAATCAAACTCTGGATTTTTCTTTATTTTTCGGATAATCCACTTAATACCTTCAAGTAATAAAGCAGAAATTACACCGGGTTCAATAGTCATAAAAATTACTCCTTATCTTTATAAGCTTTAATTGTATTGGCTATTTCTCTAGCTTTTATAGAAAGAAAGCCAATATTTCCACTATTATCTAGTGTATAGTCATAGAAGAGTTTATTATCTTCTGGCAGAGATACTTCAGATTCGTCATCATAAGTCGGCATACCCCTAAGTTGCTCCCGCTCAGGTGCTTGAATTCTAACCTTTAGTACTAATGCTCTAGGATAAAATTCAGTGGCTTCAGCATACTCATCTGGAAATCTCCAATCAGGAATAATATAAACTCTATTATCCTTTACAAAATCTTCTCTTTCCATTGCAGAAATTTTTAGCATGGTGCGCCTTGACCAAATTCTTTGATTATATGCCCTGCCCACTTTTCCAACATCTTGCAATAGTTTTCTACCACGAGAATCTTTTTTACCATCCCAATCAAAATCTTTTGTGGCAACGTCTTTTAGGGAGTCTGCAAAATGTATTGTAGCAGAATCTACCCCAATAATATTTAGCTCGTAACCTAGCTGGTATGCAAAAGTATCTTTCCCTACTCCCGCTCTACCGCTCACTAGAACTATAATCATTACTCAACTCCTCCTGTAGCGAATTATACTCTTCCAGTATTCCTTCTAAAACCTTATGACTCATAAAGTTATTTTTAACTAAGAAAGAAATAATAACCGCTAGATTTGCAACTGAAATAACTATATTATTGTGGGTAGATACAAAAAATTCCTGCCCCTCAGTCTGATTAATTACAAGTGTATTAACTTTTGGAATTCTTCTAACGGTTAGCTTTGTCATTATATAGAACTCTTGCCCCATTTTCTAAATGGCACTAGCTTATTGTGTAGCTGTTCTAGAATCTCAACATCCCCTACATTATGTAGGAGTACACCTTTTAGAGCTTCAACATCGCCGTACTTAGCATCACGCCAAATATCCTTGTCCAGCGGAGTCTTGCCCTTGATATGTAGATACTGACAGGTATTATCTAGTGAGCGTCTTGACAGGCATAGTTTCTGCTTTACAACGTTGTATAAGTCATACTGATAGATTGACCCGTAGGGCGGGAACTCTAATTCAAAGTGCAGTGCCTTAGCCCGAATAAATGGAATATCGTAGTGGAAATCTCCACCATAATAGGTAACAATAATCTTATACTCTGACATCTTGTTTAATAATGAAGCAACGATACGTTTGTCGCGACTGCCACTAAATAATTCTTTCTTAGTTATTACATCAGAATAAACTTCACCATCTTTTTCTTTGATACACCAAGTTAACATTGTACCAAAATCAGCGTTTAACCCATCAGCTTCAATGTCTAAATATCCAATCTTATAACCAGTATTTGAATACCAGGGTACAGGAGCATCGTAGTGTGTTAGAATAACATCATCACTTGCAAAACAATTTGGATGTGAATCAATGTCGTGTCTATGTGAACAAAATAATTTCTTAAGCATTTTTAATTTTAGGGACTTTATACCGAAACTGTGAGGACATATATTTTATTGCCTTCTCTAACTGCTCCTCACTAAGCCCATATTCCTTTCGTAAATAATCTAAATAACCTTCATCTGTAAATATACCGCCTAGCATGTATCCAATTCTATCACAAATAGATTTGAATTTTTCAGCTATAAAAATCCTATGGTGTCCTGCCATCTGTGCGGCGGCTTCAAATGTAGGAGAGTCCAATACACAATATAAAATTTTCTTATCGTCTATAGATAGTAGCCCATCTCTAATCATACTATCTAGTTGAGCTTCAACCTGCAAAAGATTATTAAATTCATCATCCTCTAAATCTTCTACATTGGCTCTAATTAAATCCTTATTCAATAAAAGGGTTTCAACCACATAACTCATATTTACCTCAAACACATTTCCTTATATGAACATCTATAGCAACCCCCTTCAAAAATACCATTTCTATAATAGAATTTGTTTGAGATACTATTTAGCATTGCTGGAATTATAGCATTGAATAATTCATCTTCATTATCTTTGTTATGCTCATAAGGTATAAAACTACCACTCATCAGGTGGGCATAGAATAGTGAATGTATAGAACTTAATTTTAATTCCTTATGAATAGCATTATAAGCATAGTTATAAATAATAAACTGAATATCATTATCCAATCTCTTTGGGGGAGTGGCAGTAGTTTTCCAGTCAATAACCATCCCACCAAAAGTTACTCTATCCATCTTTCCTACGATTGAATAGTTACTCATTGGAACTTTGAATGAATGTTCTATCAAATCACCTTCATCGCAGAAGGGCTGAAAGAAATCAAAGAAATTTTTTAGACATGTTTCTGCCTTATCCCTATGTTTCTTTTCAAATCCTTTAAGATTAGGCTTAACTATTTTCCAGCAATATTCAAAATCCTTATCCCAATTCTTCTCTAGCTGTTCATGTATAATATTACCAATAAGTATATCATCATTTGGAGCAAGCCTTTCTTCAGGATTACTTGTTCTCCAATAATATTTCATCGGGCAAGATAGATAATCTTTAATCGCACTGGCCGACAAATAAATCATAATGCAGAAATCTTTCGGGTGTTAGCACTCTCTGTACGATATACATCAATCTGTGCCATATAGATTTGAAAATCTGTTCTGACCTTTTCTAGCTCAGCTAAAACTTTACCTAGCTCCCTGCGTAAAGGCAAAAGTTCATCGTTGAATCCAGTAACCATATAAGTTGTTTTAATGAATTCCATAGATGGGGGCTTCCCGCCTTTAAAATACTGCTCATTTGTGGTAGCAGTAATTACCACATTCTTTTCGGCTTCTTCTATCTGCAAAGTTAGTGCCGATTTTGCAATCAGTAAATCTCTAATCTTTGAAGATAAGCCAAACATCTCATCAAAATCCGGTACTGAAACCTCAATCATTGATTACCTCTTTCTTCCATTTCAATCATGTCTCTCTGTAAATCTGTATATGAATTAATTAACATAGCAAAATCTTCTATATCTAAACATACAAAAGTCTTTACCCCGCTCCGAGCATTATCAAAGTGGCCTAAGAAAATTGGAAATGCGTACATATTTGCCGCTTCCATCTTAATCTTATCCAGCCATTCTTTTTTCAAAGAGAAAGATTTAGCTTCACCACCACTCTTATTTGAGTAACCGGACTTACACTCACCCTTTAATGGCTGTGGAAAATGCTCAATTTTTCCTTTTATATCTCCCGTCAGCATTGGCTCATTTACTATTGTTCCAATTGCACCCGAACCGGGAACTCGTTTAAATTCTGCACCTACAATTAAATCATTTAATAATTTTACTGCCTGATTTTCAAAGGCAGTACCTTTTCTCTTTTGCTTATTTACCATGCCTACTCCGATGATGTTATACGATTTGTTTCCAAATCAAATTTTAGAGGAATCAAACCAGTCGGGCCGTTGCGATTCTTCCGTATTAAGTATTCTAACACACCGGGATATTTTGTGTCTTTATTATAATAATCGTCTCTATATAAAGCCACAACCATATCAGCATCTTCTTCAATATTACCGGATTGTCTGAGGTCAGAAAGTAACGGTCGCTTATCGTCTCTCAATTCACAACTGCGATTTAATTGAGAATAAACTACAATCCCAATTTCTAACTCATTAGCCAAAAATTTAAACGTTCTCATAACCCTACCAAGTTCTGAAGTTTGAGAATCATCCCGCTCTACTAATAGCTGTAGATAATCAACTCTAAGTGTTTTAATATCATACTGTTGCTTCAATTTTCTGGCCGTAGCACAAATGTAATCTACATCAGAGCCAAAGAAACAATCCAAATAAATGGGTAAACCTTTTAATACTTTGATAGATTCGGCTACAGAGTTTACTTCTTCCTGACTCATCCGGCCAAGACCAATCTTAGTTAATGGAACTCCAGACTCTATTGCTAGAAATCTTTCAATCATTGCCTGACGAGTCATTTCCTTGCTAACTACTAAGGTTGCCGCACCAGCTTTAGCGGCATTGAGAACCCCATTGCACATTTCAGCAGTCTTACCTACTGAGGGTCTAGCGGCAATTACTCTTACCTCACCTGGCTTAATACCACCTAAACGAACATCTACTTCATGTATGCCTAGCGGAGTACCTACGTTATCAGGCTTTCCAATTCTATCTACAATAACATCATAAGCTTGCTTAGCTACATCACCAATGAATTCAGTAGAGCCACCACCATTCGTTACCTGCAAATTCGTAATTGAATTCTGCAATCCAGATAATACAGTTGTAATATTTCCAGCATTAACTGCCTCTTCTTTTACTTTAGCTACTAAAGATAAAAGCTCGCGTGTTTTCCAACATTCAATAATTAATCTCTCGTATTCAAACAAGTTTGATTTATCTGGATTCAATTCATACAAATACTTTAGATATTCTTCACCACCAGTAGAAGCAATCTTACTGGAAGTTTGCAATGAATTAACAACCAGAGTATATTCAGGAGTTAAGCCCTGCTCAATCAAACTTCTAATTGCACCAAAGAGGACTCTATTCGGAGAGCTAGAAAACATTTCTGTTTTAGTATTAAGAAGATTAAAAGCTAGTTCCGGATTCTTTAGAATAATTGATAGAAGATTTGCCTCAGCGTCTTGTGAAAATAATTCTACCATTTATAATTCCTTGAATGAACCTTTACCACTTTCCATAAATTTAGCAACTTCACTAATTCTTCTTAGCTCAGTGCATCCAATATATGTACAAGCAGAGGCGATTGAATATCTAAAATCCTCAATAAGTTCTGCAACTGGAATTTTTTCGTCTGGATTAATTTTTATTTCCATTCCTTCAATGCTTTTTACTTTATCAGTAAACTCTAATTGAATTCTTTTTGAAGCCATTCCATACATACTTCCATCAGTACTTTCGGCTTCCTGAGTTTTAGCAAATAAATACCCAAGCATAACCATTCTAGCACCAGCGGCAAATGCCTTTACTGCATCACCAGAATTTTTAATTCCACCATCAGCAATGACCATCGAGCCTGTAATACCAGGCCCGCTGTAATGTGAACTAGCCATAATACGGCTGGCTTCTGCACAGTCAGCAATAGCTGTTAGCTGTGGCACACCCACACCCGTTTTATTTCTTGTAATACAAACTCTACCCGGCCCAATTCCAACTCTAACCATGACTGATTTAAAGGTATCCGATACTCTGATAAAACCATCAGAGGTTGCTACGTTTCCAGTAATTAGCGGTACGTGTAGAAACTTTGAAGCCAATCTTTTAGTACAACTAATCGCCGCTTCTGAATAACCATTAGCAGTATCTAAACAAATAAAGAAATTCTCTGTTAGCTCATTAATAACACGCTCAAGAAATTCAATTTCAGATTGAATGTTACGCGCTCCAACTGCAATCCCAAAGTAATCGCCACGACTGGCTAATTCCCTAATCTGCTCAAACCTAGTCTCATCAGTATTAAACCTATGAAGAATACCATAACAACCTAAATTACTTAAAGCAGAAACTAATTCAACTCCAGAAATCCCCTTCATTGGGGCAGATAGAATTGGAAGTTTATTACGTCTCTTATCATTTAGAAAAAACGATTCCAATTGCATATCCATACTTATATCATCCCTGCTATAAATGTACTGCCCATTCTGAGGAACGATAATTAAATCATCATACTCATAACCCTTGCCAATAACCCTCATTATTCTACCTCCGGTATTTTAATTTTTTTATATTCTTTAATCTTTTCGATTATTCTATTTACTTGATTTGAACTTTCTAATCTTTGCTTACAAAAATATGAAATAAGTCCATAAATTTTTTCTGTATCTTTTAATTCCATTCCAGCAGAGTCTAATAAAGCAAAGTATACAATCCTATAGCCATATATTTTAATTAATCTATTAAATGTTTTTATGTGATTTGTGTTATAACTAATGTCAAAGATTTCTCCAAAAAATCTAGCCATTGTTAAACCTTTATTATTTTCATTTACAAGTTTCTGATAATAAACATCAGCCAAACCTTTTTCATCTTCCACACTAACAACCTCCAGAAACTGGAATTACTGCTTACTCGATGCAGTACTAGTGTTTCATAGTAGGGGTTCTCCATCTGGTTTCCTCAGTCGTGATGTCTATTTTTATGACGGTTTATTCACGCTTTCCACAGTCGTCATCTGTGTGCCAAATGATTGGTGAACAGGATTCGAACCTGAGCGGCACTGCACCCAACAGGGCCGGTTAAGCCACCTGTATTAACAGGCATGTCATCGCACCGGATGATATGTGTCCCACCACATCGTCACCAATTACTATTTACGCCTTAAATAACTCGTCAGCATCAACTGAAATTGGAGAAGATTCTTCTTCCTCAGCCTGTTGCTTACTAGCCTTGCGAGCTACTAAAATATCTTTCAATGCAATACCATTAAACAAGTCCTGAAGTTCATCGCGCTGTAAAGTAAATACAGTATTTTCCAAATCATGTAATTCTAAATCAGCAGGAATTTCTTCTTTTGAATCCTGTGGAATAATAGTGTACTTTACAGTTTTACCAGAACCAGTTACAACGATGCGAATATTGAAGTTATTTACGCCAATAGGATTTTCCGACTCATCAAGAATTGAATCATTAAGAGAATTAATATCTCCAAAAAACTCAGGGCCTTTGGCAATAACGACAACTTTATTCATGGGATGAGGTGTAACATCCACCATCATGGCTTCACACTCAGAACATTTGCCAGGGAATTTACCCTCAACCTTTTTATGGTCAGCACCACAATTCGGGCATGTAACTACAGGAGTCATATCATAAGCATTGACCGCGAATTTGCGTTGCTTGCCCATGTAATTTTTATCAGCCCGAAAGTTATCCGGATTACCCATAATAATCTTTTTATTATTTAGGCAGATTGGGCAGTCATCCCCAATGCACTTGACATAGACTCCCCGAACATAATGAGTTGAATACTGAACAACATCTTCAGGTTTAGTCAAAATACGGAACAGGTGTGTACCTGTTTTCAAATCTGCAAAAGTAGCTTTCTTAAATTTAGAAGTAGATTTACGTTCATCAATATTTACGAATGGCATTTTAGTTCTCTCTTTCTTTACTATGAAACTATATCAGTTAAAATTTGCTCTGCATTTGATTTTAGTTCTTCCAGATAAGCAATTGCTTTCTCAGTATTCCCTAACTCTTCCATATGCTTGCGATTACATACATACTCAATTTGTGCCAAATCTACCAGTGCTGTTTGCTGTGCAAGGGTATTTTTTACATACGCATCAACATCAACACCTTCTGGCAATTCCTTTTCGATTTCTACACTCATGGTAATATTTTTATAATTACCTAGAGTATATAATCTAGTCGTCTGTACCTTCACTTTCATATTCTTCTACCTCATCCTCATCATCCAAAGATTCATTTTTATTTACTTGTACTAGAGATAAAACATGCTCTCTAATCTTTTTTTGCAGTTCAGGATTTTTACTGATAAACTCAGTGGATTCAACTACGCCCTTCCCCAATTGAATATCTTTATATTTATAATAAGGGCCGGAACGATTTACTACACCCAAGAAAACTGCAAAGTCTAACATATCCTCAAACTTGTCCACCCCCATTCCAAACTTCATTGGAAAGGTACTAGACTTAAAGGGGGGAGCTAACTTATTCTTTTTTATTACAAACTTTACCGTGATACCAATAACTTCATCTGCCTTTTTTATATCCTGAATCTTTGAAAGGAATATAATTAAAGAAGCAAAATGTTTTAGAGCGTGTCCACCCGGCATACTGTAACCACCCATATATGCACCGATGTTATCTCTTACTTGATTAATAAATACTACGGCTACATTATTTTCTCTAACTGAGAGGCGCGCCTTGCGTAAAAATCTTGCAAGCAACCGCGAAATAGCCGCTACACCCACATCAACTAAATCATCTTCCTGTTCTTTTTGTGGACTTAAAGCTCCAATAGAATCAATGATGACTAATTTAAACTCGCCACTCTCAAAAGCCTTCAATGCAATATTTAAACTTTCTTCAGCCGTATTTGGCTGGACAATTAAAAGCTTATCAGTATCAATTGTACCTACAATACGCTCCGTATATTCAATGTCCAGCATGTTCTCTACATCAATATATAAAACTTTTTTATCCTGTAGAATTGCCTCCTTTGCAATATTGCATACTAGAGTAGATTTACCACTACCCTCAGAACCCCAAATAACTGTAAACCTTCCCTGCGGAATTCCACCAATTCCAATGCTTGCATCTAATGCCAGGCTTCCTGTAGGAATTGTATCAATTACAATCGCATCTTGATTATAAATATCTACAATTGTTTTTTCATAATCTTGCCTAAGTAGCTCTAGAAATGTTTGTGCTTCGACTTTCTTTTTTGCCAATCTTACGCTTCCTTTCTGAAATAATTTTATGCATATTTTCATACGTTGTTACAATGCATGTTTCATCAGTATCATTTGGATTACTAGACCAGATAATAATTTCACCAGTATCTTTATTTAGACGAAATTCAACGGTTTCAAGAGTCTTCATATTCAGAACTACAGTATTCATTGTACCAGTCTCCTTATTGCATAAGTATATCACAAAGTTATCTACTTGTCAAGGGCTAGAAGTTTCAAGTCATCCCGTATATCTCGACCAGTGATTTCATTTCCTACACATACCCAACCGGGAGTCTCTCGTCTAGCAAACAACTCTACTCTTTTTATATCGCCAAATAATTGCTCAATCCGTTTCATTACTTCATCCGGCTTTTTAGAGTGTTCTTCTACAGGAGAAATAATTACCTGATGCACACTGTGAGATTCTCTTGGAAGTACATTCCCTCTTGTGGCTAGTAAACAAATCTCTGTATTCTGCCGGGTATAGTACCCACACCCCCAAAACAAACTCTCAGTATTCTTTTTATTTGTCTTTATCCAAGTAAAAGCAATTGTTTTATAAACGTAACCCCAAGCACTAATTGTATCTATTGCATACATTAACATACTAGGAGTTGCCCAAAGTAACAATACTGAATCTTTATTTACTATAGAGCTTATATCTAACTTTTTTATTTCTTCTATATCTAATACCGGATAATGATTGTCAGGACTTTTTCCTTTTCCCTTATCTGAATAAGTTTTAAAACTCCAAGGAGGGTCAGCGTAAACTAAATCAAACATGTCTTTTCTTAGAAGCCTTATAATCTGAAATTTTAGTATCTATCCTAATACAAGTATCAACTAATTTCTCTATCCCGCCCGGCTCTGTAAAAATACATATAATTCCTGATACTAGAAATACAAACAAAGCTACACCACAAATAATTAAAATTATATTTATAATCATAAACTTTTATCTACCAACCTACAAGAAGGCTATCCCCGATAACTACCATACTTCAGCTCTTCAATCAGGTCA
>Ga0208040_1002955_pt1 | contig 14259 bp, 14 predicted proteins | sample AD_UKC083_MetaG_FD_184431 | JGI IMG/M metagenome (GOLD analysis project Ga0208040, IMG submission 184431) | Active sludge microbial communities of municipal wastewater-treating anaerobic digesters from USA - AD_UKC083_MetaG (SPAdes) (version 2) | ecosystem: Engineered > Bioreactor > Anaerobic >...
CCTTACTCATGGAGATCAGCGAGGAGTGGCAGATCGGAAAACATTATTGCGCTGGCAAGTCATTAAGTTATTAAAGAACGATAGGTATTTCTGACTCGAATTTACAGAAAAAAGGTTGCGTAATCAGCAAACGGTCAAGGCTCTTCATATGAGCGTGTTTTGGTTGTACAGTGTTGATTCCAGCAGAAATGCCCGAGAATGTCCTCTTGTTTCTTACCCCTCATTAAATCTATATCCTTTCCCAAAGTGGATGAAGGGTTGGAAACGATGAAAAGCGCTAATAAAACCGCTTATGAATGAATAAGAGTATCTCCCTGGTTTCATTCGGTCGACCTGCGATGACCGTGAAAAGACCACGCAGTGTGATTCACGCGTAAATACCCAACGAATAAAACCTTCACCACTGGCGAGGGCCTGGCCTTTGAAAGTAAGGATAATCCTGTCTGTCTTTCTGCGGGGAGTGGGCGTCAGATGACCTCATCAATCTGCCCATCCATCATATAAAATCAACTTCTGCTTGTGCAGAAGTTGATTATTTTCCAAGAATGAGCGCCATCCAGATTTCCCAATTTTGCACCTGCGCCAGCGTAGGCGTCGGAGCCAATACGGGCTGCGGGGTGGTGCCCGGCGGGGCAAGCGGGATGACCAGTTGTTCTCCAGGGCGCACCATCTTGCCATCACTGTAGGCCCATTCTTCCACTGCCCCTTCAGATCGGGAATACTCAACCTGGGTCATCAATACACCTAAAGTGCGTTCCAGGTTCGCCACCACTGTTGCCGCCTGGTCGCGCTGGGTTGAAAGCCGTGAAAGCTCATTAAGGCGGCTGTTTAGATCCATTACCAGCAGGAACATGATCACCGCGACAGCAATTAGCCCGATTTTCTTATAATCCAGTTTGTTCTTCAGCCTGCCGAAAAATGCTCTCATGATTTAATATTACCTCAATCACTGAACACAGACAAGAAAAAAACCCGCGTCAGTTAACGGGTTTTTGAGGTGCCGAAGGAGGGATTTGAACCCTCACGAGCGTAATGCTCACTACGCCCTGAACGTAGCGCGTCTGCCAGTTCCGCCACTTCGGCAATTACGAGGGATATTTTAACAGACTCCTGAAGAATGTCAACCTGTGGCAGTACTGTGGCAGAAGTAGTTTTTTCGCGACCCGGAGGACAATGGTTGAACTGAACCATACTCAAGAATTAGTTTAGACTTGTACTATTCCTTTTTTCTCAGAATTACCGTGTAGGAATAATTACTATCATCATCGAAAATATTTTCGGTTGTAACTTCTGGAGTTTCATGGTCAAACTCCATGCCACGATATAGCATTTTCTCGATAGATAACCCGCATCCCGCTGCCAATAAGACAAAATCCGCAGGTGTGTAACACCGGATGGATTGCACTCTCCTGTTTTCCTTGTTGTCCCTTGGCTCCCAAATATCTATCCAGCGACTCTTTATGGGGTCGTAATACGAATATTCAGTCATATCCACCGAACCAGCGATGTTTTCCAATTTGTCAAGTTCCTGCTTTTTGCCACACGCTCGGATAGGTCCTGCCGGGTGGTAGACATCCAGGATCAGGACACCATTTGGAATAAGCCAGTTCTCATTCACCCTTTTCAACAATTGTTGCTGTTCCTGATCACTTCCAAATCCAAAAGACTCAAACATGCAGACCGTAGGGAACTGTTCCTTGATATCCAATTTCAGGAAATCGCCTTCAACGACCCGCAGGTTAGATTTGCCTAATTGAAGATTGATCATCAATTCACAGTTACAATGCGAGATATCAACGGCGAGGACGCCATAGCCATGATCACAAAAATAGGCAGCCGTCTCACCTGTGCCTGCAGCCAACTCCAGAATTCTTTTATCTATATTGCTTGCATACTTCCTTACGATATCCAATCTATTCTTTAGATTTTCTCCCTCATACCAACTCTCTCCCCACCACCCAACAGCAGAATCATAGAAAGACCTGATCCACCCAGCATCACCCACTTTGTGATTCATGAATTCTCCTTTATTAATATCAAAAATGAGTACTGATCTGCATTAACGATATGCTTGACACCCGCCAGTCCGCGGATCTTTCGCAGCCAGGTGAGTGGAATATCTGTTTTCTTCTATAGTGATGCTTTGCACCTGGATGAAGATAGATTGTTAATATTTTGATAATCAGCGGACTTTTTTCTCCAACCATTTTGCACCGAAAGAGAAGAATACCATACCAACCAGGTTCAGCCAGCCCATCCAATCCAGGTTTAGCCAGTTGTAAACGGTTTTCCCGCTACCGATCGGCACATCCGCAGTCAGGGTGAAAGCTGCACCCTGCGGGGAAGCGTTACGCAGGGCAACGATCTTTCCGTACGGATCGATAATGGCTGAAGAAAAAGCGACGTCCGCCTTGACCACTGCCACCCGGTTTTCCACCGCCCGCATCACGCTCTGGGCGACCTGTTCCAGGGTAATCCCGGAGATTTCCAGAGTAGGCACTGCAATCAATTGGGCACCAGCGCGTGCCAGCCGCCGTGAAGTATTGGTGAAATGCACATCGTTGCAGATGATGGTGGCCAGCCTGCCGATGGGCGTATCATAAACCGGGTACACTCCGGCTGTAATGATGCGAGGCTCTCCGGGAGAGGTGGGATGGTTTTTTCCATAGACTGCCAGGAATTCACCCTGCGGTGATAACATCACCATCTCATTTCGCCAGCCACGGGGGTCATCCAATCCATAGCCGATTAACAGGTATGCGTCAGTTTCAGCAGCCAGGGATATAAGCTCCCCGGTATGCTCCACTTGCGGGTCAAAGCCCAAACCAAGTTCGGGCCAAACGATTAACTGAGCGCCTTCTGTGGCGGCAATCCGGCTTAACTCAGCCAATACATCCAGTCGGGTGGATTGGGATTCAGCCGTATCCTGGTGAGCAGGGGCGGAGATTCCCAGTTGGACAGCAGCCACCCGGACAGTTGTTGGATTGGCAGGTCGGCTCAAAAGGATAGCACCACTGATCCCAAGCCAGAGGATCAAGGTAGCACCCGCAACAGTCAGCCAGCGGGAGGTGGAACGCCGGTTCATTTCTGGTAAATTAAAAAACAACTGCTTTTTATCCAAAAATAAGATGATACCCTGAAGTAAAGTGTAATTGACAAGCACGATCAGGGTGGAAAGGCCATAGATACTAAAGATGGAGATCGGCTGCAGCATCCATGGCTGGGTGTACATGGTCTGGGCAATAAAGGCATGGGTGTTGATGGGCGGGATAAATGAGCGAATCATTTCAGACCCTACCCAGCCTGCGATGCCTTCCAAGATGAACCAGCGGTAAGCCGTACGTTCGTGGAATTGCCGGGTTGCGGGAATGGTGAAAACCTGCACCAGGACAATTGCGAGCACCACGATTTCAATCACCAGTGCAGGGCCGCTGAAGCCGAACATCCGTCCCAGGAAAACCGCCAGCCAAACCCCAACGCCTATCCCGGAACCCAAACCAGCCCACTTACGCGGGAAGAAACGATACTCTGCCAGCCGCATGGGAATGAGGGCAAAAAAAGCCAGGTACCATTGGTTATATGGATGGAAGGCCAGCAGCAGCATTCCGGCAGAAAGCAGGCTAAGGAAAATACCCGCAATAAAATGCCAGGGTTTGTTTCCGGCTCCAAATAACTTTTTCATTATTTTCTCCTGATGTATAAAAAAGAATATTAGGAACGATCGCCCGCAAGGGTAGGCAAAATATATTCACGCGATTCAACCGTGTGAATGACTTTATCAATCCATTGAATCTGTGAGATCGTCTGGGCAACACCGAAATCGACTGTCAGCATCCAGAAGAATTTATCTCGTGGTGGGTCATTTCGAAGTGAATCCCGGTTGTCTTCAGGGATGGACGCATACCCTTCAAGCCGTTGACGAAAAACTGATTTTAGGTTGTGCAAGAGTAGCAAGGCTTTCTGATCATCCAGTTGACCTGCAAAAAACACCTGCACCAGCCAGGCTATCCTCGTTTCTCCATACGGCTGGGGAGTTGTCAACCAGTCCACGAATTCCGCTCGCCCAGTAGGGGTTAATGAATATACCTTGCGTGGAGGGAGTGACTCCTGCGGTATTGTCTCTACGGTTACCCAGCCTTCTTTCTCCATTTTTGCCAGGGTTGTGTAGATTTGAGACTGAACCGCTGGCCAGAAATGATTGATGGAGATGTCGATCGTCTTTTTCAGGTCATATCCTGTCATTGGCTCATAATTCAACAATCCGAGGATTGCGTGTTTAAGTGTCATTGAATACCCTTTCTCCTTATCTATAATGATATAGTATCAAATAGATATATATATGTCAAGTCATATAACAAAGAAAATACGAATTACTGGTAGGGGCTCCACAATTTTCATTTTTTATACTGGTAAAAACAATGCTCTGAATAGAACTGCGCGATTGGGGTACAATAACGCAATGCGCAGGCTTCTGCTGGCGTCATTATTTGTGTTCTTTCTTCTCCTTTCTGCCTGTTCAACTTTCACCACGGACCTCAAGGGAAACACCCCTATTCCGATCTCTGACTTGTTGACAGGAGAAGGCGGCCGATTCACCGCTACCCCCACCCCCTTCCAACCCGTTTTCCAGGGAATAAATCCCCCATCTGTTTTCACCAGCACTCCCTCAGTGACTCCTCCACCAGGTACAGGTGGAATGATTGCATTGGGGTTGGCACGACCCGCGAGCCAGGTGAACATCCTCCTGCTGGGTTCTGACTGGCGACCCGGGCAGGGTTACCGCACAGACGTAATCATGATCCTTTCGCTGATACCCGATAGTAACCGAGTGACATTATTATCTTTTCCGCGCGACCTGTACGTCAATATTCCGGGGATTGGTTACGAGCGGCTCAACTCAGCCCAGGCTTATGGGGGGTTCCCGCTCACCGCGGAAACGCTCAAGACCAGTTTTGATGCCAGTGTAGATTATTATATGATGACCGACTTTTCAGGTTTTAAAAACATCATCGATACCCTGGGCGGCATTCAGGTATACGCAACTTCCGACCTGTATGACCGTTGCGACCTGCCACAGGCTTACGCAAAAATGTGTTATATCCCGGCAGGTTGGAACACGATGAATGGAGAGACCGCCTTATGGTACGCGCGCTCACGTTATTCCACAAGCGATTTTGATAGAACCCGGCGCGCACAGGAAGTTGCCGTAGCCATCACCCAAAAAATGATCAGCCTGAACGCCCTGAATCGTGCTGGTGAGCTCTACCAACTTTTTCTTTCCAGTGTGGAGACGGATATCCCGCTTGATTTAATTGCGCGGCTTTTACCTATGGCAGCCACCGCTGCTGATAACCCCTCCTCCATCCATCGCTTCACAATTACAGAAGATCAAACGACAAACTATATTGTGCCTGCAACAGGTGCCATGGTACTGTTGCCTGACTATGATTCGATTGCCCGAACGATCCAAGACGCCTTATACCCCTCTTTGGAACATTAATTGCATATTGACATTCGCCAATAATCCTTGTACACTGATATTAATAGGACTATGCGAAATTAATAATTGAAAGAAGGCTCCTTTATGGACATTCAACCTGAACTCCACATCACTTCAGAAACAACTTTTCACCCTGCCATCCGCTCATGGGAGATATTCTTGCTCGACCAGGGGCGTTCTCTTCATACGGTAAAAGCCTTCCTGGGAGACATGCGTTTATTTGCCAACTATTTCCCTTCTGGCACCACCATTGGGAGTATTACCACAGATGACATCAACCGTTTCCTTGGCTGGCTTCAGCATGAACGCCACGTGCCATGCAGCGCAAAAAGCCTGTCGCGAAGGATCACCTCTACTAAATCCTTCTTTCGTTGGCTATCACGTTCCGGACGTATCCCGTCTGACCCGGCTGAAAAAGTGCTGCAGAAGACGGTAATCAGCCCCTTGCCAGACGTGCTTACACCTGAAGAAGAAGTGTTGGCCCTCGAAGCCGCCAGAGCGCTGCGTGTTGCCAGTAAACCCGATCCCCGCCCATACGTTTTGCTCAGCCTGTTGTTGTCCACCGGAATTAAAAAGGGCGAGTGCCTCGCACTCACCCTCAACCATATCGACCTTGACAGCCCGAAGAGTCCGCGTCTGTTTGTGCGTTATTCAGCCAGCGGCAGCCGTTACAAGGAACGCAATATCCAACTGAATGAGGATTGGGTCGAGGCTTACCAGGAATATCTGGATGTATACCATCCCGTCGAACAGGTTTTCCCCTGGTCTCCGCGCCGCCTTGAGTACTTGCTTGAAGATATCACCATCGACGCTGGCCTATCTAAACACATTTCATTCGCCATGTGCCGCTGGACCTGCGCCTTGAATGATTGGAAATCAGGGATGGATAAAGAAGCCTTGCGCCAGAAACTGGGCATTTCGAAGATTCAATGGCGTGAGACCAGCAATAAATTGCGCCTGCTGGCAGGAGAATGACCGGGTTGTTGCGCGCAGAGTGGCAGCAACAGGCTGTCACTTTGTTTTTATTAACTCGAGCCTTAGAATGCTCGTGGTCTCTTTTTTTACACGCCATCGGTCAGCGATACGAAATCCAGGTACCCACACAATCTCCTCACCGCTGCGAATGAGTGGCCAGTTACTTCGTGCGCGCGCCGCCAAACCCTGGTTGGTCCAAAAGTCGCCCAGTTTCATCTCCTGGGCAGCGGCGCCATAAGGCGAGAACCTGTCACCCGCTTTAAAACGATCGATGGTCAGTTTATCAGCCAATAATTCAGCGTTCAACTGGCAAACAAAAGGGTCACCAGTATTTATGTAAATTGTTTCACGAGAGCTGCGCAGGGTCCAATGCTCATTGAGCGAGACCATGCCCGGTATCTTCAGGGGTAACGCTTTTTTCTGAGTCAATTGCGGCCATAACCCGTGTAAAGGAGATTCTTTTTTTGCCAGCACCACACGCCTTTTAAGATGCGCAAACATCTCCAAACCCGCGATCAGGTGTACAGTGTTGCTCTGGCATGGATCTGTAAAGAAATGGCTGCCTTTTTCAATCACCTGGTAATCCATGTCCCGCAGTTCACTGCGCAACCTGGTAAGCCCTTCCCTCATCAACCTGCGGCGTAGCGCGGGGTGCAGAGACGCCGTTTTCGCTCGGTCAAAAACCACGAAATCCTCGCCCGTTTCGATAACGGTTTCCGCCCAGGCTTGCCGGGTTTGAGCCATGACCAGGTCGTCTTCCAAGGCAATCGCATCGGCCATCCTGAGGATGCGTTTCTTAAACTGGGGATTATAGGTGAGTAGCTGAGGGAGCAAATCATTACGGATGCGGTTGCGGAAAAAGCTCGAATCCTGGTTCGATTGATCAAATATGGGTCTGATCGGTATTTCTGAAAGATAGGCTTCAACTTCCTCTCGTGAAAACGCGAGCAAAGGACGCACCAATGGGATGTCTTTGCTCCAGGGATTGGGCAGCAGCACCATGCGCATGCCAGCCAGTCCGCTCAAGGCGCTTCCTCGCAAAAGGTGCATCAGCACGGTTTCAACCTGGTCATCAGCCTGGTGCCCGGTCAGCACAGCCTGCGCGCCGGTTTTCGCCGCTTCTGCGAATAAAAATGCATACCTTTGCTTACGAGCAGCTTCTTCTACAGAGAGGTGCTTTTTTTGGGCGTAATCCGCTACATCAACTCGTCGGCTGATAAAATCCGCGCCCAGTTGACGGCAAATCTCCTCCGCCTGTACTGCTTCAGCGGCTGAGTCCGGGCGCAACGCGTGGTCAAGGTGGGCGGCCGTAACCTCCACCCCGCTCTTCACCAGCAACGATAGCAGGCAAATGGAATCTGGTCCGCCAGAGAATCCCAACAAAACCGGCTTCTTTAAGTCAATGGCGCATCTGGTCTGCAAGATTGCCTGAAATTCCTGGATATTCACACCGTCATTATAGCATTGCTGATATACGCCTGCCTTTCAGGGTATTTTTTCTCAACTTGAAGCGAAAATAATCACTTGAATCTTGTCAGGGAATATGCTAGACTGGCTTATAAGTTCAGGAGGGGTGGTCGGCATGCCGGAAAAAATTCTCATCGTTGATGATGATATGGAGACACTGCGTCTCGTCGGGATGATGTTGCAGCGTCAGGGCTACGAAATTGCTGCTGCAAACACCGGCGAGCTTGCGCTGGAGACTGCGGTCAAAGTAAAACCTTCTTTGATCATACTGGATGTTGTGATGCCGGGCATGGATGGCTATCAGATTGCCCGCGAACTGCGGAAAAACCCCCTGTGCACCCATATCCCCATCCTGATGTTTACCGCGAAAAACCAGATGGGTGACAAAATCGCTGGTTACGGCGCCGGCGCAGATGATTACCTGACCAAACCAGTGCACCCCGCTGAACTCAACGCCCATGTCAAAGCCTTGCTCGATCGTATGAAAAAAATAAAAAATACGCCCGAAGAAAGCGGTTCAGGTTGTATCATCGGGGTACTTGGATGCAAAGGCGGGCTTGGCGTATCAACACTGGTATTGAACCTGGCTGTCAGCCTGAGTGGCATGACCAGCAAAGAGGTGGTAGCCGTGGAGCTGAAGCCAGGTCAGGGCAGTTGGGGGGTCGAACTGGATATTGCCAATTCCTATGGGTTGGAGAAGCTTCTCGCACTGCCAGTTGACGAGATCACAGCAGCAGCGGTTGAAAAATTTGCCGTGCATACCTCATTTAATGTCCGCCTGCTGATGGCTTCAGAAAAGAGTCAAAAAATCAGCCTGCCTGACCTGCCAGAAAAAACCCTCGCCATCCTCAAATCATTGAATTCTTCAATTCCTGTACAGGTATTGGATATCGGCAATCCCTACCTGGCAGGTTTCAGTAAGATCCATAAGCTTTGCGACCAGCTGATCGTGCTAACAGACGCGTTCCCCGCAACGGTGTTACGTACCAGGAAATTGCTTGGAACATTGCAGTTTGAGGCACCCAAGAAAAGCCGGTACATCGATACGGTCTTCTATAATCACATCCGTTCTGAGGCGGGCCTTACTGCTGAACAGATAACCAAGTTACTGCCAGGCACCACGATCAAGTTCATGATCCCACCTGTTCCAGAGCAGGTTTTTCAAGCGAACCAAAAATATATCCCGCTGTATCACATCCAACCTGAAGGGTTGTTTTCTCAGCAGGTCAATGAGCTCTCTCGCGCGATTTGCCAGCGGTTTCAATTGTGACCACACCAGCTGAGCACGAACTGCGCAGGGCTGTCGATCTGATCGCCAGTTCAAAATATTTTGTGGCGTTCACTGGCGCGGGTATTTCCACTCCTTCAGGGATTCCGGATTTTCGCAGCGCGGGGACGGGTTTGTGGCAGCGTGATGACCCAATGAAAGTCGCCTCTGCCACGGCATTCCGCCAATCGCCGCGAAATTTTTATAACTGGCTGCGCCCCTTGCTGCGGGTCTCTTATAGTGCCCATGCGAATGATGCCCACCTCGCCCTTGCTACGCTGGAAAAAGCCGGCAAATTACAGGCTGTCATCACCCAAAATATTGATGAACTCCATCAAAAAGCCGGCTCGGTCAACGTAGTTGAACTGCATGGTTCAATTCATCGTTTTTACTGCCCCGCAAACAAGGAACACGGTGTTGATTTCGCCGCAGTCGTCACGTCAATCCTCTCGGGTGAAATCCCGCTTTGCGCTACCTGTGGCACTGTCCTTCGCCCTGATATTACCCTTTATGAAGAAGAGCTCGCGGCGGATGACTGGCTGAAGGCTGAAAATGAAATCGCGCTAGCCGATTTGTTGTTGGTGGCGGGTTCTTCGTTGGAGGTTACTCCCGCCGCGCTACTGCCCTTCAAGGCGTGCCGCAATGGATGCAAGATTATCCTGGTTAATCATTCTGCCACTTCCATTGATCCATACGCGGAGTTGGTGATGCGTTCAGATGTGGCGGAATGCATCCCGGCGATGGTAGCATTGCTCAACCAGCGTTGTGGTTAAAAAGCGGAACGGGCTCCCCGGCGTCCGAACTGTCTTTCAAGCAGCTCAACTGAAAGGTGAATCATGGTCGGTCGACCATGCGGGCAGGTGCGCGGAGAAGAACAACTCTCGAGGTCGCGCAACAACGCCTGCTGCTCCTCGGTGGACAAGATGGAGCCGCCTTTAACTGCCATGCGTTTACAAATTCGCGCGATGAGCCTGTCTTCGTGCACCTCCTTGAGAGGTTCTTCATCTTCCTCAAAATCTTCCACCACGCTATTGATGGCTGCCCGGGGATCTTTTTGGGTGAACAAAGCGGGAATCGCGCTCAGCCGAAAGGAATTGCGCCCGAACTCTTCAAGATGAAAACCAATCTTCCTTAACACCTGAAGGTTATCACAGATGATTTGAGCGGATTGGGGAGGTAACTGAATCAGCAATGGTTCAAGCAAAGGTTGCGTAGGAATGTTCTCTTTTTGTCGCTGCATTTTTTCATATAGCACACGTTCATGCGCTGCGTGCTGGTCAATCAGGTAAAGCCCATCTGGGCCTTCTGCCACCAAGTAAGTGGCGCCAATCTGACCGACTAAACGCAGCAATGGTATTCCCGCTGCAAAAGGCGCTGGTTCTACCGATGATGATGAGGGTGTTTCAGCCATCGGTTGGGGTTGACCGGTACTCTGCGGCTGCATGGGTCTGGCATTCATCCCCGTGCCGTCCAGTTCAGGCGAAGGGTTCCACGCCTGGCTGCTCCAGGAAGCAGCCGCCAGTTGCGGGATAGGAGCGTAAGCCATCAACGCTCTCTTGGCCGCGCGTTGCACAGCGGTAAATACACGGTCTGGCTCTCTAAAGCGCACCTCAGCCTTGGCCGGGTGCACATTTACATCCACCGCTTCTGGAGGAATTTCAATAAATAAAATGGAAAGCGGGTATCGTCCAACCATCAGGTAGGTTTGATAAGCCTTAAACAACGCGCTCACCAGGGTGACGTCCTGAACCCAGCGCCCATTAATAAAAAAGGTCATATCTTTACGGTTTGAACGGCTGATCGAGATGGGGCTGATATAACCCTCGATCTTCATCCCTTCTTCTTCAAAGACCACTTCTAGAAGCTGCCTCGCCAGTTCAATTCCATACAGCTGCGCTAATACTTCCCGCCGCTCACCATTCCCCGAAGTCCGTAATACCGCTTTGCCATCATGCTCTAAATGAATCGCTTTACCGGCATAAGCCATCGCATACCGGCTCACCAGGGTGTCGATCTGCTGTCTTTCCGTCACATCCCGCTTGAGAAATTTCAATCTAGCGGGAGTGTTGTAAAACAGGTCGCTGACGCGCACGATTGTGCCGGTTACGCTGCCAGTCATTTCTTTGCTGACGATTCTCCCTCCTTCAACCATGATGCGTGCGCCAACCTGAGAATCTGCGTTACGCGACAAGACCATCAGGCGGGAGACAGAGCCGATAGATGCCAACGCCTCTCCACGGAAGCCCAACGTGCGAATATGAAAAAGATCCTCCGCGGTATTGATTTTACTGGTGGCGTGTCTTGAGACTGCCAGTGGTAATTCATCGATAGGGATGCCAGTTCCATCATCACTTACTTCAATCTTTTTTTTACCGGCGTCTTCTACCCGAATTGAAATGCGCGACGCGCCGGCATCAATGGCGTTCTCCAGCAATTCTTTCACCACTGAAGCCGGTCTTTCCACCACTTCTCCAGCCGCGATTTGTGAAGCCAGTTCTTCAGAAAGCACCTGTATGCTCATCAGTCTAATTATAACTGACCCCTATCGGGCGTTAATCCAGACCGGGGAATCAATTTGAGGGTATACTAACCGCTATGAGTTTTGCTGTAATGCTCTTCGATCTGGATGATACCCTTTATCCTTCTACCAGCGGCGTGTGGGATGCCATCGGCGATCGTATGGATTCGTACATTATTAAAACACTCGGAGTGGCCGCAAACGAGGTTAAACAAATCCGCAATGGGCTGTTTCATGAATATGGCACCACGTTACGCGGGTTAAAGACCCTTTATCACATCGATGAACGTGATTTCCTGGATTACGTGCATGATATCCCCCTTGCGCAATTCTTGGGCAAAGATGAGGCGCTTATTGAAACGATTTCCGCCTATGACAGCCGTAAGGTTATCTTTACCAACGCCAACCAGGGGCATGCTGAGCGGGTTTTAGAGGTCCTGGGACTTGCGGATTTCTTCCCTGAGATTGTCGATGTTCTTCAGATATCACCGTATTGTAAACCGCTGCCCCAGGCATACCAGAAAGCCCTGGAAATCATTCAAATTGAAGACCCTGAACATTGTGTGTTCATTGATGACTCGCCGCGAAATTTAAAAACCGCCCGTGAAATGGGCTTTTACACAATTCAGGTAGGAACTGAAAACAGGTGCGAATTTGCTGACGCGGCGATACTTTCTCTCCTTGACCTGCCTGATGTGATCCCCTCCTCGCACAAGACAATGGAGCGCTGAATCTTGGCAAAACCAATACCGCTTCTGGGTTGGATCCTGATCGTTTTTACGGTCATGTTAATCACCAGTTTGTTCATCTCGTTATTTTCCAGGTTGAAAGAGAAAGGGCAGCGCTCAAATTGGGCAAACACAGTAAAAAAAGCAGGAGACACGCTGCGCGACCCTTTCGCCGAAGAAAACAAGAAAATACACGAACTTTCAAAGCGCGTTCAGCGTCTTAAGGCCAAAACTTATCCCAACGAACATTCACAGAATGGTAACCATGAAGCAGGAGTAAAAAATGAACACCAATCACACCGGTAAGATCATCCTGGCCATTATGATTTCACTTGTGTTGTTAGCCGGTGCCTTTTCCGGCGGTGTTATCCTTGGCTGGTTGATCCCCTCTGGCTCTCCACTCGAGACGCTCACACCTGATACAACAAAGCCTGCAGAAACAGCCCCCTTACCTGATTCAACACCGCCTTCATCTACACCTGCGAATCTCAGAAAATTGTTCCAACCTTTCTGGGAAGCGTGGGACATTATTCACGAGCAGTATGTTGATCAACCGGTAGACGACCTTCAACTGATGCGCGGCGCCATTCAAGGCATGCTCAATTCGCTCGGTGACATTCACACCGGGTACATGACCCCGGAAGATTACGACCAGGCGACCACAGCTTTGGACGGTTCGTATGGAGGGATTGGCGCCTGGGTGGATACAGCCGGCGAGTACCTTACCATCATCCGCCCCATGTCTGGTTCTCCTGCCGAAGCCGCGGGGTTGAAGCCGGGCGATGAGATCATCGGCGTTGATGGTCAAAGTGTGATTGGCAAGGACCCAAGCGCGGTACTCCAAACCGTGAAAGGACCTGAAGGCACCACCGTAGTCTTAACTGTCCAGCGCCATGCTCCAGAAGAAATTCTTGATTTCACCATCGTGCGTGCACAGATCACGGTTTCCAGTGTTGAAAGCCGCATGCTTGACCAGCACATCGGTTATCTCGCCCTGTACACATTCGGAAGCGAAAGCGCACAAGAAGTGAAAACGGCGCTGACTGAATTATTGGCACAACACCCAGTCGGGCTGATCCTTGACCTGCGCGATAACAGCGGTGGTTATGTCGACGCCGCCATCGATATCATCTCGCAGTTCATTGGGTCAGGTGTGATCATGATAGAAAGGTTCGGCGATGGTAAAGAGGTCACATTCGAAGCACATCCGGGCGGGTTGGCTACCGAGATACCACTGGTGGTACTGGTTAACCAGTATTCCGCTTCCGCCTCTGAAATCACCGCTGGCGCGATACAGGACTATCAGCGCGGAAAAATTGTGGGCACAACCACCTACGGCAAAGGATCTGTGCAAAACTGGGTGCCCCTCGCTGATGAACAGGGTGCCGTAAAAGTGACCATCGCCCGTTGGTTGACCCCTAAGGGCAGGCTCATCCACGGAATTGGGCTCACACCTGATTACATCGTTGAACGCACAGAGGAAGACATAGAAGCTGAACTTGATCCTCAACTGAATAAGGCGATTGACCTGCTGTTGAACGAGAACAAGTAAATTGGTTTCTCAAAACAGCGAGAAAAAATTGACATTCCTCCCTGCAGGGGGTATAATTTTTCCTCGCTAACTACCGAGATGAAAGAGAATATTGATGGAAAAGAACGCAGAAACTCAAGACAATCAGAAACTTGAACCAAAAATGCCGTTCAAAGCACGGGTAATCAAGGTGAGCCTGGCCGGAGCTATATTAGATATCGGCATCGGCAAACCTGCTTTGCTCCACGTTTCGCAGATCACTGCTCCAGATAA
>Ga0208040_1002959_pt1 | contig 14228 bp, 8 predicted proteins | sample AD_UKC083_MetaG_FD_184431 | JGI IMG/M metagenome (GOLD analysis project Ga0208040, IMG submission 184431) | Active sludge microbial communities of municipal wastewater-treating anaerobic digesters from USA - AD_UKC083_MetaG (SPAdes) (version 2) | ecosystem: Engineered > Bioreactor > Anaerobic >...
GAGGTTATACCCGTTTGGACAAAATTTGCGATATTGTCCGGATGACCGACCAGTTCCATGGGCACCTGAACTCCATTAGCATCTCTGGGGCTGTTCCATTGAACAGCAAAGTATTCCTTGTCGAGCTGTATTCCGGACCCTGCTGCTTCAGCAGGATTGACCTTCATAGTATATCCTGCAGGAAGATCTTCGGGTGTAAATGAAAAATATCCTGTTGCGAATTTTTTCTGTACCGGAAAATATTTATAAGGCATGTCGAAAACATTGTTGGTACTGATGTTAACTCTCATACCTTTACTTTTATGTCCCGACTTTGTGGTTATCAGCACCACGCCGTTACCTGCTCTTGAGCCATACAAAGCAGCAGCACTCGGGCCCTTCAGAACAGAAACACTTTCGATATCATCGGAATTCAGATCTGAAATGGCATTCCCGTAATCCACACGATTGTCACTGCCGAAACCGGCTATATTATTTAGTGTATTGACAATTGGTACTCCGTCAATTACGAAAAGAGGCTGATTATCATTGCTTAATGATGTTGCGCCTCTTATTACCATGCTCACAGATGATCCGGTCCCACCTGTGGAACTGATCTGTACACCGGTTACTTTGCCCGCAAGGGAATTTATAGCATTTTCCTGTACAACCCTTGCCAGATCTTCTCCGCTCACAGTCCCGACAGAATATCCAAGGGATTTTTCCCTTCGTGTAATACCCAAAGCTGTAACAACAACCTCATCGAGAGCTTCAACGGCTTCAGTCATGATTATATTGATCACTCTCTTGTTACCGGCTGTGATCTCCTGAGTATTATACCCGATAAATGAAAATACAAGTATAGCATCTGCATTGGGAACTTCAAGTGTATATTCTCCTGCGGAATTTGTCACAGTTCCCCGTTGGGTTCCCTTAACAACTATACTTACACCGGGCATAATTGTATTATCAATACCGGAGGTTACACGTCCGGTAATTACAAATCCTTGCTGATCAGGATAATCAGGAGCCGGGGCAGGACCCTTTCCTGAAGGGGTAAAAGCCTGAAGGTCAATTATCAGCAGGAATTGTATAAACATTACCGGTATTATATTCCGGATAATGTCTTTTATATAATTAAAATATTTCATGCTTAATATTTATGCTGGTTATTAAATCGTCAAATTCACAATACAAAGACCTTTTAAGGCACTGTTTCGAATGTAAGGATCACAACATGTGAAGGTTTGTTGTAATGTGCTTTCTGTGTGGTACAGACGAACATAGCAAGCCGCATCTTTGCAGGGGTTAATTCCTGGACAATGCACTCACGGGTAAAATCCATAAATCCGATGAATTCATTTCCCGAGAATTCAAGCGTCATAACGTCCTTATACAGTCGTTCCGTCGGAGTATTGCCATCAGGGCTGACTGTAGTGATGCCCAGGTTTTTCTTCTCATTCAGCGTGAATGTTGCAGCCTGGGGGGCCCATGCCGTATAGCATAAGCCAAAGCTCTGGCTCACCGGGGTTGCTTTAAGGATTGTTTGCTGCGTAAGTATGGAATAAACCAATCCTGCTAAAGCACCACCATGTTGCGGAGAATGTATATAAATTCCGTCATGTTTGAAGATAAAAATATCATCATACACTTCACCCAGCCCAAGACCGACATTGCCAAGCATTCCGGTCCCGATTTCCTGAATGTTTGTAAAATTATCATCAGCCAGGGCAAAGCAATCTTTCTCCGAGTGAGCACTGCTTATCTTCCATTTCTTGCCATTTGGTGATTTCAGGCCACCTGTCAGCATCTGCATTTTTGAAAGTGCAAGGGACACTACCGTCGCCGCTTCAACAGTCTTGCCATTGCCTGTAGCACTAAGTTTGACATCATAAATACCACCTTCCTTGTAAATATGAACCGGGTTCATTTCGGTACTGGTCTGACCGTCACCGAAATCCCAGTTCCAGGTGTCAGCCCTCTTTGTGAGGGCAGTAAATGCAACCTGCTTATCAGCAATGCTGTAAAAGATCCCTGCTATCGGAGGACCTTCAGGTTCTTCATCCTTACACGATGTCAGAAGAACCTGTCCGACAACAAACACAACAAAAGAAACAAACAAAATTTTCTTCATGGATTATAAGATTTTGTTGGTATAAAGAATTCTGATGAATCTTTCGATTGAATCAGGTTTAATATATAGCACTCCTGAACCATAAATCAGAGCTTTCAGGTCAGAAAATGAGTTGCCATCTAATTTCGGAGTTTTATTCAAGAAATGCAAGAATATGGATGAAAATCGGATTTTTACAAGTCTGCGGAGTAATCAAATTTCAGTCAGGAAAATTTTGTTTAAAACATTTATTTATTTAAATTTGATAAGCTGTATTTCAAAATAGTATCAGTTTTTAGTGCTTCATAAGTTTAGTTATAGTTAACAGGCTTGTAGTGATTTTGATCAAATGAATTTGATCAAAACCTCTGGATGATTTAAGTGTTCCAAAACTGTATTTTAATAGCTTGGTTATTATTACTTAATAATCAATATATTATGTCTCGCTATCTTTTTATCCAATTACTCTGTATCCTGATATCTCTGTTCCAAACAGATTTTATCCGGGCCCAGAGAAATCCTTTCACTGAATTAATGAAGGTTGCTAATATGCCTCGTTCAGGTGATTCACTTGTTAAACAGCAGGTAGATTATATTGACCCTGGAATTGCCGGCACAAATATAACCTGGGATTTTCGTAAGGTGAATCCTGTAAATGATTATTACAACCTGCGTTACCGAATCATTTCTCCAGATTCAGTTAAGATTGAAGGAATTGAACATGGAACAATTTACAGTTATGTTGTCCGGGGAGACTCTTTACTACATACCGGGTATGAAAACAGCACTACAATAATGAATTATTCTATCCCGGAACTCAGATTGCGGTTTCCTGTGAAATATGGCGATATTGTCTGTTCGGATTTTGAAGGATATGGAGAATATTGCCACATTATTTCTCTGCATGTATCCGGTAAAACAACCATCACCGCTGATGCAACAGGTACTCTGATCACTCCTCTGGGCTTAACCTTTAAAAATGTCCTCAGGATAAAGAGCATTCGCGAATATTTACAGACCGGGCTTGACAGCCTGACTATGAAGCTGGAAAGTTATGCCTGGTATGCAACCGGCCATCGGTACCCTGTTTTTGAGACTGTGAAAACCACAACAAAAATGGCAGGTGGAAGGGAGTCCGTACACAAGGTGGCTTCATTTTTCTATCCCCCTCCTGAAAAAGCATTTTTACTTGATGACTCCAGCAACTGGTCGCTAAAGGAACTATCTGAGGAAATTAAAAATACAGAATTTCACATGACCAGCATTAAACTGATTCCTAATCCGGTACGGTCGTGGCTGAATATTGTGTATGACCTGACCAATGATGGAGTTGTTTCATTCAAAGTATTCGATGATAAGGGAATACTCAGATTCTCTCTACCCGAAACCTTTAAAAAGGCAGAGAACTATTCGGAAATAATAAATATGAATGGATTTAACCCCGGAATTTATCTCATAAATGTTTTTACTGGTAAAGCTGTTAAGGTTTTTAAGGTGATAAAAATATAAATCAAACATCTTAATCAGTCTTCCTGCTGAAACAAAAAGAATAATCTAATCCGGCGGAAGTAACCACCCCTTTTTGCAAACCTTTAAATATCCTTAACGATGAATTATATTTTTGCTGCTCCTTATAAGCTGCTTCTGATCCGGAGTTCAGTTAAGTGGCCAAAACTATATTATCTGAGAATTTACCTGCTCTTTAATGTTTTAACTTTTCAGGGATTATTAAGAAACTTGCCTGGTCAGACCTTTTCAACACCCGATGTTTTCAGCTATAAACAGGAGGTATTCAGCAGCGTCTCATATTATACAGGACAGGCTGATGTTACAATTCCCTTATTTGAAATACAAACTCCCGAAATAACAATTCCCGTCTCCTTAAAATATATAGGGGGGGAAGGATTACGTCCGATAAATCCCTACAGCAGTGTGGGATTTGGATGGAAGTTATCGGCCGGAGGTGCAATAACAAGAACAGTGAATGAAGAGCCCGATGAATTCAATACTCCGGGTACCGGAAGACTGTTGGGATTTTTTAACCTGCCAGCCAATTCTGTTAACAATGAATATGTCAGGAATAGTGCATATACATTTCTTCAGGGAACCGATCATACCTCTTTTATATCACAGTATGAGTACAGCCCAGACATTTTCTCGTTCAGTTTCCTGGGTTATTCTGGTTACTTTGTAATGGGGTATGATAAGACCTTCAAGATCCAATCTCAGGATATTGTTAAAGTTGAGAAATATGCAAGTAATCTTATAAATCTTAATAATACCTTTTATTTCAAACTGACAGCTAATGACGGAACAAAATTTACTTTCGGTTCAGAGGAAGGATCCGTTGAGCTCTCAGGAGGAGTAAACTATACACCTTATCAAAGTCTTGCCTGGTATCTGACCAGGATAGAATTTCCCACCGGAAGGAACATCAGCTTCACTTATCAACCTAATATTGACATCCATATCCGTTTCAGAACTTCCGAGTGGTCTGATAAAGATTTTGGAGCGGTTGCCTCACCTGTTGTGTTAAAAAACATCATATTCAATGGAGGAAAAGTTTCAATAACTTCTGAAAAAAGACCTCATAAAATTTGTGAATCTCCTGATTATGCAAGAATTATTGATAAAATTGAGCTTAGAAATCCTGCAGATCAGAAAGTAAGCTCTGTAATTCTTAAATATTCGCCAAAGGTTTCAAACAGGTATTATATTCTTGATTCATTGAGGGTAGACGATAAACGTTATTCTTTCGGGTATAATTCTGCATATTTACTACCGGATTTCCCGCAATCATGCGGTACTGATTACTGGGGATTTTATAACGGACAACCGGAATTAACAGGGCGCATCCAACCCGGATTAAGAGATCCTTACCTGAACCAGAATTTAACGCTGCCTGCAAAGATGCCATCTTCGACACACTCACAACTTGGAATACTCACATCAGTTACCTATCCGACAGGTGATTCGGAGTTGTTTGAATATGAATCTCATACATATTCATATTCAAATATACAGACCCTCAGCAGCTATTATAACAGTTTTTCAGAAGAACCAAAAATAGCCGGAGGCCTGAGAATTGCAAAAATCACACTCGGCAACCAGATAAGAAAATATAAATACGTTAATACTTTCGATCCGAATAATCCTGATTATATCCCAGGATCAATGAGTTATATTGGTTTTTCAAGTAGCGGAATTCTCTATAAATTCCCTGCTGTGTCATATATGACTGCTGAAGCACTGAATTTCTTATCAATTGAAGGAGAGCCTCCTGTTACTTATTCCAGGGTCATTGAATCCCTTTCAGATAAAAGCTATACAGTTTACGACATGTATTCAGCACTGGACCGGCCCGAAGGTCAAAACAACCAGAATGAAAATTACTATGCATGCACGGCAAATTTACCTGCAATTTTTAACTTTTTTTATAAATATATTTTCGTCGGGGCTCTGAGTAAAAGCTCATCCTGTGCACTTGAAAGAGGTCACATAAAAGAAATAAGGTTTTATGATTCATCAAACACTCTGAAAAGAACCATAGCATACACTTATTCTTCAAATCCCGGCCGGTATAATCAATATGTTTCATCTATTTATCTCACCGACACCTCAGAGCAGCGGATGGCCTGGCTGGCTTTCGAATTAGGCCTGCAATACCTGAATAATTCGGCTTTATCCTTTGTAATGCTCCATAGTTACTGCATTTATACTTTTCCCGTCTATCTTGAAGAAGAAAAAATAACAGACTATTATGGAAGTCAGTCTATAACCAATACTACCAGATACAGGTACAATAATAAAAGGCTTAAGTCAGCTGTCATCACATATAACAGCAGAGGAGATTCACTGAAAACAATTATCAGATATCCTTCCGATATAAATACAGGTGTTTATGCCAACATGAATACACTGAATATGATTAATTTTCCTGTAGAGCAAATCACGCTAAAAAACAATAAATATACAGGAAGCAAACTGACAACTTATAAAGCAGTAAGCAGTACCAATTATGCACCGGATAAAATATACTCACTTGAGATCACATATCCTTTGACATCATTCACCTATTATAACGGAACAAGCCGAGATAGTCATTATGGAATATTCCCTGAAATAACATATGACATCTATAGTAATACAGGAAATATAAGGCAGATGACCGGCAGAGACGAAACTCCCATTTCATATCTGTGGGATGCCAGCGGGATATATTCGATGGCACAGGTAAGAGGAGCAACATATTCACAGATACAATCATATGACGGAAAGGCAGGTGATTATTCAAGCATCACTCTATGGACGGGACTGAAAAATAATTTTAACAGAGCCCAGTTTTCAACATATTCCTATAAACTCCTGACCGGTATTGCCACAGCTACAAATATCCCGGGAGTAACAACAAACTATACTTATGACTTATCCCGACGATTATTCATGGTCCGGGATGATGATAAGAATATCCTGAGTCTGCACAGGTTTGGTTTCAGGAATTATCCTGATAACGGTTTAGGCGGATACAGTCCTGTTACAGCATATTTATCAAAACCATCCTATGTTATAAAGGGCAATTTATCATCAGGCAAAGTAACTGTCTCCGGCGGATCGGGAAGCTTTTCCTACAACTGGTATTTAAAAACCAGTTCGGGAGCACTGGCGGCCAGTTCCACGAACAGCAGTTCGGACGTTTTTTATTTCACATGCAGTCAGACAGGTACATTTTATATCCAATGTGAAATAACGGATAATCTTCTGGGTAAAAAAATAACATGTTATACCGGAAATTTCACATGCTGTGTATCAGTATGCAGTTTTGATACCAATACCGGTTTCTCAAAAATTTCAGGCAGTGCATTTAATTTTGGGACAACAGCCTCTGTTTCTTTTACTTTTTGCACTACTTATATTATGCAGCCAAATGTTACCTATCTGGTCGGATTTATAAGCTCAGGCTGCTGTCCGTCAGGCACCCGTACCTTCAATATCGATTCCGTTATGGGAAGGTCCTGGGAAGTTACCATAACCCAATATGGCTATGTTTACTGGAGAATGGCCTGTGGTACTGAGATGTATGAATACGAGTGTGAAGATTCAGGAACTTTAACATATAATCTTTAAATATTCCAAAGATGAAATTTATTTATTCACTCATAATTCTTTTAGTCCATATCAGCATAATTGCACAAACAACAACTCAGAATTATGCAGTAACCACGATCCCCTTTCAGGCAGTCAGTGATCCTTCATTATTAACTGAAGCTAATTCCAATAGTACGATACAATATTATGACGGATCAGGAAGGCTCTCCCAAACAGTTCAGAGAGCATTAGCGCCCTCAGGCGAAGATATGATAACTGCTTTGGAATATGATGCATTAGGGAGACTTTCAAAAAACTGGCTGCCTGCCGTGGTACAGGGAAACAACGGGGCGTTTTATCCAGGTTATGCCTCTCATGCAATTGCTTCCAATCTGAATGATGCCAAGCCTTTTTCAACCACCGGATATGAAGCTTCTCCGTTAAACCGTGTTATCAGTCAGGCAGGCCCGGGGAATGACTGGTACGCCAATTCAAAAAAAGTAACAACAGGTTATCAGTTAAACGGATCTGATGTAAAATATTTTTATGTTGAAAACGATAAACTTAAGAGTAATGGTTGTTATGCTGCTGCTACATTAAACGGAGTACAAACCACTGATGAGGATGGTAAAAGCCGGATTGAATATGCCGACAAACAAGGACTTATGGTGTTAAGCAGGGTAGCCGGCAGCTACGATACCTACTATGTTTATGACGATCTGGGAAATCTGCGATATGTTTTACCTCCTCTGGCTGCAGATAACCTGAATACCAATCTTACGGGATTTCCTGAAACTTCCGGGTCCGTTCTTTATCTGTATGCTTTTATTTATCATTATGACGGTCGCAAAAGATGCATCGAAAAGAAACTGCCCGGATGCGAATGGTCATATTTTGTTTATGACAAAGCCGACCGTTTGATCCTGTCACAGGATGGCAACCAGAAGCTTAAAAACAACTGGGAGATAAAAAAATATGATAAATTCGGGAGGTTTCTCTACCGGGGTATAATAATTAATACAAACACCCGTGCACAAATGGAATCGACCTTTTCAGGAACTATCACAAATGAAAGTTATACCGGCAGTAGTTCAACGGGTGGCTATACCTGCTCAAACCTTACTCCTTCAAAATTACTGACAGTACATTATTATGACAATTACAACTTTCTGAAGTTAAGCACATACTCTTCATATAAAAGCAGCCTCATTTATACTACCCTTGCAGGGTATTCTGCCCCTGACACAGTTCATGCAAAAACATTACTTACAGGTAGCTGTGTTTATCAAATTAATGACTCTTCAAAATTTGAACTGATTTCAACATATTTCGATAAATATGGCAGAATAGTACAAGTCCGGTCAAGCAATCATCTGGCGGGTTACGATTTTACTTATAACCTGCTTGATTTTACAGGAAAAGCAACCAAAACTTATATGACCAATGGAATAAATGGCACATCTTCGACAAACACCGAAGTATATAGTTACACATTTGATAAGGCTCAGAGGCTCGTAAAAACAACCCATAAAATAAATAGTGGTGATGTTATTACTCTATCTTCGAATTCATATAACAAGCTGGGGCAATTAATTTCAAAAACGCTAGGTGGAATATCTGGTGACATAATCTACATCTACAATGTGCGAGGATGGATCACAGATATAATTGGTCCCAAGTTTACCGAGAATTTATATTATAATAAAAATACGGTAGGACTGCCAGACTTTTCAGCATCCTATAACGGCAATATATCCGGTATGAAATGGAACATCCCCGGTGAGAATCCCGGATATGAACATACCTATTCATTTACCTATGATGTTCTGGATAGGCTCACGAAAGCTTCTTATTGCGGTATGACAGGTTCCACAAAAATAACAGGTACTGAAAATAAGTATAATGAACTATTTGCTTATGATAAAATGGGGAATATAAATTCCCTGATCCGTTATGAAAACTGCAACATACTGAATGACCTTGTTTATACTTCAACGGGGAATCAATTAAAAAAGGTCAATGATGTATGTTCCCCGGTTCTATCGTATGGATCGGAAGCCTTTAATGACAGGGCTGAACTTGAAACAGAATATTTGTATGACAAAAACGGAAATAACACTTACGATGCTAACAGTGGCATTAGTACAATAAAGTATAATTTATTAAATTTACCTGAGATTATACAGTTTACTGCGGGGCATCAGAACAAGTATATCTACGGAGCAGATGGCAGAAAGTTGACGGCCGACAGTTATACAAAAAACAGTATTATCGTGGTACCTCAGGGAGCTATAAGTCCTATCCCGCCAAATTCCTCAGATTATATAAGGATTACTACGGCTTATATTAATAACAAGGTATATCAAAATGATAAGTTGAAGCAGATCAACACTTCTGAAGGTTACTGGCAGAATAATTCATATTATTATTACCTTAAAGATCATCTTGGTAATGTGAGGGTAGTTATAAACAGCAGCGGTAATATTGTTGAAAAGAGTCATTATTATCCATCCGGTATAAGATATTATTCAGCGAGCACCACTAACAGTGCTGCCTTGCCATACAGGTATAATTGTAAGGAATTCCTTGCAATGAACGGATTGAACTGGTATGATTACGGCGCAAGGTTCTACGATCCACAAATTGGAAGATTCCATACAATTGACCCATTAGCTGAAAAATTTTATTTCCTTACTCCATACCAGTATGGTTCAAACAATCCTGTCACGAATATTGATATTGATGGTTTAGAAGGCGTTCCTTTTAATGCTCCATGGCTCATTATGAAATGGGCTGAGTTTAAAGCAAGAACACAGGAGGTAGGAGGAGCAGCTTCAAGATTGCTAACTGGTACCTCTGGGAACAATATGCCGAGCAATACGATACCTGGAACCAGTTTGAATAATAAGTCATTAGCTAAATGGAATGATGTTGGAACCGTTACAAAAGGGGTGGTAGATTTGGCTAATGGAGCTGCAAATATAGCTGGGTATATCCCAGGTTTAGAAACTATGGTTGATGTTGGGGGTACCATCATAAATACTGCTGAAGGCGATTTTGAAGATGCATCCATTTATGCAGGAGCTTTATTGCTCCCTATAAGTGGGATAGAAATTAAAACTGGAAAGAAAGGACTACAAATTGTTATAGATGAAGCAGATAAAATTGATAGAACGTTATTAGATGCTCCAACTATACATGGGAATGCTCCAACATTCAAAGCGGATGGAACATCCGTGGAAATACACCATGGAGGGAAAAATGGCCCTTATCAAGAAATGCATAAGGCAGATCACAGATTAGGTCCAAACTATACAAAAAATCACCCTGATACGCATGTTCCTTTGACAAAAGCGGAGAGAAAAAAGTTCAATAATGATAGAAGAGATTATTGGATAAATGAATTTTTTAGAAAATAAAATAGATGGAATCTGTAATAGAAAAGTGTGAATCAACAATTTCTGAATTACTTAAGTTTTCGAGAAGTGTATTATATCTTGGGAAACCCATTAAAGATAAGAGGTTTATAAAATTCGAAAACGAAATTGGTTATGAACTCTCAATAGATTTTAAATACATTTTAGAAAGATATAATGGTTTTTCACTGCTAGGGTCAAGAGTATTTGGATTGGATTCTGAATACCAGGAATCATCACTAGATCGAATATATCATTTTGAACATAATATCGTTGAGAATAAAATGCCCTCGCATTTTTTGCCATTTTCTAATGACGGAAGCGGCAATCATTATTGTTTAGATCTTTCTCGTTTAGATAGTAAAAAAATATGTCCTGTAGTTTTCTGGCAATGGGATTTTAAATATGAAACCATTAATGAAGTCGAGACATGCAATGAAAATTTTTGCGATTGGGTAAAAGAAGTATTAATAGATTGGACTTTGGAAGAATATAATTTTGATGGAACTAAAAAATAAGATAACGTCACTTTTGCATTAAAAACTAAGTCATATAAATGCAAAACCCGGGTCATTCCGGGTTTTGTGTTATTTGGTCCAAGGATCATTAATTGGATCCCAATACTCCAAACAGTAATGAGTCAGATCGGACATTAAGTTAGTCTTAGCTTCTTTAAAATTGTTTTCCTGATCATTACACTGCTTGTCCTTGAAGTTTTGAAACTCTCTTTCCTTTGTGAGCATTACAAAGTGGAGAGCTTTGTTAGTTTTCCTGCTTGGATTTTTGGACTTAAGAAACTTGATAATGTTGTTGGCAATGGAAAAGAGCTCAGCAATGTTCTCTTCGGAATACTTCAGGTTAAGCAGATCAATGTAATATTGCTTAAGGGGGTTCATGAGAAATCAGCTCCGCATTTTTCTTGTTGCTTTCTGATAATAGAAATTAACTTCATCCATTGATAGAAGGTTTTCTTGATTAGGCAGAGCAATCATATCATCAGGTACTCCAGGAGTATGGATTTGCGGAGCATAAAACAATCCATCCTCGCCCTTCATAATTATGAAATCAGAGCTTGTCCCGGGGATCCTTTTTGAAAACAGTATAAAACCGTTTCCTTTAACACCTTTCTGAAACCCGTTGGCATCAAGGATAGCTTCTGTAAGATAACTTTTATTACTCATAGCTATAATGCCAGTTGTTTAATCTTGTCCTTTGTAATAAAAGCATCGAGGAAGATCTTAACCACTGATTTTTTATCCTCCGGCATCTTCTCGATCATTTTAAACTGGTTCAGCAGCTCCTTGTCCGTGAGCGAGCTATTAGCCAGCTCATCAGTTGTTCCGTTCATCAGGTAGTCTGATGTAACTTCCAGGGCATTGGCCAGCTTTGCCAGAATATCGCCTGAAGGCTGTGCTCCTTTCTCCTCATACCGTCCGATCTGGGAGTAATGCACGTTAATCTCCCTTGCCAGGTCACTCTTGGAATACCCTTTCTCTATGCGTGCTTTCTTAAGCCTGTCACTGAAACTCATATTTGCGGAAATAAATTATTAACAACGCAAATATACACATAACGCACGTTTAAAGAGTTATAATCTTGCGTCTGTTCATAACTCGTCTATTATAAACATATGTGATTTATGCGTTATTATGTTATTTTGTGCGAGAACGCAAATAAAAAATTATTAACAATGGAGATCCGGGAGATAAAAGAGCGCCTATCGATAGAAACCGTCCTGAACAATTACAACCTGCAACCCGACCGCCATCACTTTTTGAAATGTCCCTTCCATGGCGATGAAGATCCCAGCCTGAAGATCTACCCGGAGACAAACACTTTTAACTGCTTTGGCTGCGGAGCTGCAGGAGATGTGATAGAATTTATTGAGAGATATGAGAAGAAAGGGAAACACGAGGCAATATTAAAAGCAAAGAGTATGATAGATCCATCTGCTGAAATAATCCAGAAACCAATGTCACAGAAAAATGAACCTGAACAGGATAAAGAACTCCTTCCAAGGCTTGCAGTTATCGGAAAGCTCATGCAGGAGAGCCGGGGCAGCTTTAAGAGAACAACTGCAGCAAAGGAATATTTACGATCCCGTGGACTGGATCCTGATAAAACCCAGGCCGGTTATATGGGACTGGATCTTGGAAAGGGCTGGAACGAAAAGCTTCAGCAAAGCGCTATTGCTCTGGGAATATTAAAGCAAGCAAAAGACACAGTTACACCGGTATTTAAAAATGTTGTTCTCTTTTTTACAAAGAATGAAAAAGGGCAGGTCATTGATATGTACGGCAGGTCAATCAACTCTAACTGTACAGGTAAACACTTTTATTTAAGCGGCAACCACCAGGGGATCTATCCTGGTTACCCGGAACCAGGTACAAGTAAGCTGATCTTAACTGAATGCATAATCGATTGCGAAACTTTACTCCAGAGAGAAGATATAAAATTGGAGTTCAGCATGATGGCTCTTTTTGGGACAAACGGTTTTACTCAGGAACATGTTGAAGCAATAAAGAACCTTCCGGAACTAAATGAAGTGGCCCTTTTCTTTGACGGAGACGAAAGCGGCCGGGAGGCAGTAGCCAGGATAGCAGAAAAGATAAAAGCTTTAAAACCTGATATCCTGATCACGGCAGTCGATACCCCCGACGAAGAAGATATAAATAGTCTTATAATAGGTCATGAACCGGAGATCCTCTCTCACCTAATCAAAAGCAGAAAACCTGTAAACGGCTCAGATAAAACAAAAAACGATATCCCTGGTCAGATATCACAAAGCGAGACACCACAGAAGGAAGCAATACTGAGCACAAAGAATCCACAAAAGATAATTTACCAGGAAGGAGATCTTCTAATGATTATCTGGGGCGGCATCGAGAGGGAGAACGTCCACAGGCTAAGGGTAAACCTGTTGGTACAAAAAGAAGGAGACACAATGCGCTACTACCAGGACGATGTTAATCTTTACAGTAACCTTCAGCTACAGCGATATATCAAAGGTGCAACAGAGGAACTCGATATCAGCACCATGGTAATGAAATCGACTCTCCGAAGACTACAGCTCCAGCTCGAAGAATACCGCCTGGCAGAGATCGAGCGTGAAAGAAAAGCCCTGCAGCCACGAAGCTACTACATGACAAGGGAGGAAGAAATAAAGGCAGGGGATTTTTTACTCTCGAAGGATCTTGTTAAAATCACGATGAAGGCTGTAGAAAAAACCGGACTTGTCGGTGAAGAGAGAAACGGTCTACTGCTTTTTTTTCTTTACCTGAGCCGCTTTTTTGATGAGCCGCTGCATGCGATCATCTTTGGTAAATCCGGGAGCGGCAAAACCTATCTTCAGACAAGGATCAGCGAGTGTCTCCCGGAAGAATCTCTCCGGACGATCACAAGCCTCACGGAAAACACGCTTTACTACTCCGAAAAAGACTTTTGGAAACACAAGGTTCTGCTGATCGAAGATCTCGAGGGGGTTTACCAGGCGTTTTTACCACTTCGTGAGTTCATGAGTAAACAATCAATCACCAAGCTGACAACGGATAAAGATATCAAGGGCAATAATGTCCAGAGGGTCCTTGTTGTAGAAGGTCCGGTGTGCGTATCAGGAGCAACAACCAACACGCAGA
>Ga0208040_1002963_pt1 | contig 14211 bp, 11 predicted proteins | sample AD_UKC083_MetaG_FD_184431 | JGI IMG/M metagenome (GOLD analysis project Ga0208040, IMG submission 184431) | Active sludge microbial communities of municipal wastewater-treating anaerobic digesters from USA - AD_UKC083_MetaG (SPAdes) (version 2) | ecosystem: Engineered > Bioreactor > Anaerobic >...
GAACTGTGGAAAGTCCACAAGTACCACCGCGGCCACGCGGAATCAAGGTATCGGCATCAAAAATAATGTTATTCTTGCGCGCAAAACGCAGTAACTCCACTATTTCGTTTTTATTATCTTCCATTACTGAAGTTACAATACCTAATCGATGTCCGTCATTGTAGCCCCTTGTTATCAGACGACCCAAAGCGGCATCGCGACGCGCGGTATAACCAACATTTCCTGCCAAACGATCCTGAATCTCCGGTTTAAAGCTGTTGAACTTAATCAACAGAGTAATATCCGGATAATTTTCCAGATGATCCAATATTTGATTACTAAGAAGATCTCCTGTGGTAAAAATAGTTGTTATAATTTCAGTGTTATAAACAGAATCGAGAATTTCAAACAAGTCTTTGATATTTTGCGAATGAAACGGTTCTCCAGCTCCTACTATTCCAAGTCTCTTTCCTCCCATAGACGCAAATTCTTTAATCGCCTTAATAACCGTTTCGATTTTGAGGTTATTTGGATCATCATCAATACCATCTGAGGAAGCAAAACAATACGGACAATGAAGATGGCAAGTACCTCCAATTTCAAGCCAAAGCTCTTCAAGTTTGTTGGTAAGGTTGCCAAGACCAGCGTGCGCTGATGACATAGCTTTAGATTCTTCTTTCATGGTTTTTCTCCTTTATATTATAAATTGTAAAGATCTTGTTAAAATGAAAACTTTTTCATTGTAACCAGACATTATAGACCAAAATACTCAAAATGTCAATATTAAGAGCACAATTACTAATATTTAGAGAGTTGTATTATATAATTACTTGACAAATTAGCCAAAATATGTTATTCTAAAATAGTGACACTTTTTATATCATTTTATATAAATTATATGTTAAACAAGGAATTGATGGAGGCTGGGTTCTCAGAAAAGGAGGCTTCCGTATATTTAGCTATTTTAGAGCTTGGAGAAGGAAATATTGCTCAAATAGCTAAAAAATCCCATATTAAACGGGCTACTGTTTATTTAGAAATAGAGTCCTTAAAAAATAAAGGTTTTGTAAGTTTAGTTAAAAGAAAAAAAAGAAGTATTTATATGGCGGAAAACCCGCGTCGAATTGAAGAGCGTTTGACTGAAACAAGGGATTCAATAAGCAGGTTAATGCCTGAACTTCTCTCAATCGCCAATGCCATGGATATAAAGCCCAAAGTTCGTTATTTTGAAGGTACTGATGGGCTAAAAGAAGTTTATAAAGACACTTTAAAATTTCCCGGCGTGGAAATACTCGGTTGGTATTCCGATGATCGAGTTGATCATTTTGATAGATCTTTTGTGCTGGATTATTATATGAAAAAGAGAATCGAAAATAAAATTCCTTTGCGAATGTTCGCAATTGATTCTCAGTTTATGAGAGAAAATCAAATGCAAGATAAAACCCATTTGCGTCAGATGAAATTGATAAAACCCGGCATGTTTTCCTTTTCTGCGGAAATAAATCTTTATAGCAAAGACAGAATTGCCATTATGGCACACCGGGAAAATTTTGGTTTGATAATTGAAAGTCAAAAAATATTTGAGACCCTAAAGAACATTTTTGAAATCATGTGGTTGGGGTCGGCGAGTCAGGTATAGTGTTAAAAAATTTATTGATTATTAAAAAAGACCCTTTTACAAGGTCTTTTTTGTTCTTTTATTGCTTACTTGCTAGTTGTGATCCAATTGCTCCCGATAATATTCATCATACATTTCCCAAAATGCCAAAAGCAGTGAAACAATGATAGGACCAATGATAAACCCTGAAGGTCCGAAAACTACGATACCGCCAAGCATAGAAAAAAGGATGAGAAGCGGATGAATTTGAGATTCTTTGCCGACAACTACAGGGCGTAAAAAGTTATCAATAGTACTGATAACAAAGAAACCAAACGATAACATAAATATGCCTTGCCAAACTTTTCCGGATAAAAGCAAAAGCATGCCGGTCGGGAACCAAACTAAACTACAGCCAAAAGCCGGCAAAAGCGTTAAAACAAACATTACCAAACCCCAAATAAGAGCGCCCTGCAATCCGGCAATAAAAAATGCCAGAGCCCCTAAACCTGCTTGTAGCCCTCCGACTATCGCCACCCCTTTGAGTGTTCCCAAAGCAGTGGTAGTGAATTTTTGAAAAAGTATTTTTTCATATTTATCACCCAACGGGCAAAGATGCATCAGGGCTTTTAGAATTTTTTCACCATCACGCAAAAAGAAATAAAGAGTATAAAGCATTATCAAAACCATGGTAAAAAATATAATGGAATTCTGGGTAATCTTGGTAATGTTGGTAAAAATATAAGAAGTGATAAATTTAACACCCTCGGAAAATTTTTCCGTCCAGAAACTTTCATCAAAGTTGAACCTGGCTGTAAAGTGGTTGTTTTTTATAGTTTCCGCCGCTTTGGTCAAAAAAGAAGTTATTTGATCTTGGTTGTTACTGACTTTATTGTAAATATCAACAGATTGAGTTATCAAAATTGTCCCGAAAATAAGTAAAGGTATGGCAATGGCAAAAAAAGCAATGATTAAAGTCAAAGTGGCGCTTAAATTTGGAGTTTTTAATTTTAAATTTAGTTTTTTATAAAGTGGATAAAATAGCGCCGCAAAAACAGCCGCCCAAAAAATGGGATAAATAAAAGGACGGATAATATAAAGGAAGCCCAAAGTGACCAACATCAAGGCTCCCAAAAAAATAAGATTACGAATTTTGGCAAAGTCCATATATTAAATTTAATTTTTATTTAATTTGTTAAAAGGTATAAGTTGCAAGAGACTGTCGCGAGAAAATATTTTCAGGGTTATTGCGCCCAAAGTATAAAAAAGTCCGGCCAGAGAAATCAAAATCAGGATATGTTCTTCTCTTAAATTATAAACTAAAACAGACATTAGTAAAGAGAGAAAGAGGATTTTTAAAAAAGTAAAAAGTTTCGGAAAAAATCCACTATAACGATAAGCCAAAAAAAGTAACAAAGCCCCGGCATAAAATTCGGAAAAAATCGTGACATAAGCCGCGCCAAACATACCAAATTTGGGGATAAAAATAAAGTAACCGATTAAACTCAGTAAAGCATCGCTAAAATAAACCCAAAAAACTTGTCGTTGTTTGTTGATGGCCAAAGAGAGATGCCCAAAAACCATCCCGAAACAAACGCCAAAAATAGAAATTATCAAAACTCGCAAGATTTTTCCGGCCCCGACAAAATCCGATCCGGCCACAAAACGCATGATAGGTTCGGCTAGAACAAAAGCGCCAAAAACCATCGGGATAAGCAATGTCATGAGTAGGTCAAAAGCCAGTTGAGCGTTTTTTTGAAAATCAGCCACGACTTTGCGAGACCAACTATAGGCTAGAAGAGGGGTCATGATACCCATCACCATAGCGCTGACTTGGATAACTATATCAAGTACGCGATAAGCTGCACCGTAAAAAGCTATATCAGTTTGCGGAACATAAAGCGGTAAAATTACTCGGTCGCCTTGCAGATAAATAGCGTTGAAAATGACAGCCAGGGCTGTCGGCCAAAGCTGGATAAAAATAGCTCTGGATATTTGTTTGTCAATTTCCAGTTTAAATTTTTCACTCTTATACCAGAGATATCCGGTATAAAAACAAGAAGAAACGGTGATAATCGCCATCATAGGCAGGAAACCAAAATTATTTTTTGCCACCAACAGCGCACCAAACACCAAAACCACACGGCCGATAATTTCTCCGATAGATTGTAAGTGCATTTTCAATCTGGTTTGCAAAGAGGCGATGAAAACCTGATTTATAGAAACATTGATAAAAGAAATCGCGGTTATAAGAACAGCCAGCTTAACTTCAAACGGATAAGGAAAAAAGAAAATAGTAAACGGTAAAATTCCTTGAAAAATCAAAGCGGAAATCAATCTTAAAGTGAAAAGATTGTTAAAAAGTGACTTTTTATCAAAATCCGGGCGAGAAAGCATGTTGGCGGATACTACTGTAAATCCAAAATCACAAAATATTCCGATAAATTGTAAGAAACCGGTAGCGGTGGCATACCAGCCGAATTTTTCTACCCCCAAAGAGCGGGTCATGATAGCCACTACCGCTAAACCCAAAATAGTACTGATGATTTTGCCAACCAGTTGCACTAAAGTATTTTGATAAATTTGTTTTGTTTGAGACATAAAAAGTCCTATTATTATAGCATAAATTATTTTTTCTGACCAAAACTGGAAAAATGTGATATAATATAAAAAATTTAAAAAATAATTTTTTAAAAACACTAAGCCCTAAACCCTAAAACCCAAACAATATTTAATATTTAATATTAAATATTAAAAACAGGCGGATTTAAGTATTGAATATTTAAATTTTAATATTGTTTAGAACTTAGAATTTAGAAATTAGAGCTTTTTCATTATGAATATTTACAAAACAATACTATCTATAATTGCCCTAAACTGTTTGTTTATAGCTTTTCCTGTTAAAGCCATTGGTTTTACTCCTCCTCCCTTCAAAGACGCGGATTATTTGGGACAGTATGTGAGCGTATCGCTAAAAGAACCGATTGAATTGAAAACCGGAGAGATAAAAGAAATAACGGTAAAAATAAAAAATATCGGCAAAGCTGCTTGGGAAAATACAGGCGCTAATTTTGTTTCTGTTTATACAGTTAATCCCAATTATCGCCAAAGTGTTTTTGTCGATAGTTCTTGGATTTCCAAAAGCAACCCGACTAAGATTAAGGCCAAAACGTCTCCCGGACAAACAGGGGAATTTACTTTCAAAATCAAAGCTCCTGATAAACCTGGAAATTACAAAGAAGATTTTTATTTGGCCGCTGAAAATAAAACTTGGATCAAAAGCAGTTATTTCTATATTGATTTAAAAGTTGTGGCTGAAACCTCTCAGGTTGCCAATATTAGTCCGATAACCAATCAAACAACCGGATTTGTTTTTAATAAAAATTTAGAAATGGGTTCTGCAGGGGAGGATGTTAAACAATTGCAAAAATATCTCAACAGCGAAGGTTTTATCATAGCTGTTTCCGGTGCCGGATCTGTCGGAAATGAAACAACAAGATTTGGCGCGGCAACCCAAAGTGCTTTGATTAAATTTCAAAAGGCCAATAAAATTTTTCCTGCCTCCGGGTATTTTGGTCCTTTGACTAGAAAATTTATTAATGAAAAAATAACTGCCACACAAGTAAAAGAGTCAACAGATGGAATTGGCAATGATACCGGCTATTTACCTGATGAAGCGCAAAAAGTTAGTAAAGAATACAAGACAAATTTATCCGCCATGACTGCTTATAAAGTTACGGCTGTCGGCGGGGAACAAATCAGATTTATTGTCATGTATACCAACATCGGCACTTTGAAATGGGATAATTATCTTTGGCAGGAAGCGGGGAGTACCGGTATTTCCACAACTTTGAATAGAATAAATATCGCCGATAGTAGTTGGTTATCGCCGGCAAAAATTTATCAGGGCACGACTTCTGTTGAACCGCAACAAACTATTCGGGTGGATTTTTATTTTCGCGCCCCAAAAACCAAAGGAGAATATATAGCCAGATTTCAACTCACCGCCAACAATCATACGCTTGATGGTGGAACCCTGGAAATACCTTTAATCGTTACACAAGACGCCCCTTATGATTATCAGGAACCAGTTTTTACCAATATTCGTCCTTTGGTTACTGAGCCGTCGGTTAGAATCGGTCTTTATAAAGTTGATAATGAAGCGCAATTTATTTCCGACTTTGCTTATGAGGTTTTTTCCGGTTCAGAATTGCAAGGGACTTTGTTTGGGGGTGAATTGGCTAAAATGCGCTATAGCGGAGGAAATTATTATTTCAATAGTCCGAGTTTAAATTTTACAACTACGAATTTTATTCGTCTGGTGCCCTATGATATGAATCATTATTTTACATTGAAAAATTATGAGCGTTTTGTAAGTTGGAAAGGGAATAAAAACTTCAATGTTTATCGCGGAGTTATGGAGTTTAAATATTCGCCCAAAACCGATGTGGCTTGGGTGGTAAATGAATTACCGATGGATTTGTATATTGCCGGAATAGCTGAAACCAGTAATGGCGCGGCTATGGAATATATCAAAGCTATTTTAACCGCGGCGCGCAGTTATGCTTATTATCACATTTACAATGGCGTACCCGCTGACCAGAGAACTTTTGATTTGTATGCCACTACGGTAGATCAATTATATTTGGGTTATAATTCCGAAGTTTTGATGCCCAGAGTTGTTCAGGCGCAGAGAGCCACTTATGGAGAAATGGTTACTTATGAAAGCAAAGTTGTAGGAACTCCTTATTTCGGCAATTCTGACGGGCAAACTAGAACCTGGAAACAGGTTTGGGGTGGCACAGACAAGCCTTGGCTTATCCCGGTAGTTTGTATTTATGATCAAGGTAAGAAATTATTTGGTCACGGGGTCGGGATGAGCGCTTGGGATGCTTCGCAACGCGCCGACAAAGATAGTTGGACATATGATCAGCTTTTGCGTTATTATTATACAGGGGTACAGGTGGAGAAAGTGTATTAAGTTAGTATTTTGTATTTAGTATATAGTATTAAGTATCTAATTTATTTCATAAAAAACCTTTCTACAGTTTAAATAAACCTAAAACCAAAGAAGAAGTTGGTAAAAACAAAAGAGCTGCTGGGAATAAGGTTGATAATTTTGATATGGAAGATGAGGAAAATTATATGCTTACCCCAAGAGAGTATGAAGAAAAGAAGAAAAGAGAAAAAGAGGAAGAAGAAAAAGCAAGTAATGCCTAAAAATTAAAAAACTCTGCCACTTGGCAGAGTTTTTTAATATCGTAATATCTTAATATTTTAATATCTACTTCACCCCTTGATGGTATTTCCTGTCAGCATCGGCTAGATCTAAAATTTGTTGGCGCAAACGATGAGGGTCGGGGATATTGTGAATTTTAAATTGTTGTTTAGCGCCGGCAGTTTGGATAGTCAATGTGCCGTAATTAAAAATATGAGCAGCTACCCCCTTAACTTCAGAGGTGACATCTTGGATTCGGTAAAGATCCACTTCGGAAACTGTGCGAGCAAAAAGATTATTTTGTTCCATGTCTACCAGTCTGTCGTTGGTTACAAAGAGAACGTCTAAATAAAAATCTACAAAATAAGCAAAAAAGAATAGAGTTACCGCCAATAAATAAACTCCGCCCAGTAATATTAAAAGCGGAGCATAATCAGCTTCTAAAATATTTTTTCCATTTCCCAATCCAAAATAAATAGCGATTCCAACTGGGATAGCCAAAGCCAAAATATACAAAAGGATTGCCGGTAAGAAAGTGATAACATGACGACGCAAACAAAAAACTTTTTTTTCGTAAGACTTGAGAGTAAAGATTTTTCCAATGGACATACAGTAATAAATTTAAAATTCAAAATTTAAAATTAAGGACTAATTAAAAGTAAATAAATGAGTAATCCAAGAACTGTCAAAAATGGTTATTTGAGTTTGCCAGTTGATATCTTGTAATAAATACCAAGTGATAAAAAATGATAATGAGGAAACAGTAAAAACTAAGATTGTTACTGCCAGACTTGTAAGTGTCAAAGAAGCGGTTTCAAAAAGTCTGTATAAACCGATAAAAATAAAAATTAAAAAAATAGCGATAAATCCAAAAAAAGCGAAAAGAAAAATGTAAATAGGAAGAGAGAGAATGAGGGGCATATTGTTGAAATTTCAAATGTCAAATTTCCAATTTCCAACTCGATTATATTAAAAATAATTCTTCGAATTTGGTAGATAGGTTAATGACAGACATTTAATAATAAAAATTTTAAATTTTGATATTTAGATTTTGAAATTGATTTGATATTGGATATTGGAAATTTGATATTTATAATAATGTTCCATTATTTTTCGGCTCTTCAAACCCCAAATGTCTATAAGCCAGAGGGGTTGCTTTGCGACCGCGCGGAGTTCTTTCCAAAAATCCGGTTTGTAAAAGATATGGTTCGTAGATATTTTCAATAGCATCCATTTCTTCGGAAATCGCTGCAGCCAAAGTATTTAAGCCTACCGGTCCGCCTCGAAATTTATCAATCAAAACTTCCAGTAGTCGGCGATCGACTTCGTCCAGACCATATTCATCAATAGAAAGCATGGCTAGGGCCTCGGTAGCTATTTTTTCGTTTATGTTTCCTTCATGTTTAACTTGAGCGAAATCACGAACACGTTTGAGTAGTCTATTGGCGATGCGCGGAGTACGTCTAGCGCGACTGGAAATTATTTGCAGAGCCGGTTCATCAGTTTGAATATTTAATATTTGCGAACTGCGTTGCAATATTTGTTTGATATCTTTTTCTTCGTAAAAATTCAGATGATAAGCATGTCCGAAGCGATCTCGTAGCGGACCGGATATCATGCTCATTTTGGTAGTGGCGCCGATAAGGGTAAACCGATTAAGAGGCATGCGAATAGTGCGGGCGGCCGGACCGGATCCGATGATAATATCCAGAGAATAATCCTCCAATGCCGGGTAAAGAACTTCCTCAATGGTTTTATTAAGACGATGGATTTCGTCAATAAACAAAATATCGCCATTTTCTAAATTGGAAAGTATGGCGGCCAAATCGCCGACTTTTTCCAAAGCCGGACCAGCAGTGGTTTTGATGTTGCTGCCCATTTCTTTGCCTATAATATGTGCCAAAGTGGTTTTGCCCAAACCCGGGTTGCCGTAAAGCAGAACGTGCTCCAAACAATCGCCGCGTTTCTTGGCTGCTTGCATAGAAATATCCAAATTTTGCTTCAATTGGTCTTGGCCGACAAAATCAGAGAGTTTTTGCGGACGAAGATTGTTTTCAAAAACAACCTCCTCCGGCAATTCTTCCGGTTTTATCAGATCCTCTTCGTTTTCTATGATAAATTCTTCATCCATAGTGATTTTATTGTAATATAGAACTCTCATAAAAACAAGGAGATTGACTTTTTTATTAAGAAATGGTAAAAAAAACATGGTTCTTTTCATAAACTAAACTATTTCGGAGGATAAAATGAACAGTACTTTTATTTTTTGTTCTTGCTGTGATTACGACACGCAACAGAAAGAGCTAAAAAACAACGGTTTCAAAAAAGAAACCGAATGTCTGGTGTGTAAAAACATCAACAGATTTGAATTTTGTGGAGAATGTCATAATTTTTACCACATTGAAAAGGGCTGCAGTTGTCAAAAAGAGAAATAAGAGATCATTTTTTAATCCCGGTCGCATTGAAGCGGCCGGTTTTTATTTTTGTTTGTGGATAACTTTTTTTTAAAATTTTATCATCAGCGGTTTTTGCGGTTTGTGTAGCTAAAATAAGTTTACTCTTGGAGGTCCTTGACGGAAGTGATATAATGTAATTGCTTGAATAAAACACAATATATAGTGTCTGGATAATAAAACATAACACAACTGGTAGATTTAAGTAAAAAACTTCAAATAACCTTATTTATAATTAATTTTTATAAAAATATGTTTGACAAAATCAAAAAGAGGGACGGCCGAGTGGTTGATTTTGATGCCGAGAAAATAGTGTCTGCCATTGCCAAAGCCGGACAGGCTACTGGCGAATTTGACGAGACCACAGCCAGACGGTTGGCGCTCAAAGTAGTTCAATTGGCCGGCAAGATGATTCGTAAAGAAGTTCCGACCGTGGAAGATTTGCAAGATATTGTTGAAGCTGTTCTTATTGATTCTACTTATACCAAAACCGCTAAATCCTACATTATTTATCGCGAGCAACACAAACAATTGCGTGAATTAACAAACAGAGCTAGTGTGGATTTGGTGGATCAATATTTATCTCAAGCCGATTGGCAAGTGAATGAAAACAGCAATATGGCTTTTTCACTTCAAGGGCTGAACAATTATATCTCTTCTGAAATCAGCAAAGTTTATTGGCTTAACAAAATTTATCCCAAAGCAATCAAAGATGCTTATCTTGATGGAGATTTTCATATTCATGACCTGAACATTTTATCCGTTTATTGTGTGGGGTGGGATTTGATGGATTTGTTGACTGAGGGCTTTACCGGTGTGCTTGGAAAAGTGGAAACCAAACCGGCTAAACACTTTCGTCCGGCTTTGGGCCAAGTAGTAAATTTCTTTTATACTTTGCAAGGTGAGGCTGCCGGAGCTCAAGCTTTTTCCAATTTTGACACTTTGCTTGCGCCTTTTATCCGTTATGATAATTTGACTTACAAAGAAGTAAAGCAATGTTTGCAAGAATTTATTTTTAATGTCAATGTGCCGACTCGTGTGGGTTTTCAAACTCCTTTTACCAACGTGACTATGGATTTGAAAGTTCCGAGTTATTACAAAGATCAACCGGTGATTATAGGCGGTAAACCGCAAAAAGAAACTTACGGCGAATTTCAAGCAGAAATGGATCTTTTTAATAAAGCATTTTTTGAAGTGATGATGGAAGGGGACGCCAAAGGGCGCGTGTTTACTTTTCCGATTCCGACCTACAATATCACCAAAGATTTTGATTGGGATAATCCGGAACTCAAAAATCTCTGGGAAATGACCGCTAAATATGGCATTCCGTATTTCTCTAACTTTGTAAATTCCGATATGAATCCGGAAGACGCTCGCAGTATGTGTTGTCGTTTGCGTATTGATAATCGCGAATTGCAATCTCGCGGAGGCGGACTTTTTGGCGCCAATCCGCTTACAGGCTCTATCGGGGTGGTCACTATCAATATGCCAAGATTGGGGTATACCAGTAAAACCGAAGAAGAATTCAAAGAAAAACTCGGTCGTTTGATGGATTTGGCCAAAGATAGTTTGGAAATCAAGCGTAAAATTTTGGAAACATTGACTGAAAAAAATCTTTATCCTTATGCCAAATATTATTTGCGCAATATCAAAGCCCGTTTTGATCAATACTGGAAAAATCATTTTGGCACCATCGGTTTGGTTGGTATGAACGAAGCTGCTAAAAATTTGATGGGTAAAAATATTACGGAAAAAGAGGGTATGGATTTTGCCATCCGTATTATGAATTTTATGCGTGATCGTTTGCAAAAATATCAAGAAGAAACCGGTAGTATCTACAATTTGGAAGCTACTCCGGCCGAAGGAACTTCTTTCCGTCTTGCTAGCAAAGACAAAATCAAATATCCGGAAATTATCGTTGCCAACGAAGAAGAATATCAAAAAGGCGCTCATCCTTTTTACACCAATTCCACACAATTACCTGTAAACCATACAGATGATATTTTTGAAGCTATGGAATTGCAAGACAATTTGCAAACCAAATATACCGGCGGAACCGTAATGCATCTTTTTGTCGGAGAAAAAATAAACAGTGTAGAGTCGGTAAAAAATATGGTGAAGAAAATTTGTAATACTTATAAATTGCCTTATTTTACTTTTTCGCCGACGTTCTCCGTTTGTCCGAGTCACGGTTATATCGTCGGAGAACATTTTGAATGTCCGACTTGTAAAGCCAAAACCGAAGTTTATTCTCGCGTAGTTGGGTATCTCCGCCCGGTCCAACAATGGAATCATGGTAAAAAAGCCGAATTTGGTATGCGCAAAACTTTCAAAGTGTCGGTAAACGAAGAAGAGCCTGTGATGCAAACTACTTGCGCTAACTGTTAATATGAAAATAGGCGGATTGCAAAAATTTTCGATGATTGATTATCCGGATAAAATAGCTTGCATAGTTTTCACGCAAGGTTGCAATTTTCGCTGTCCGTACTGTCACAACCCGGAACTGGTAAAACCGGAGATGTTTGGGGAAAGTTTAAGTGAAGAAGAATTTTTTGACTTCTTGAAAGAAAGAGTAGGGAAGTTAGATGCAGTGTCTATCACTGGCGGGGAACCGACTTTACAATATGATTTGATAGAGTTTATCAAAAAAATCCGCGATTTGGGATTTCTCATCAAACTGGACACCAACGGCACCAATCCGGACATGCTCAAAGAAATCATTGATCAAAAGCTCGTAAATTATCTGGCCATGGATATCAAAGCGCCTTTCTCTAAATACGAAGAGATAACCAAAATGCCGGTAAATATAGAAAAGATCAAACAAAGCATGGAAATGATAAAAAATTCGGGAATAGATTATGAATTTCGCACGACTTTGGTGAAAAAACTTTTAGCTCCGGAAGATATAGAACAAATAGGCAGAGATATCGCCGGCGCGAAACAATACTTTTTACAAAAATTTGTTTCCACCAAAACGGTTGATGAAAATATTTTGAGCGAAGAAACTTACAGTGAAAAAGAATTGGAAAATCTAAAAGAACGATTAAAACCTTTTGTCGCAAAGTGCCTGTCGCGATAAAAGAAAAAGCTCCGTGATGCCTGTCCGGAGCTTTTTTGTTTAAAAAAAATCATTGTGTTTTTTGGTCGGAAAAGGTAAAATATGTTTGTATTATTTTTTAAAAAATAAAAAATATAAATTTATGGAGGAATCACAAAATCATCAGATAGCCTTATTTAAAGGCAAAGAAATTAGAAAAACACTTTTTCAGGGGGAGTGGTGGTTTGTTGTTGTTGATGTTATTGGAGCTCTTACAGACTCTTCAAACCCAAAACAATATTTAAAGAATATGCTTAATAGGGACGAAGAATTGGCTAAAGGGTGGGTTCAAATTGAACACCCCCTTTTGATTGATACTGCTGGAGGTAAACAACACATAAATTGTGCTAATACTGAAGGTATTTTTCGTATTATCCAATCTATTCCCAGTCCCAAAGCTGAGCCGTTTAAACGTTGGCTGGCTCGTGTAGGTTATGAAAGAGTACAAGAGATAGAAAATCCGGAACTCGCTACCAAAAGGACTAGAATGCTCTATAAACTCAAAGGTTATAGCGAGGATTGGATAGAGAAAAGAATGCGAGGAATCGCTATCCGTGAAGAATTGACCGATGAGTGGGAAAAACGCGGGGTTAAAGAAAAAAGAGATTATGAAATTTTGACTGCGGAAATATCCAAAGCGACTTTCGGAATAACACCAAGTCAATACAAAAAACTCAAAGGTCTTAAACGAGAAAATTTGCGTGATCATATGGATGATTTCGAACTTATTTTTAATATGCTCGGCGAGAGGTCTACAACCGAAATTCATCGCAATGAAAATTCAATTGGTATAAAAAAATTAAAAAATGATGCGTATAGAGGCGGAAAAGTTGCAGGTAATGCCAGAAAAGAATTGGAAAAAGAATTAGGACGATCAATTACAACAAAAAATAATTTTTTATCAAAAGCTAAAAGAAAACGCATATAAAATTTTTGCAGTTTATTTGTCTTGATAAATAAAATAAAAAACTCCCAGATGTTTGTCGGGAGTTTTTTGTTTGATGGCTTTCTATAGAGGGCTTTTGATATTTTTGATACTGGGATTTGTCACGTGGGTATAGATTTGCGTAGTGCGGATATTGGCATGTCCTAAAAGTTCTTGCACATAACGCACATCAACGCCGTTTTCTAATAGGTGAGTGGCAAAACTGTGGCGTAAACTATGAAAGCTGGCGGGTTTTTTGATGCCCGATTTTTTTAGCGCTTCTTCAAATATGGCTTGTGCGGTTCTGACAGTGAGTTTGCCACCACGATTACTTTCAAAAAGATAATCCTCGCCATTTCGTTCACTTATCAAAAAATACAAATCATTTTTGATATTTTCCGGAATAACGGTTATCCTGTCTTTTTTGCCTTTACCCATTCTTACTTTTAAAATCAGCTCATCAAGCAAAACGTCTTTTATTTTCAAATCAATAACCTCACTGACTCGTAGTCCTGCTCCATAAGCCAGAGATAATAGTAATAAATGTTTTTTATTAGTAACTTGAGATAAAATCTTTTTAATTTCTTCTTTGCTCAAAACTTCGGGTAAAGAATTGTTTCTTTTGGCAAATTTCAGATCAACTTTTTGGTTATTTTTCAAAACATCGTGATAGAAAAATTTGATAGCGTGTAAATATAGGTTAATTGTTTGAGGAGCAAAATGCTTGTCTTGTTTTAAAAGTAAAAATTGTTTGATTTTATTTATATTCAAAACTTCAAAATCAACGCTCAAAAAGATAAAAAAATCTCTTAAACAACCAAGATAAGAGTCAATAGTTCGGGAGCTATAATTGCGTAGGCGTAATTCAATCCGAGTTTTTTCTAAAAATTCTTGCATATTTTGATAAAAAAGAGTAAAATTTGTATATATTTATATACAACA
>Ga0208040_1002968_pt1 | contig 14197 bp, 15 predicted proteins | sample AD_UKC083_MetaG_FD_184431 | JGI IMG/M metagenome (GOLD analysis project Ga0208040, IMG submission 184431) | Active sludge microbial communities of municipal wastewater-treating anaerobic digesters from USA - AD_UKC083_MetaG (SPAdes) (version 2) | ecosystem: Engineered > Bioreactor > Anaerobic >...
CTCTGAAGCAATACAAAGCATTCGCCTGCAAAGTGAGATAATATCTCCTGCGGCTATCAGACGTGCAGCATAGTGCAAAGCTGCATTCTCATCAGAACCGCGGACAGATTTATGAAAAGCTGACAGGATATCATAATGCTGGTCTCCGTCACGGTCATAGCGCATATTGCTGCGCTGTGCAAGAACTTCGAGGGAGTCCTCGGTTATGGTTACTTTACCGTCAGATGGCTCTCCGCAGACGACTGCAAGCTCAGCTGTGTTCATTGCCTTGCGGACGTCACCGCCGCAGCTATAGGCTATACGGGTTATAATGTCATCGGAAGCTTCTATTTCGTAGCCGTTTTCCTCCGACATGATTCTGAAAGCGCGTTTTATCGCAGGTATGAGCTGCTCGGCAGTAACAGGCTTGAACTCAAAAACAGTGCTTCGGCTTATGACAGCATTATATACTGCGAAATACGGGTTTTCCGTAGTTGAAGCAATAAGTGTTATCTCGCCGTTTTCGATGTATTCCAGAAGACTCTGCTGCTGCTTTTTGTTCAGATACTGTATCTCGTCAAGATAGAGCAGTATACCGTTTTCGCTTCTGAATGTGCCTATCTCGGCAACTACGTCCTTGATATCGGAAAGTGAAGCATTTGTGCCATTGAGCTTATACAGTGACATACCGCAGTTTTCGGCGATAATGCGCGCCACAGTAGTCTTGCCTACGCCTGATGGACCATAGAATATCATATTCGGGACTGTTCCGCTTTCGATTATGCGGCGAAGTGGCTTTCCCTCACCGAGAATATGCTCCTGACCGACAACATCGGTAAGAGTTTTCGGGCGTATTTTATCGGCTAATGGTGCAGACATAGCAGTTCTCCTTTCATTTTACTTTGCAGGTGCAGTCATTTCAATGTGATTGCCCTCAGGATCAACAAACTCTGCCACCCAGTTATTTCCTATGCGGGTTATCGGGAAGCAGATGTCTTTTCCCCTAAGCTTGACATCAAGAAGTTTGAGATCGTCAACGCTGAAACTCGGTATGCAGTTGCTTCCGAATTCGTGAGTTTCGTTAGTAAGTTTATAAGCGAATAATCCAAGACGGAAGCCGTTTACTTCAAAAACACTGTACAATTCATCTCTTTCAGTAACTTCCTGTTCAAAAAATTCCTCATAGAACTTTATTGCTCTATCCATATCATTTACGCAAAGATAGAGTGAATTAATGTGAATATCCATATTAAATACCTTGTTTTATGATAATCGGAGTATGTATTGTTTGTTTACAATATCCAGTGCCCAGTTCTGCATTTCCCAGAACATTTTTCCTTTGATATTTTCGTAATTGATCCACAAGAATTCATGGTCATTTTCTGTCGGTGAGGATACTTTTGAAGTAAATTCACCTGTGTAATAGGTCTGGACGGGGTGAAAATAACCTATTTCGTTGTGAAAGCAATAGGTCTCGGCAGAGCATACTTTTGCTTTTACAGAAACTGTATATCCTGTTTCTTTATGACTTTCTCTTTTTACGCAATCAGAGTGAGATTCATCATTTTCTATTCCGCCGCCAACAAAGAAATAACCTTTAGGAGTATGTATCACACCGATCTTTCCATTGCAGACAGGGATAACGTATGCGCCCTCTCTGTCGCAGTATTGTATGTTTTCTTTTGATCCGAATATCCTGTGCATAATATTTTCTATAAAATAAGGGGACGGACAGTTCGTCCGTCCCTTGATGATTATTGATTACTTATAAAGAGGGAACTTCTCGCAGATAGCGTTTACGCCTGCACGGATCTCATCAGCCTTGTTCTCGAAATCTGTAGCGCAGAGGTAGATGTACTCAGCGATCTTTTCCATTTCCTCAACACCGAGGCCTCTTGTTGTAACAGCAGGAGTACCGATTCTGATACCGCTTGTTACGAAGGGCTTCTCAGGGTCATTGTGGATAGCATTCTTGTTTACTGTGATGTAAACCTCGTCCAGTCTGTGCTCAAGCTCCTTACCTGTGATGTTGAAGGGACGGAGGTCAACCAGCATGAGGTGGTTGTCTGTACCGCCGGAAACGAGGTTGAAGCCTCTCTTGAGGAGACCGTCAGCCAGAGCCTTGGCATTTGCAACTATTCTCTGCTGATATTCCTTGAACTCTGGCTTGAGAGCCTCGCCGAAGCATACAGCCTTAGCAGCAATAGTGTGCATAAGAGGACCGCCCTGTGTTCCGGGGAATATAGCAGAATTGATCTTCTTAGCCAGGAACTCGTTGTTTGTAAGGATAAGTCCGCCTCTTGGACCGCGGAGAGTCTTGTGAGTTGTAGTAGTGACAATATCAGCATAGAGAACAGGGGACTCATGACAGCCTGCTGCAACGAGACCTGCGATATGAGCCATATCTACCATAAGGAGTGCGCCGACTGCTCTTGCTATCTCGGAAAGACGCTTGAAGTCGATAGCGCGGGGATATGCAGAAGCACCTGCAACGATAAGACGGGGCTTAGTCTTGTTTGCAAGCTTGTAAAGCTCATCATAGTTGATAGTCTCTGTCTCGTCGTCAAGACCGTATGAAACAAAGTTGAAGTACTTACCGGAAAGGTTTACGGGTGAACCGTGTGTAAGATGACCGCCGTCAGCAAGGCTCATACCGAGAACAGTGTCACCGGGCTGAAGAACTGCAAAGTAAACAGCTGTATTAGCCTGAGCACCTGAATGGGGCTGAACGTTAGCATATTTAGCACCGAAGAGCTTGCAGGCTCTCTCGATAGCGATTTCCTCTACCTCGTCAACGCACTGACATCCGCCGTAGTAACGCTTTCCGGGATATCCCTCAGCATATTTGTTTGTAAGAACGCTTCCCATAGCAGCCATAACAGCAGGGGAAACGATATTTTCGCTTGCGATGAGCTCGAGATTTCTCTGCTGGCGAGCAAGCTCCTTGCCCATAGCCTCGCCTACAGCAGGATCATAGCCTTTAACGAAGCCGATTGAATCCATAAGATCGTTGTACATTATAAGCACTCCTTTAAAATAGTGAATTTGCGCAAATGCATTACTTTATAATTATACATTAACTTTCCTGAAATTTCAATAGGAAAACAGAAAAAAGTTTACAAACAGCAAAAAAACTGCCTGTCAGTACTTTTTTGCGAAAGTCAGGCAGTCTTATTCCGTTTTTTCAGTTTCTTCATTATGCGCAGAGATGCTTCAATGTGCATTATCCAGTGTCTTGAAAACGGCATTTGTATAAGTCCGCGTATATCCTTGCTGCACCAGTAATCGATAAGCCAGACAGCATTTTCGTCAGTACTTACAGTATTAAGCGAAATAAGAAGGTCTTTCTGTTCGGGAGATATTTTATTTTTCAGCATATCAAAGGGGAGTTTTGACAATACAGACTCTGTGCTCTTCTTTACTTCAACGATGTATGTATATAGTTCATCAATATTGAGTTGTGCAGAGAAATCGGCAATATCCTGACCGACAAGTTCATTACCTGTTGTTATTATCGGAGAATTGATACGTTTCTTGTAGTTTCCTTGAAAAAATATCTGCTCATCACCATTTATAAGAGTGTGAGCTGCTATATCTTCGATACGGAATATATGCCAGAGGGAATAGGCGATAGTTTTACTGTGGTATCCCTCTGCATTAATAAACGGGATAGCATTGAAGTCCTCGCGTTCCAATTCATCTTTGAACGAAAGTACAGTCTCCATAAGATCTTTTCTGAGTTTAAACAGTGCACCTATTCCGTCATTATATGTATCCTTTTTCCTGAGAAATGACTGCATGGATTTGTTAAGCTCTGACCATTCTTTGTTCATAGATACATACCTCTGTATTATTTTGCACCGAGTATCTTATCGTAATCGAAGAAGTACTCCCAGTCTATAGCTTCTGTAGCTGTTGATGAAACCGCATAATATTTAAGTATTTGTGAAGCATCACGGGCGTCCAGTTTGCCGTCCATATTAACATCGGAATGCTTCAAGAGCTTTTCATCTGGTTTGAAGTCCTTTGTTGCTGCCATTTTTGCATAAGCCGCCAGAACCTGGGAAGCGTCTGTGGAATTAATGCTTCCATCCTCATTCACATCACCGAGATCTCTGTGACAGATGATATCGAAGGTGCAGAGCGCTTTTTGATCTCCGCGGGGATAGACAGTTATCTTAGCGCTGTCTCCACCGGCAAAAGCTTCCTTCAGCGTAGCGGGCTGGGCGATGCAGCTTGCCGAAATGTCTACTATGCTTTCCTCGGTAATAAATTTGCCGCTGCTGTCCTTTTTTGGCGTCTGAACAGTCATCTGTATAGAAGCCTCGAGACCTTTCAGCGAAACATTGCCCTTTGTTGAAAAGTATCGCTTTTTCTCAGGCGGCTTGCTGAAAGTAATGTGGGCTGTTTTGGAGAGCGCGTGGATAGTATAGTCCTTATCAGCAAAATCCGGCTTGATATCCCATGCACAGAAGTCCTGTTCAGTAAACTCATCAATATGTTTGTGCAGGGAACTCATATTAATTTCCGTGTAATCAATGGGGTCGCCTTCTTCAACTTCAAGAACAGTGAGAGGTTTATTGTCAAAATCAAGAAAAGTTATATGGTATTTCTTTAATGTGGTAGGTTCAGTAGTAGGTTTTGAAGTATTCTCGCCGATAGTAGAGGAGTCTGCTGAAGCTGCTGCTTCGGGAGAGGTATCAGCAGACTTATCGCTGTTGCTGTCAGCAGCAGCAGAGACAGCGACGGCTGCTCCTGAGAGAAGCAGTGCGGATATAAATGCAGAGATCGAACGTTTTAACATCATATTTACACCTAACCGTTTCCTATACAGAATAATCTGCAGAATTTTGAAAGCCTTTCGCATACTCTGGCGTAGTGCTCCAGAGTTAGTCGTTTAAGCATGAAGTTTGCATATATGAATTTCTGAGTATCAGGATCAAAGGCGTATATTGCATAAAGTATTACCTCATCATCGCCAAGATCCTTGGCAGCTTCCTCTGCCATTTCACGGTATTCATCAAATCTTTCTTCAATATCCTCGAGTCTGTAAAACCCGTGATAGATAAAATCAATATAGAGGTCGATATCGAAATCCATAATACTCAGCTCCTGTATTATTCTTCGTGCTCCTTATCTGAGGATGCCTCTGTCGGATAACTTGTTTTTTTCTTTCTTACTTTGAATGTGATAAACGCCGTGCAGGCAGCTGTAATAATAAAGATGGCTATCATTATAACAGCGGTAGTCCCTTTTGAGATACTGCCGCTTTTTTCTGACTGAGCTGCAAAAGAGTTTTCGTTTAACAAGAATAATGATGAGAATGCAAAAATAGCAGACATAAAAGCAGAAAGAATATGATTTGAATACTTTTTCATTATACCAGCTCCTTACAGACGTTAACTCATCAAGAATATTATATCATATTAATCATTTTTTGTCCATAGAGAGAATAATAATAAAAAAGTTAGGAGAAGAAACGGCGTAAAATAGGGGAATTCAGAGCTGTATTAAAAAAATCCGAATTTTTTTTCAAAAAACCCTTGACAAACTGATTTTTGAGTGATATAATATATATCGTTGATTGCGGTGAGCAAAAATCGTCTGGGTGTGGCGCAGTTGGTAGCGCGCTACCTTGGGGTGGTAGAGGCCGTGGGTTCAAGTCCCGTCACTCAGACCAGATGCAATCAGCATTACCCCAGAAATCCGATACTCGTTTGAGTATCGGATTTTTTTATACATTGACTATTATATTATAATATGTTATAATAAATTCAGAAAACTGGCTTTGCCATGATCAAGGAGGAGTTTATGATAGATCGCGATAAGGCATTTCGTATTCTGTCGGATATTGGTCAGGAGCATATATTGAAGTACTATGACGAACTGAATGATGATGAGAAAAAGGATCTGCTTGATCAGATAGAGATAACTGATTTTTCTGTCCTCGAAAATCTTGATGCTGAAAAAAACAGCAATTCAGTACGCGGCACGTTTGAACCTCTCGGTGCTGTTACTATAAAGGATATTGCCTCTGAAAGCGAAAAATATAATTCGATAGGTACAGATGCGATAAAAAACGGAAAAGTTGCTGCCGTTCTTCTTGCAGGAGGACAGGGCACAAGACTTGGTTTTGATAAACCTAAGGGTATGTTCAATATTGGTGTGGATAAGGAACTCTTTATCTTCCAGTGTCTCATCAATAATCTTATGGATGTAGTTAAGCTTGCAGGTGCATGGGTCCCTCTCTATGTCATGACCAGCGAGAAGAACAATAAGGAAACCAGAGAATTTTTCGAGGAAAAGAATTATTTTGGGTATGATCCTTCTTATGTAAGATTTTTCATTCAGGATATGGCGCCCTCTGTCGATATGAGCGGAAAGGTGCTTATGGAGAGCCGTTCAAAGATCTCGCTTTCTCCTAATGGAAACGGAGGCTGGTTCTCGTCCCTTGTGAGAGCGGGGCTTCTTGATGAAATAAAGGACAGGGGAGTTGAATGGATAAACGTCTTTGCCGTGGATAATGTTCTCCAAAGAATAGCTGACCCCGGCTTTATCGGAGCGGTTATTGACTCAGGGCTTCAGTCCGGAGGAAAGGTTGTAAGCAAGGCTTCTCCTGATGAGCGTGTAGGCGTACTTTGTCTCGAGGATGGCAGGCCTTCGATAGTAGAATACTATGAGATGACTGAGGAGATGCGTACTCTCGTTGATGATGAGGGTGAACTGGCATATAAATACGGCGTTATACTTAATTATTTGTTTAGTGTGGACAAGCTTGAGGAGATATGTGATCGTAAAATGCCTGTTCATGTTGTAGAGAAAAAGATACCCTTCATGGATGACAACGGCAATCTTGTAAAGCCTGAGTCTCCTAACGGTCATAAATTTGAAACTCTCGTGCTGGATATGGTACATATGCAGGACAGCTGCCTTGCGTATGAGGTAGTACGTGAAAAGGAGTTTGCACCTGTTAAGAATGCTGTTGGCGTTGACTCTGTCGAGTCAGCGAGAGAGCTTTTAAAGGCAAACGGAATTAAAATATGATGATACAGCGACACTCTCTTTTGGGGAGTGTCGCTGTGCGTATGATCATTTCAGCGATCGGATGGAAACAAACACATGAAGAAATTACTTAAATACCTCAAAAATTATAAGAAGGAACTTGTTCTCGGACCTTTTTTCAAGCTTCTGGAAGCTGTTTTTGAGCTTATAGTGCCTGTTGTCATGGCAAGGATAATCGATAATGGCATCGGCAATAACGATACTGCTTACATTATAAAGATGAGCGGACTTATTGTTGTTCTCGGTGCCAGCGGGCTCTGTTTCGCCCTGACCTGTCAGTATTTTGCGGCAAAGTGTGCATACGGATTTGGCACTGAGCTCAGGGCTGACCTGTACAGGCATATCAATTCGCTCTCATATGAAAGTATAGACAAGATAGGAACATCATCCCTTGTAAACAGGCTCACCAATGACACAAATACGGTTCAGAATGGTGTGAATATGTTTATCAGACTTGCTGTAAGAGCTCCTTTCCTTGTTATCGGTGCTGCTGTTATGGCAGTGACTATCGATCTTAAGCTTTCACTTGTTTTCTTCGTTGTTGCGCCTCTGATCTCACTTGTTATTTTTTTTATAATGAAAAAAATGTTCCGATGTACAAAAAAACTCAGCAGTGTCTTGACAGAGCTTCGCTTCTTACCAGTGAAAGTCTTGAAGGCGCAAGAGTCATCAGAGCTTTTTCTCGTCAGAATGAGGAGATCGATGAATTCAAGGAAGCCGTTGATGATATATCCGAAAATTCCATAGCTGTCGGAAAAATATCTGCCATTCTTAATCCGGTTGCATTCATGGTTATGAATCTGGGGATTGTTGCTGTTATCTGGTTCGGCGGAAAGAGGGTAGATGTCGGCAGACTCACACAGGGTGAGCTTACGGCTTTTACCAATTATATGACACAGATACTGCTTGCGCTGGTGGTTCTGGCTAATCTTATCGTGATATTTACAAAGGCTTTTGCCTCTGCAAACAGGATAAGTGAAGTATTTTCGCTCCTTCCTGAGGAGAACGGTACAGTTTGTGAGATAAAAGATGAGAAAAAAGCGATTATCGAATTCAGCAGCGTGTCATTTGCATATGCTGGTGCAGGAGATTATTCTCTGAGGAATATAAGTTTTTCTGTTATGGGGGGACAGATGCTTGGCATCATAGGCGGTACAGGCTGCGGCAAATCGACTCTTGCTAACCTGATCCCCTGTTTCTACAGAGCGACAGAAGGAGCAGTAAATGTTTTCGGGGTCAATGTAAATGATATTGACAATGAGCAGCTCAGACGCAGGATAGGTATAGTTCCTCAAAAGGCCACCTTGTTTACAGGTACTATCCGCGAAAATATGAGGTGGCGTAAGTCGGATGCTACCGATGATGAGATAATTTCAGCCTTGAAGACTGCACAGGCGTGGGACTTCGTCAGCAATAGTCCTGATGGCCTTGATACTGTTATATCCCAGGGCGGCAAAAATCTCTCAGGCGGTCAGAAACAGCGTATTTCCATTGCAAGAGCTCTTGTAGGAAGCCCTGATATCGTAATTCTTGATGATTCAACAAGCGCTCTGGATTATAAGACGGATCTTGCTTTCAGACGCGCACTGAGCGAGGACCTTCCTGATACAACTGTTGTAATGATCTCGCAGAGGACAACTTCTCTTAAGAATGCCGACAAGATCATTGTTATGGACGAAGGAGAGGCGGTTGGTATAGGTACTCATGAAGAGCTTGTACGAAACTGCGATGTCTATAATGAGATATACAGGTCACAGATGAACGAAAAAGGAGGCAGTACGGATGCTTAAAACATTAAAGAGAGTCTTTTCCTATGCTGCTCCGTATATGAGATACTTTGTAATGACACTGGCTTTTGCAGCGCTTGGTGTATCGCTTTCGCTGGCTGTACCTGTATTTATCGGAGAAGCTGTTGACTGCTGTATCGGAAAAGGAAATGTAGATTTTCACAAGCTTGGCATTATCATAGTCCTTCTTGCCTCTATGGTGATTGCGAGCACACTCTTTCAATGGCTCATGATCCTTTGCACAAATAAGCTTTCTTTTCTGACTATCCGTGATCTCAGATCGGATATTTTCTGCAAGCTTGAACGGGTTCCGCTCAGATATATCGACGGTCATACAAAGGGCGAGCTTACAAGCCGTGTTATCAATGACATTGAGATCATTTCCGACGGTCTGCTCCAGGGCTTTACCCAGTTTTTCAGCGGTATTATCACAATCATCGGAACTCTTATTTTCATGATGGTGATCAATTTCAGGATAGCCATTGTAGTTGTCATACTGACCCCTCTTTCATTTATTGCGGCGTCGAAGATCACGAAGGCATCGCATGATTCCTATATGAAGCAGTCAAGACTGCGGGGAGAGATGGTCGGACTTGCCGAGGAAATGGCTGGAAATCAGAAGATCGTAAAGGCTTTCGTTTATGATAAGAGAGCAGAGGCGCGTTTTGATGAAATAAATGCTGCATACGGCAAGATCGGTGCAAAGGCAACGTTTTTCAGCTCAATGACAAATCCTACCACGAGATTTGTCAACGGACTTATCTATGCAGCCGTCGGGCTCCTCGGAGCACTTGGTGTAGTAGGAAAGTTCCCGATAATAGGCGCTATGACAGTAGGAAAGCTGTCAAGCTTTCTGGCTTACTCCAACCAGTATACCAAGCCTTTCAACGAGATATCAGGTGTTTTTGCTGAGCTTCAGAACGCTGTAGCTTCTGCGGAACGAGTGTTTGCTGTGCTTGACGAGAACGAAGTACCCGATGATTCTGATAAAGATGTTCTTGAAAGTTGTGACGGAACACTTAGCTTTTCAGACGTTTTCTTCTCTTATTCACCGGATACAAAGCTAATTGAAAACTTCAGCCTTGATGTAAAAAGCGGACAGCGTGTGGCTATTGTCGGACCTACGGGCTGCGGCAAATCTACTATCATTAATCTGCTGCTGCGCTTTTACGATATTGACAGCGGAAAAATAGAACTTTCGGGCAAAGATATAAACCGTATTACCCGTGACAGCCTTAGAAGCTGCTTTGGAATGGTACTTCAGGAAACCTGGGTATTTACGGGAACTGTTGCAGAAAACATAGCATACGGCGCCCCTGATGCTACACGGGAACAGATCATCGAGGCGGCTAAGTCGGTTTACGCTCACGGATTCATAAAGAGACTGCCGAACGGATATGATACTGTTATAAGCGAAGACTGTGGATTGTCGCAGGGACAGAAACAGCTTATCTGCATAGCAAGGATAATGCTTATGGATCCGCCCATGCTCATACTTGACGAGGCTACCAGCTCCATAGATCTGCGTACAGAGCTGCGGATTCAGAGAGCTTTTGCAAAGCTGATGGAGGGAAGGACAAGCTTCGTTATCGCGCACAGACTGTCTACAATAAAGAATTCTGATATTATACTCGTTATGAAGCACGGAAACATAATCGAACAGGGGGATCATGAGCAGCTCCTTGCAAAAGGAGGCTTCTATGCCGAACTTTACAACAGCCAGTTTGCATCGTGATAGAAAGGCTTCTTCGGAAGCCTTTTTACTTATACCAAATTTACTTTGTTTAATTCTTGACAAACTGAATGAAATGTTGTACAATTAGAATGTATTCTTATGTATTGAAAGGAATGATCTTCAATGGGCTTAACTTTAACAGAAAAGATACTCAGAGCACACCTTGTTGACGGCGAGTATGTCAAGGGACAGGAGATCGGTATCCGTATCGATCAGACCCTTACACAGGATGCACAGGTACAATGGCATATCTCGAATTTGAGGCAATAGGTGTTCCTCGTGTAAAGACCGAGCGCTCGGTCGCTTACATAGATCATAACACTCTTCAGAACGGCTTTGAGAACGCAGATGACCACAGATTTATCGGAAGCGTTGCAAAGAAGCACGGTATTTACTTCTCACGTCCCGGCAACGGTATCTGCCACCAGGTACATCTTGAACGTTTTGGTATCCCCGGAAAAACTCTCATCGGTTCTGACAGCCATACCCCTACTGGCGGCGGTATCGGCATGATCGCTATCGGTGCAGGCGGACTTGATGTTGCCGTAGCAATGGGCGGCGGTGCATACTACATTACCTGCCCGAAGGTAGTTAAAGTTGAACTCACTGGAAAGCTTCAGCCCTGGGTAGCTGCAAAGGATGTTATCCTCGAGGTCCTCAGAAGAATGTCTGTAAAGGGCGGCGTAGGAAAGGTCATTGAGTACTGCGGCGAGGGCGTAAAGACACTTTCGGTTCCTGAGAGAGCAACTATTACAAATATGGGTGCAGAGCTGGGTGCAACAACATCTGTATTCCCTTCGGACGAGATAACAAAGCAGTTCCTCAAGGCTCAGAAGCGTGAAGAGGTATGGACTCCTCTTGCTGCTGATCCTGATGCAGTTTACGATGAAGAGCTTCATATAGATCTCAGCAAGCTCGTTCCTCTTGCAGCCTGTCCTCATTCTCCTGACAATGTAAAGAGCGTCGAGGAGATCGGAAAACTTAAGATAGACCAGGTTTGTATCGGTTCATGCACAAATTCTTCGCTTCTTGATATGCTCAAGGTAGCTCATATATTAAAGGGCAAGACAGTTAATCCCGACGTTTCTCTTGCTATTGCTCCCGGCTCAAAGCAGGTTCTCAATATGCTTGCTCAGAACGGTGCGCTTTCTATACTCATAGATGCAGGTGCAAGAATTCTTGAGAGCGCCTGCGGTCCTTGTATCGGTATGGGACAGTCGCCTAACTCAAAGGGCATCTCACTCCGTACCTTCAACAGAAATTTTGAAGGACGCTCAGGCACAAAGGACGGACAGATCTATCTGGTATCTCCTGAAATGGCTGCTGTTTCCGCTCTTACAGGTTATCTTACAGATCCCAGAGAGCTGGGCGATATGCCTGACTTCAAGCTTCCCGAGGAATTCGTTATCAACGATAACATGATAGTTCCTCCTGCTTCTGAGGCTGATATGGACAGCGTTGAGATTCTTCGCGGTCCCAACATCAAACCCTATCCCGAGACTTCACCTCTCCTTGAGACTATTGATGCTCCCGTATCACTCAAGGTTGGCGATAATATCACAACCGACCACATCATGCCTGCCGGTGCAAAGATCCTTCCTCTGCGTTCAAATATCCCGAAGATCTCACAGCACTGCTTCGCTGTATGTGATGAGAGCTTCCCTGAGAGAGCAAAGTCTCTTGGAAAGAGCATCATAGTAGGCGGCTCAAACTATGGTCAGGGCTCCTCAAGAGAGCATGCTGCACTTGCACCTCTTTACCTTGGCGTTAAGGCTGTACTGGTAAAGTCATTCGCAAGAATACACCGTGCTAACCTCATTAATGCAGGTATTCTGCCCCTCACATTTGTGAATGAGGCTGATTATGACAATATTGCCCAGGGTGATGAGCTTGTTCTTGCAGATGTAAGAAAGGCTGTAGAGGACGGCATGTCCGAGCTTACAGTTGTTAACAAGACAAACGGCAAGGAGATCCCTGTACTCTGTGAGCTTTCAGGTCGTACAAAGGATATCATGCTTGCAGGCGGACTTCTCGACTATACAAGAGAGTCAATGAAGTAATACTGCTTTAGAGGTTACTAATTATGCGCTTACCGGATATGCTTATTGACAACGAATTATTTGCAGGCAGGATCGTAAGACTTCCAAGAACAGGAAAAGACTGGGCTGTACTCATTATAGCTATAGTCATTTGGTTCCTGTTGTCTCTTCTGTTTGAAAAGAAGTTATCAAACATGAAAAGAGAACACAGACGAATAGTTGAAGCTGTTTGTATGCTTGTGATCGTTATATTACTGGAACTGCTTATTTCTTGAAGTACAAAGGAGGTACAATCCAATGGCTAAAATAACCATGAAAACACCGCTGGTCGAAATGGACGGCGACGAAATGACAAGAATTCTCTGGCAGTGGATCAAGGAAACTCTTCTTGAACCATATGTAGAGCTTAATACAGAATACTATGATCTCGGTCTCAAGCACAGAGAGGAGACCAAGGATCAGGTGACGCTTGATTCTGCCGAGGCTACAAAGAAGTACGGTGTAGCTGTAAAGTGCGCGACTATTACACCTAACGCTGCGAGAATGCCTGAGTATAATCTCACTCAGATGTGGAAGTCTCCTAACGGAACTATCCGTGCAGCGCTCGATGGTACTGTTTTCCGTACACCTATCATCGTAAAGGGTATCGAGCCCTATATCCCTACATGGACAAAGCCAATTACTATTGCCCGTCACGCTTACGGTGATGTTTACAAGAATACCGAGATGCGCGTAAGCAAGGGCAGTAAGGCTGAACTGGTTGTAACTGACGAAAACGGTAACGAGACCCGTGAGCTTATCCATGAGTTCACAAAGTGTGACGGCATAATTCAGGGACTTCACAATCTCGACGCTTCTATCGCAGGTTTTGCAAGAGCTTGCCTTAACTACGGTCTTGATCTCAAGCAGGATGTATGGTTTGCTTCCAAGGATACAATTTCAAAGAAGTATGACCACCGTTTCAAGGACATCTTCCAGGAGATCTATGATAACGAATACAAGGAGAAGTACGAGGCTGCCGGCATCGAATACTTCTATACTCTTATTGACGATGCGGTTGCAAGAGTTATCCGGTCAAACGGCGGATACATCTGGGCTTGCAAAAACTATGACGGCGATGTAATGTCAGATATGGTATCTACAGCTTACGGAAGCCTTGCTATGATGACTTCTGTTCTTGTTTCGCCTGACGGAATATATGAGTATGAGGCTGCACACGGAACTGTTCAGCGCCACTATTACAAGTACCTCAAGGGTGAGGAGACATCGACAAACTCTGTTGCAACTATCTTTGCATGGAGCGGAGCTCTCAGAAAGAGGGGAGAACTTGACGGAACTCCGGAGCTCTGTGATTTCGCTGATAAGCTTGAGAAGGCTACTATACAGACTATCGAGGACGGCGTTATGACAGGTGATCTTTATCTTATCTCTAAGCTTGACAACAAGAAGAAGGTTGATTCCAAGACCTTCCTTGACGAGATAAAGATCAGACTTGATAAATTAATGTGATAAGAGAGAAGGCATACAGCAATGTCAAAAAACTCAATATCCAACTCTGTCATAAGAAGGCTTCCGAGGTACTATCGCTTTCTCGG
>Ga0208040_1002981_pt1 | contig 14136 bp, 10 predicted proteins | sample AD_UKC083_MetaG_FD_184431 | JGI IMG/M metagenome (GOLD analysis project Ga0208040, IMG submission 184431) | Active sludge microbial communities of municipal wastewater-treating anaerobic digesters from USA - AD_UKC083_MetaG (SPAdes) (version 2) | ecosystem: Engineered > Bioreactor > Anaerobic >...
TGCCTATGTTGAAGTTGGGGTCCCGCTGAGGTGTAAAGGTGAAAGTGGTATTATCGCCCACTGCACCGGGGGGCACAATAATATTGACCGTTCCATCCAACGAGGTCATTTCGCCACCGCTGCTGCCAACCACTTCCTCAATCGTTTGCCGCAAGTGCCAGTTGGGATCTTTGGACAGGAGGAAGTCGTGGAGCGGGTTACCGGCGACAGGATACCCTGCTGGAACGGTCAGGGCATTGTAGTCGAGGTCCAGGCCATCATAGTATCTTGTGCCAGTGCCAGCATCATACAGGTTCACCAGATTGACAAAGCTGGCTGGGACTTCTCCTGATAACTGGTTGTTGTCAAGGCCGAGGCAATATAAGATAATCAGATTGCCCAGTTCAGTGGGTATGCTGCCTGTGAGTTGATTGTCATTAAGGTATAGGTAATATAAGTTGGTCAGATTACCCAGTTCAGGCGGGATGCCACCCGCGAGTTGATTATTATCAAGGTCGAGATCTACCAAATTTGTCAGATTGCCCAGTTCGGGTGGGATGCTGCCCGTGAGTTGATTCTCGTAAAGATAGAGGCGCTGTAAGTTGGTCAGATTGCCCAGTTCGGAAGGGATGCTGCCCGTGAGTTGATTGTTGTAAAGCTGGAGGTCTTCCAAGTTAGTCAGATTACCCAGTTCCGGCGGGATGCTGCCCGTGAGTTGATTGCCCCCAAGACCGAGGCTCAGTAAGGTGTTCAGATTACCCAGTTCGGGCGGGATGCTGCCCGTGAGTTGATTGCCCCCAAGATCGAGGCGCAGTAAGGTGTTCAGATTGCCCAGTTCGGGCGGGATGCTGCCCGTGAGTTGATTGCTCCAAAGGCTGAGCCATGTTAAATTGGTTAGATTGCCCAGTTCAGTGGGTATGCTGCCTGTGAGTTGATTGTCATTAAGGTATAGGTAATATAAGTTAGTCAGATTGCCCAGTTCGGGCGGGATGCTGCCCGTGAGTTGATTTATGTGAAGAGGGAGGTGCTGTAGATTAGTCAGATTGCCCAGTTCGGGCGGGATGCTGCCCGTGAGTTGATTGCCGTAAAGATAGAGGCGCTGTAAGTTGGTCAGATTGCCCAGTTCCGGTGGGATGCTGCCCGTGAGTTGATTGAATTCAAGATAGAAATTCTGTAAGTTAGTTAGATTGCCCAGTTCCGGCGGGATGCTGCCCGTGAGTTGGTTGCCGAATTGGTTGCCGCAAAGGTTGAGGTCTTCCAAATAAGTCAGATTGCCCAATTCCGGCGGGATGCTGCCCGTGAGTTGATTGAACCCAAGACTGAGGATCTGTAAGTTAGTCAGATGGCCCAGCTCAGGCGGGATGCTGCCCGTGAGCCCATTAGTTAAAAGGGAGAGAACTTGAACATGTCCACTGCTGACCGTAACACCAAACCAGCCGCCTGCGGTTGTGGTCACCAGCCAGTTGGTGTTGTCCGTCCATCCAGCGCCATTGGTACTGTTATAGAGCGTCACCAAAGCCTGGCATTCGCCCAGAGGGATATCTGTCACCGTGGCGCAGTCAAAGCTCTGGACTTGTTCCCGGGTCAGAGCAAGTGAATTATCGGCGAAGTCGGTGTCAGAGGATATCGTTTGAGCCTGTACCGTGTGTGTCACGGTGGGTGACAAGGTACCCAGCAGCAGCACTGCCAGGACAAGGAGACGGAATAGCTGTTTCATGATTGACCTCCCAAAAGTGATATGAACTTATTGGGGAACTTTCTTGCGATTCCCCCAGAACTATAATCTATTATTGACCTGACATCAAAAATAGTCAAGCGATTGTTTGGAGATTATCCATACCCAAAATTGAGAGCAAATCATAGAAAGGCAATGAGTCTCCATCCACACCAAATCTCTGCTGCTTATTTATTGACTGTCTACCAGGGGGTTGTGGGTTCAACCCCCACCAGCCACCCCATAATAACTAAAGGGCTGCCCTAATTTAGAGCGGCCTTTTTTTGTTTGTTGCCATCTGAGCAACCCTTACACAACGGCACCGATTGATAGATTCGATTTTGGGTCAACTTGTCGAATAATTTCGACAGGCCATCATGGTCTTGCGTGTATAATTTTATATATTCCCGTCATCACGATCAATATGCTCACCATTCAACTTTTTGGCTCACCCGTTCTGATATATCATGGCCGTGCCGTCAACTTTCATGCGCCACCCCGGACCATGCCGCTGCTGGCTTATCTGCTGTTGCAGCGCGCCCAACCATTGGATCGTCAGCAGGTAGCCTTTACGCTCTGGCCTGATGATGCCGAAAGCGATGCTCGCACCAATCTGCGCCGCCATTTACATCACTTGCAGCAAGCTTTACCTCCTGCTCCGCCAGACTATCCCTGGCTGCTGGTCAATCCGCGGACAGTTCAATGGAACCCAGCGGCGGAGTATCAACTAGATGTAGCTGAATTTGAACGGCTAACTGGCGCCCCACAGACATTGGCTCAAGCCATTCCACTTTATACCGGCGACCTGCTTGAGACAATTTATGATGACTGGATTTTCTTTGAGCGTGAACGGCTGAGCAATTTATATTTCACCGGCCTTGGACAATTGATCTATGACTGCCGGACCCGCCGCGATTATTCAGCGGCCATTCACTATGCTGGCCTGGTCTTAGCCAGAGATCCCTTTCGCGAAGATACTGTACGACAGCTCTTAGCGCTGCGCTATGAGTCCGGCGACCGAGCTGGGGCGTTAGCCGAATATGAGCGGTTCTCCAAACAACTTAAGCAGGAGATGGGGGTGCTTCCAATGCCTGAAACTCAGGCGCTCTATGAGGCAATCCTCCATCATGCTCATATTGCAGATATCGAATCAACTGACCCTTCGGATGAGGTTAGCCCCGCCCACAGAGTGAGTGTGCGCCTGCCACTGGTGGGTCGTCAGATGGAAATGGATCGCCTGTCCACGCGCTGGAGCCGCGCCGCGCGCGGTCACGGCGGGCTGTTGCTGATCGGTGGAGAGGCCGGAATTGGTAAAACTCGCCTGACCCAAGAATTGGCGTTGCTGGCAGAAAGCCAGGGCGCGCGCATCTTGCGCGGCGCCACCTCTCAACAAAACCCGCGCCCGTATCAGGCCCTGATTGAAGCCTTTCAATTGGTACTGCCGCTGCTCATCAACCTGGAAGGTGAACTAAATCGCCTGTCTGCCCTGGCCGCTTTGATTCCGGAACTACCCAGGCGCTGCAATCTTCCGCACCTGCCCGAGTTAGACCCAGACCGGGAGCGTATCCGGTTATTTGATGCCGCTGCCGGGTGCCTTGAAAAACTGGCCGCGCCCCGCCCGGTGCTGCTGATTCTCGAAGACCTGCACTGGGCTGGCGAGACCAGTATCACCCTGCTCGAGTACCTGGTTCGCCGGATCGCTGGCGCTCCGATACTGGTTGTGGCTACCTATCGCGACGAAGAAATAGCTCACAATCACCCATTACACACACTGCGGCACAACCTGACATCCAACCACGACCCCGATCCAACCTCTTTGATGGAAAACCTGCTGCTGGGACCGCTTTCACCACAGGACATTCATACCCTGATGCAGCAGATGGTGCCGGAACAATCCCAACTGGCAGAGAGGTTGTTTATCGAAAGCGAAGGCAACCCACTGTTTATTGACCTGCTCTGGCAGCACTGGCAGGCACATAGCGATAATGAAATTGGAACAGCCTTGCCAGGTGGCATCAGTGCTGTAATCAGTCGCCGCCTGGTAGATTTACTGCCCGAATCTCGGGCCTATGCTGAAGTTGCCGCGGTAATCGGTACCCAATTTGGTGCCGAAGCTGTACGCACAGTGGGCGGTTGGAACGAAATGCAAGCCCACACAGCGCTGAGTGGCTTATTGGACAATCACCTGGTGCAGGATGTAGAAGGCCGCAGCCGGTACGATTACCGTTTTGCGCATCACCTGATCCAGGCAGCGCTTTACGCCGAAATTCCCGCGACCAAGCGTAAGCGCCGGCATCTGCGCGTAGCCGAAATTCTGGAAATGCTCTATGCCGATCTGCGGGACGAGATGGCGGGGGATCTGGCGGTTCATTTCGACCGCGGGGGTGACCCGGTACGGGCCGTTTCGGCTTACCTGCAGTCCGCCCAGACTGCGCTCAGGATGTTTGCCGATACAGAAGCGTTGAATGCTCTCAACCGTGCTCTGCAGCTTGTCAGCGAGAATTCAGCCTTTGTAGATCTTCGCACCCAGGTGGATCTCTTGATGCTGCGTGAAAGCATTCATTACCGCCGGGGTGAGCTAACCGCTCAACAAGGTGATTTGCAGCAACTGGAATTACTGGTGCCTGCCAGCCAGGATCTTGACCTGACTTTTGAGCTCATCAAGCGCCAGATCATGTATTACCGCCGGATGGATGACCGCCCGACCCAGGCGCGTTTGATTGAATCTTTCAAACAACAGGCGCAAACCCAGGGCAACCAGCGCTGGCAGGCTGAAGCGCTTTATACTGAAGCCAGTTACCTGAAAATCATTGATGATTACACTGCTGCAATTGCTGGCTTCCAGTCTGCGCTGGCACTGTACGGTGATTTGCAGAATGTTCAAGGTCAAATTCAATGCTGCTGTGCTGTATCTGAGATATATGTAATCCTTCGCCAGAAGCCTATGGTTGATGCCTGGGCGGAGAAAGCCCTGACCCTGTGTCAGGACTCCTTCCCGACAGATGCCTTCTTGCGAACCCTGTGGAACCTGGCGGCAAAAGGATTGACCAGTTCAGATGCCGAGCGCTGCCTGCAGTATGGACAAAAATGCCTGATGATGGCTGAGAAGAGCGGCGATGTTTTCTGGCAGGGCAACGCCCATCGCATTATGGGGATGGCTTTGACCGGTCTCTTCCAGATCGAATCTGCTCGGCATCACCTGACTTCCGCACTGAATTTGTTCCGCCAGATGCAAAAAAATAAAAACATTGCTCTGACCTTGCAAAGCCTTGCCAGCCTCTTTGCTGCCACGGGAGATTATGACCAGGCCCGGCAGCATTATCAGCAAGCCTTCGAGCTTCAAGAACAAATGGCCGATTTGGGTGGCATGACAACCGAATCCATCAATCTGGCTTATATTGCTGCAAAACAAAGCGATTACCTTTCTGAGCGGCAGTACTCACTTCAAGCTGTAGAACTGACCCGGAGAACCGGGAATCGCTTCTTAGAAGCCGCCGCATTGCATAACCTGGGAGAAGCCGAGCACGAATTAGGTGATATTTCATCCGCTCGAGAGCACCTCAACACTGCGATTGATATTTTTAGAGAATTGGACCTGCCCTCCGATCTATGCGGCGTAGAATCAGAACTGGCGCTGCTCGAACTAAGTGTTGGGAATATTGACGCGGCGATGAAGATCGCCGCCGAACTGCTTGCGCTTTACCCCCGGATAGAAAGTCAACACGACAACTGTCACCGCTTTTTGTGGTACGCTGCGCGGGTGCTGCGTGCCGGGGGCAATGAATCCGATGCCGGTGCAGTGCTGGAGCGCGCCTACCAGGCTGTACAGGCGGGGGAACAGGCCATCACCGATGCCGAATCGCGTCAGAAGTATTTGCAGATCAAGCAAAATCAAGAAATTATCGCCGCTTATGAACGCGGCGAGTGGCCGGCTGAATAATCGATTTATAAATAGGGACTATCCTGCCCAACTTTACCCCCAGGCAGTCCGTGAAATCCGTGTAATCCGCGGTTCTTTTGGTCTGGGCTGAATGGGGATATTCGGTCAAACCTTGCCACCTGCGTAATCCGTGAAATCCGTGCAATCAGCGGTTCTTTCTTCCTGGACTGAATTGGATTCGGCCAAACCTTGCCGCCTGCGTAATCCGTGAAATCAGTGAAATCAGTGTAATCCGCGGTTCTTTTAGTCTGGGCTCGACGGGGAATTGTCCGGTCAAAATTTGATCCCAAGCAGTCCGTGAAATCCGCGTAATCAGCGGTTCTTTCTTCCTGGGCTGAATGGGGATATTCGGTCAAACCTTGCCACCTGCGTAATTCGTAAAATCCGTGCAATCAGCGTAATCAGCGGTTCCGTTTGGACGTTTTCTGGACGCGCCATCCCTACAATCAAAGACATGGATAACCTGCCTGTACGCGCACAACATGTCTTCATCGTTCGGATCTGGTTTGAGGATGCCCTGCTCCCTTCGATTTCCTGGCGCGGCTCCGTGCAGTTCGTTCCCGCAGGCAGCAAATTCTATTTCAACTCATTAAGTGACCTGACCGATTTTCTCAGTTTACGACTGGCAACCTCTATCAGGAATATTAAGGAGGAGCCCTCAAACCCATCATAGAGCTGTTCCCCACTGTTACAAGGTCTTTAGCGCCTGTGCAAAATCATTGGGCGCAGCGACAAAACCAAACCCAACTCAATTCATTTTCAGAGAGGACCTATCATGAAACATAAAACTTTGATCATCACAACCCTGGTGCTGGCAGCGCTCCTGTTCGGCGTCATGGGTGCCGCAGCCCAGACGGGCGATGAACCGCCCGTCGTGGAAGGCGCTCTGGGCACCGGCTTCACCTATCAAGGCTATCTGGCCGAAAGTGATGGCACGCCCATCAACGACAGCTGCGATATGGAAATCGGCCTCTGGGATGCCGCCTCAGGCGGCTCCCTGATTGGCGGCACGATGCAAATCAGCAATTTCCAGGTTGATCATGGTTATTTCACCCTGACCCTGAACGGCGCCAATGAGTTTGGAGCCACGCCCTTCAACGGCGATGCTCGTTACCTGCAGTTTGAAATCTGGTGCGACAGCTATAACAACGGACAGGGTGTCACCCTCTCCCGCCAGGCTATTACTGCCGCCCCGTATGCCCATACAGCGCTGAATGTCTTGAACCTGCCGGATCATGATCATGTGGCTGAGACCTGGATCAACACCGCCAGCGCCCCCACGTTATCACTGGAAAACTCCCACACCTCCGGCACCGCGCTTTACCTGGATGCCATGGCCACGGGTTCGGCCCTCCAGGCTCACGGGCCGGTTTATATCAGCGGGAAACTCGAAGTCAGCGGGAAATTCGAAGTCGGCGACACGGTTTATGTCGGTGCGGATTCGACTTTGAACCTCAGCCCATTCACAGCAATGTCTCGGGCGGTTCCGGCCGAAGTAACCATTTATCCGCTTGCCAATGGTGGTGTTACCGTCAATCCCACATCCACTGTGGTCAAAGAACGCCTGCTGGTCATCCCAGTCTCGACCTATAGCCAGCTATTTGGTTCAGATGTGTACATCAAGGGCCTGCGGATTTGCTACAAGATCAATTCGGCCGGTAGCCAGTACATTGATGCTGTTGGGGTTTACAAGGGCAGCGATGATGGCACCTACGAGGCCTATCTGACCAGCAACACTGATCGTGCCTCCACCACCCGTTCTTGCTTCGCTATCTTCCCCGCCACTCCCCGGGTTGCCATCACCAATGCCAGTTATGTGCAAATCCATCTGAATGCGGATGGCCCGATCACCACCTCGGACGGGTTCATGTTCTATTCCATCGATTTATTCCTCACTGAAGACGCAGAGTAAAGAGCGAGATCAGGAATGAAAACCAGGCATCGCTTAATCCTTCTATTGGCTGTTTGTACCCTGCTGTTGGTCGCTGTCAGCGCTGCACATGCCCAAACGATCGTGTATGATCTCTCGTGGCGCACAATGGACAGCGGCGGCGGGCGCAGCTTGGGCGGTGGGCTCGTCCTCAATGGCACCATCGGGCAACCCGACGCCGGTCGGCTGACCGGCGGAGGGGTGGTACTGCAGGGCGGATTCTGGAGCCCGCGCCAGTCCACATTGGCCGGAACTTCAATCTTCCTCCCCGTCATTCTACGCTGAAGCCGCATCATGTCACCTAAAACCCCATCCTGGCTAATCGGGATGGGGTTTTTGTGTGGTCATTGCTAATCGACCCTCATGCGTTTCTTGATGTACGCAATTGTCTCATCCCAGGCCTGAGTGGCCTCCGGAAACATGGATGCCAACAGAGGGAAGCAGCGTTGGCGGTAAGGCGAATCCATTCAGCAGACAACCCTTCTGGGAGGTCCGGAATACTCACGGGTGTTGCAAGGATGTCAGGTGGCATAGCGCCGAACTTCTTGGCACCTTCTTCAAACTGCTTACGCAATTCAACCATGAAGGTCTCGCGCGTGATCACGTCGCGCTTCAAGCGGCCTTTGAAGATGCGATTGTGCTGGATGCCAAAAATAATCAGGCGGCTTTTCAGACTGGGCATTGGATTCCTCTCTTACAATCGCGTCCAGGAGAACATCTCTCATTTACCGTAAGTTTATACGGCGGAACAAGATGACCCCAATGGCAAAATATAAAACCGAAAGCACAATTAATGCCGTCAGCTCAAAAACAACGTCCGAGAAACCCGCCCCCAGGGTGAATATCTTATTCAATGCAATCACCGCGTGGGTTGGCGGCAGGATGTCTGCCAGAGCCATCTCATGACCGGCAATTGTGAACAGGCCCGTGCGCGGCATTGGAAAAGCAGCCCCGGTCAAAAACATCAGGAACCCTAACGGAAAATTGGCAATCACAAAAGCCTGTGAGACGGATTTTGCAAAGCTGGCAACAATCATACCTGTGCCGATAATGGAAAAACTGGTGAAAATGATAATAATCACAGCCAGCCAGAGAGGCCCCTGGCTGGTGAACCCCAGCGCAACAGCCGTAGCGAAAGTCAATCCAGCGCTAATCACCGATACCAGCACCAGCCAGGCAGAGATGCGCCCAGAAATTCAAAGGAACTGACGCCTGCCATCCGCAATCGGATCAACTTACCGCCTTCGCTCTCGCGGGCCACAAGCATGGCAGCCTGGAAGATGGTGATGATAACGGCAAAAATGAATAATCCTGGCATATAGTTTTCAAATTCACTTCTCGACGCGGATGCACCCAACGGGGTTTCAAGAAAGCCGACCGGGCGGTTAATTTTACTCATTGAGGTAAGATAGGTCTCTGCCACCGTCATAGCAGAAACAGCCGCAACAGTATAAGTCGGGTAGGTCAGATCGCCCACAAATTCCAGGCTGGTTGATCCTGCCTCGCGCCCATCCTTCATCCCGTCAACGACTTCAGAAAAATTCTCCGGGATAATCAATAGTGCTGCCGCCTCCCGATTGTGCAGCCGTTCTTCGGCTGTAGTCAGATCTATCTCCTCTATGACTTTCAAAAAAGGAGCACCGTTCTCATACGAAAAACCTTTCAACTGGGAAACCAGTGCCTCACCCGCTTTCAGGTTCTGGTACCCTTTATCCTGGTTAATGACAAGCAGCCCATAGGTAGTGGATCCACCAGCGCTGGTCATGAGCCAGTAAATAAGTACAAACAACGGAGCAAAAGCCAGACTGAGCATCAAGACCCACAAATCTCTTTTCTGCTCCCGGGCACATTTGATAAAAACATTCCAGAGTCGCATCAGATAAAGCCTTTTCTATTCCCGCAGCCTGCGCCCGGTTATAGAGATAAACACATCTTCCAGTGTGTTAGACCGCATGCGTGTCTCGCCAGTTTGAATACCGTTCCTGCGGAATATCTCCAGCACAGCCGGCAGTTTTTCAATCAATATCCACCCACGCAGAATCAGCGTGTGGTTAACCGTATGGACCTGCAAATCTACGGCCCGCAATTCCTCCTGTACTGACTCTGGTAGTTCATTGGCAAGCTCCATTTCCAGCACATCCCCGTCACCGAGTGTGCGCTTCAATGCTTCGGGAATATCCATAACCAGCAAACGCCCCTGGTCAATGATAGCCACCCGGTCAGATAAACGGTCAGCCTCATCCATATTATGCGTGGTCAGGATAACCGTCTTCTTACGCGCCAGCGAGTGTATGTATTCGCGAACCATCACCCGGCTTTGCGGATCCAGCCCGGTTTCGGGTTCGTCCAGCACCACCAGATCTGGGTCGTTCATCAGGGCCATCGCCAGGTTTAAACGCCGCTGCATCCCGCCTGAAAGCTGGCCAGCCAATTGATTGCATTTCTCGCTCAAGCCCAGTTGGTCAAGCAGTTCTTCAGCCCGATGCTTGACCTGCCTTTTGGGTAGGTGGTACATCTGTCCGATGAATACCAGTTGCTCAAAACAGGTAAGTTTTTCCCACAGGATATTCGATTGGGTGCAGATGCCCACTTTCCGCATAGCCGCTGGATTGCCGGGCTTGACCAACTGCCCATTGATGAATATCTCTCCCGCATCCGGTTTCAACAAGCCGCAGATCATCTGAATGGTTGTTGTTTTACCGGCACCATTCGGCCCGAGCAAGCCAAAGATCTCACCCTGCTGAACCTGCAAGCTGATGCCATCCACGGCCTTCAGCGTTCTGAATGATTTCTGTAGGTTCCTGATTTCGAGACTGGAAGAAGACATAGACATCTTGATCCCCTATTCCAATCCATGTACTATTAAATCAATAGCCGCATCCAGAACTCGATCAAATGTCATATCCTCGCCGGTTAACCGGTAATATTGGTTCAGATATGGGAATAGCTGTCCATCTCCAAGCGCAATCAGGAAAGCATTCACAGAGCGGGTGGTCGCTTCCATATCCAGGCCCTCACGGATCTCACCCCGCAGCCTGGCTTGTTCCAGCATTTGGCGTGTGACGGATAGCATGATTTGTGCGATTGAATCGACTGCTGCCTGCGTCCGCCCCTGACCGCCCTGGTAGGCCGCCCGCCCCATAAACTGAACCACGCCGCGCTCCGTTTCATTCAGCTCTAGCCCACCCTGGATGTAAGCCCGCAAACCATCTCGCAGCGGTATTTCTGCCAGCAACGGAATATACTGACTGAACATTGCTTCCCATGCCCTGGAGCACAACCAAACAGCAAAATCCAGCAGATGCTCTCGGTCAGAAAAATACTGGTACAGCGAGCCAACTGCCACGCCAGCCCGCTCCGCTACTGCCTGAATGCGTATTTGATCCGGCCCCGAGATGGCTGCTTCAGCCAGAATCGCGTTAATGACCGCTTGCTGCCGGTCAGAATCTAATCGGCGGAAGGTGCGTTGAACCAGGCCATCCTGCTCGGCCTGGAAAATGAGGGGTTGTATCGAATCTGTTATGTCCATTTGTCACCGCGCGTGAATAATATGTTCATATTGTATGAATAAATTATTCATACGTCAAGAGAGTTGGTCGTTGGAGGAAGTCTACCTCTGGCCATTTGGAATGCTATTTGGATTTGCGCGTAGTCAAAATTATTGGCTTCAATTCCTCAAAATTCTTGCCCGCACCTCAAGGGGTTATGAGTTCGATAGACATCAGCCACTCCATACATAACAACCAAGGGCTGTCCCAATGAAGGGTGACCTTGGTTGTTTGAGATTAATTTCCAAATGAAAATATGGAATGACTATTCGGCAAACCAGTCAGCCTAGAGGAGATGCTCAAAGAAGAAGCACTTCAATAAATCAGCGTAGCACAATGGGAAGGTAAATGTATTGAGTGTCGATAGTTATCTGCCGGAGATGCCAGTTCGGATCCTTTGTCGAGAGGAAGTCATGAAGAGGGTTGCCTGTTACGGGATATCCTGCTGGGACTGTAAGGGCGTTGTAATCCAGGTTGAGCCCATCGCCGCCATCCACCCAAGTGCCTGGGTCAAAGAGGTTAACTAAATTAACAATATTAGCAGGCACTTCCCCGGTCAGTTGATTATTGTTTAATCGTAAAAGTCTTAGGGAGCCTAAGCTGCCCAATTCAGCAGGAATGCTGCCTGAAAGGTGGTTATAACTGAGATCAAGGTCACGTAGAAAGAAATTATCCAGTTCGGGCGGGATACTGCCAGTAAGGTGATTGCTGGCAAGTCCCAAATGCTCTAATCCGCTCAAATTACCTAATTCGGTTGGAATGCTCCCGGTGAGCTGATTTCCAGAAAGGTCAAGCGAATATAAACCAGTCAAATATCCAAGTTCAGATGGGATTTCCCCAACGAGTTGATTGTATGAAAGAGAAAGATCGCCCAAACTGCTCATATTTCCCAGTTCAGGAGGAATTTCGCCCGTGAGTTGGTTGTGGTAAAGGAGAAGTGTGCCCAAATTGGTCAAATTACCAATTTCTGCCGGAATATTGCCAGTAAGCTGGTTATAACCGAGCTCAAAACTGAGCAAATTGGTCAAATTGCCTAGTTCAGGGGGTATACTACCGCTTAGTTGGTTATTACCAAGATCAAAATAAGTTAAATTAACCAAATCACCTAGCTCAGATGGAATGTTACCAGTGAGTTGGTTATTGTGTAGGTCGAGGGTGCCCAAATTTATTAAATTACCTAAACCTGGCGGTAGAATTCCGTCAAGTTGGTTATTGTGTAGGTAAAGGATACCCAAATTTGTCAAATTCCCCAACTCTTGCGGGATATTGCCTGTAAGTTGATTGTCATAAAGATTTATCCATTCTAAACTGGTCATATTACCAAGTTCGGTTGGAATACTGCCGGTGAGTTGATTATTGTTAAGAAACATGTATTCTAAATTTATTAAGCTTCCCAACTCAGGCGGTATTGAACCTGTAAGATGATTATTGTAAAGATATAACCTCTGCAAGCCGGTTAAGCTACCCAATTCAGGAGGGATATTGCCAGTTAAGTTTTGATTATTGTAAATATAAAGCCTCGCTAAACCCGTCAGATTACCTAGTTCAGATGGCATGCTGCCGGTTAGGTTATTGAATACAATATTTAGTTGCGTCACATGTCCATTAACTACAGTAACGCCATACCAATTACTGGGCGTGTTTGTTTCTAGCCAATTAGTTCGATCAGTCCATCCAGCCCCATTGGTCGAATTGTAGAATGCCACCAGGGCCTCACACTCAATTTGTGGAATTTCAATCATATCAGTACAGTTGAACGATTGCGCACTGACGGTTTGGTCGCTAGTAAGGCTGAACAAGCCTAAAATAAGCATGGCCAGGGCAACAATACGAAAGGTAACATTCATAATATCCTCCATGAAGGCTGCAATTGGGTTGATATTTTGGGGTAGAAGAGAAAAATTTACCTTTGGGTATTCCCCTCATGAATGTAATTATGATACTGTATTTCCATAGTGTCAAGTGGACAAACAAGTCGTAATCCGCTAATGTTATTTGAGATAGAAATCATCAAAGTAGCGGCTCAAACTTGGCAACCTTCACAAAATCTTCACATCATTTTCACAGGTTTTCCATGTCTGGGCGGTAAGATCATATCAACTCGCCAAAAACATTCAAGACGAGCAGGAGAAAATAACATGAGAAACAAAATGATTGTGGTTTTACTGGTAGCTGTCCTACTGACCGGGCTTGGATTTGCCGTATTCTCCCCTGACACTGCACAGGCCGCCGCCCCTGCCGGGCGTGGTGGACCGAATGGTGGCGGTTCTGCCGGTCAGGGTAATCAGGGCGCTGGCAATGATCAGTCTACCGGCATGGGACCAATGATGGGGAATGGGCAATCAGCGGGCCTGGGTGTTGGAACTGGTACCAGTCTGACCCCGCTTAGCGAAGCTGAGGCTGCCGCGCTGCAGCAAGCAATTCTGGAAGAATACGGCGCGCTTAATTTGTACCAGAGCGTCGTTGAACAGATTGGCAGCGTCTATCCATTCAGCATGATTGTCCGCTCAGAGCAGCAGCATGTCACTGCCCTGGTGCGCCAGGCCGAAAAGTATGGTGTGGCTGTCCCATCCAATCCTGGTCTGATCAATCCGCCAGTCTTTGCCAGTCTTGCTGATGCCTGTCAGGCGGGCGTGGTAGCGGAAATCGCTGATGCGGCGCTATATGATGATCTGAAACTGATAACCACACACACGGATCTACTGCGAGTGTATGACCGGCTGCAGAGCGCGTCACTCAACCAGCATTTACCCGCCTTTGAAGCCTGTAATCCATAATCCATTCACATTAATCAGCACGGAGCCCTGGCTTTATACCGGGCTCTGTGCTGTCGTGTGGTTCCAACCGCTTAATCAAAAGATAGGAATTATTTCGCCATGAACCTCTCAAGTGCCTGGAAAAAGTTCACCCGCCGCCGCATCTGGATTCGATCTTTAGTGCAGATTTTCTTCTTTGGCCTGATTGCCCTGATTGCGGTCAATCATACACTGACCGAAAGTGGTCAGGGAATTGGGTTTCTCTCCAG
>Ga0208040_1002983_pt1 | contig 14134 bp, 16 predicted proteins | sample AD_UKC083_MetaG_FD_184431 | JGI IMG/M metagenome (GOLD analysis project Ga0208040, IMG submission 184431) | Active sludge microbial communities of municipal wastewater-treating anaerobic digesters from USA - AD_UKC083_MetaG (SPAdes) (version 2) | ecosystem: Engineered > Bioreactor > Anaerobic >...
TCTGAAATTGGAGATATTGCTCCTGAGGTTTATAGCGAGGCTTTTAATTTTGTGGATATGGTAAAAGCCGTCGATCCCGACATGAGGATTCTCGCGTGGGTGGGCCAAATAAGAAATAAAATAAATCTTTCCAGTGTGCAGGTGAGACATAATATTTTGCAGATGTGTACGATATTTACCGGAGTTGTGGGGATGGATGGCGTGCAATATGATATTGAGCCGGTTTGGGATGAGGACGAAGATTTTATTTTGTTATTGGAAGAAACCCATGAATTGTTTGAAAGCATGGATAGAAGACCTATTTTGTCTGTGGCTTTGGCTGAATTTATTCCACGTACTTTTGTATGGCTTAGCTCCGGATTTTTGAATCTTCAAAATTACAATACTGAAGTGAACTATCGAAATGTGTCGAAATATGCAGATCAGGTCGTAACTATGGTGTATGACACCGGAATCGAGCGAGGTTGGATGTATAGATGGCTTGTAAAAGAACAGGTTATTTGGCTGACGGACCTCATGGATGAAGTTGAATGTGATAAATGTGTGGGGATGAAGCCTGAACTTTATATAGGAATTCCATCTTATGAAGATGTGAAAAAAGGATTTAATCCTGAAATTGAAAATGTTGGGAATGCTTTGATTGGGGTATTGAATGGATTGAATGATGTGCGCGCTGTACATGAAAATTTGACCGGTATCGCTGTTTACGCACACTGGACGACCGATGACAATGAATGGGATATTTATGATGCTTTATGGAAAAATTAAAAATATACAATGAGGTCTCTGGATTTCGCGTGCCACATAAGGCTCTTTTGAGAGTTTTTGAGAGGTTTTTGAAGAGCGAAAGGGAATTGAGCGGTCTGAATGTTACTGTCGTGTTTATAGGCGAGAAAAAAATGCAGGGATTGAATGAAACTTGGAAGGGAGGAATCGGTCCGACGGATGTGCTGACTTTTGATTATGGAGATATTTATATTTGTAAGAAAGTCGCGGAGCGAAATGCTAAAGCGGATCACATCCCTGTCGTTATTGAAATTTTAAATCTTTTTGCGCACGGACTTTTGCATTTAAAAGGCTATACTCACGAAACTGATAAAAAATATGCTGTGATGATGGAGAAGATGAAAAAGATCGTTGGTTAGTTTTGTTTTAACATTGACTTTTTTCGCTTTGGAATAGAGAATTACTTCCTTTTTTAAATTTTTAATCTAAAAAATATGCCTACAGAATTTCAAAGACTTACGGACTTCCCGGATGGAATGTATCCTGATGAACACCCTTATTCTGAGAAAAACGACCCAGAGCACTCAAAACTACTTCAAGGAACGACCGCCAGACTCCCTGCTTTGAAAGATTCTATTTTTAATATGCTTTCTGTTGTAAATCCAAGTTTGGAAGAATTAAAACCTCTTAAAGGTAGTGAAACTGATAGAGTAAATTGTATTTTGGGATTATTGAAAAGATTTTTTGCGATGAAAGATAGAGGGACTTTGAGTGACCTTGCTCAAGGAGGAAAAAGAATCTCAGATTTCCAAATTTTGGCTAGTGTTAGAGATGCTGAAGAATTACGCAATACAGATAGTTTTGTATATGATGCGCTAATCCTGATGATAGATGACAATTTCGCTGTACCAAAAGGTATGATGTCTACAAGAGATAGTTTTGCTCAAATCGTGGAGAGTAATGGTAGTGCTGACGGTGCTGGTAGTGCTGATACAGAAAATGTGAGTGCGGAGGCTTAAATGGTTATATCGTAGAGGCGTCTTTGAGAACTTCTTCCGCGTGCTCTGAGGGTTTTACTTTGTCATAAATTTTGGCGATGCGGCCTTGGCGATCGATAAGAAATGATGCTCTTGTCGTGCCCATGTATTCACGCCCGAGAAATTTCTTCTTGCCGAAAACGCCGTATAGAGTGACGACTTCTTTTTTTGAATCTGAGAGGAGCGTGAATGGTAAATTGAATCGCTCTGCAAATTTTGTATGACTTTCTATTGAGTCGGTGCTGACGCCTAAAACAACTATTTTATTTTTGGTAAATTCGCTGTAAGAATCGCGGATTGTACACGCTTCCAAGGTGCATCCAGGAGTTGAATCTTTTGGGTAAAAATAAAGTAGAACGATTTTGCCTATGTATTGTTTGAGGGAATGTGTTTTGCCGGTTTGGTCGGGGAGAAGGAAATTCGGGGCGAGTGAACCTATTTCCGGAATTGAGTTTTTTGCTGAACCAGATTGAGATGTAATCATGGTTTTTTGTTAATTTTTTGAGGCTTTAATTATCTGATTTATCCACATTCCTTCTTCTTTGATTATTTTTTCTTGGTCGAGAGTGAAGAATGAATGGTCAAGAGATTCCAAGACGTGCCGTGGCATGTGATGGAACGATTTTATTACGATTTTTTCTGTCTGTGAAAGTTTTAATTTTGGAGCGTGCCGCTGATGAATATTGGTGAATAAAAATATGCCGCCTTTTTTGAGAACGCGATAGACTTCGTCGAAGAATTTGTCTATGTCGCGTATGTGGACAATCAGGAATGAAGCGATGACAATGTCGACACTTTCATCAGGAAATGGGAGTGTCGACGCGTCGGCTTGGACTGTCTGAATTTCGGGATAATTTTTCTTCGCGATTTTTAGCATTTCTTCGGACAAATCTACTGCTGTTATGTCTAAATTTTTTAGACTTTGTCGTTTTTTTATGTGGCCGATCACGCGACCGTCGCCAGATCCCAGATCGATGATTGTTTTGCCGGATAGATCTCTCGGTAGCATGCGAATTAGCTCTCCATTTTCAAATGAATCCAGATGTTTGTGGCTTTTTGCATATTGAGAGGCATAGGCGTTGTAGCCTTGCTCGGATGTTCTGAGTTTTGAAATTTGTCGATTCATTTTTGATTGTTGGAAATGGTCGGGGTGACAGGACTTGAACCTGCGGCCTCAAGACCCCCAGCCTTGCGCGCTAGCCAACTGCGCCACACCCCGATTTTTTTACGTCGCAGTTATATTATTCACCTTCCTCAAGAAAAGCCAGAAATTCTCTATGAAGCGGGTTCGAATTATCAAATTCTATTTCATCAAGAAATTGTTGGCGTTCCTCATCTGAAAATCCTTGAAAAACCTCCCTTGTGTCCGTGTTGTTTAGCACTTTACGGGGCAATTTTGGCATTGCAAGAATTGATTGGAAAAAAAAACCTCTTTCCGGTGAAGTCCTAATCATAGGATATAAAGTTAATCTGACGATGCCTCTTTCAAAAAGTTTTTCCAAAAGCATTAAATCATTCACTCCGTGATATTTTTCCATAAAATCTATAAGTAGTATTTCAGCTCTTTCCCTATCTGAAATTCCTGTTCCACTAAAATTTCCTTTCCATGCTTTGCATGTGAGCAAAAGCGGATGATCTTTTTTGTCCTGCACCGAACATCGAAAAATTCCTTCTCTTGTTTCAATTAAATGCCAACAAATCGTCCCCGGTCCTTTGAATCTTGTTAATACACTTTCATCTTCAATACTTGCCGGAGCTTTTTCAGGAACTTTGTGCGAGAATGCCATACAACAAAGTCCGCATCCTACGCATATACCGTCTCGGCTACATTGCTGGATTTCTTCCGGCGTGAAGACGTGCTTTCCTTCGTCGGGACTATTTATAAGATCTTCATTATTCATTTAAAATTTCACTTTAGAACAAGGATGTATTTTAAAATATATTCTCAAATTAGTCAATCCAAGATTTGGGTGGAATTGGTCCTAATTTTGAGGCGGTTTTTGCGTGTCGTGCCTGTTGACAAGCTTGTCGACAATTTTGTTTTTGTCAGATGTGTCGATGCGACTTTTCAGGACTGCGCGACGCAAAATGTCTATAGACTGGTCATAGGTCTTCGTATCGACCGGGTAGGGGGTTGCGTCCTTGCCACCGTGGGCGAATGAGTAGCGAGCGGGATCTTTGTATGATGCCGGTGCACCGTGGAGAACTTCGGAAACTAGACTGAGTGCGCGGATGGTTTTTGGGCCTACCCCTTCCATGGCGACGAGATGTTCGTATGAGTCTGGCTGACGGTCGCAGATTTTATAAAGAATTTTTTCCAAGTATTTGCTTTTTGAAAAATTTTCAAATTCGACAGGATGATGATGGAATTCTTTATCTTCAAGGTTGAGGAGGGTGATCGAGTCTTTTTCAGATCCTGAAAATTGATTTGAAAATCCCGGAAGTTGTTGTTGGCCTTTTTCATTTTGGGAGATTTCAAATTTCACCATTTGCGATAGTGAGGAGAAATGCTTGCGCACGAGATTTAAGTCTTTCATCAATGTGTAATAGCTGGAGTGTGTTACTAATTCGAGTGAGGTTTTGCGGTTTTCGGCGGAATCACTAGAGGTCATATTGAGAACTTTTGTGTCTTTGAGAACTTTGTCAGCGATAATACCTGTGTGTGGTTCGTTTATGAGATCTTTTGGGCTGTCCCCGTACCAGTGATAACGGCGGGCTGTGAGACTTTCTGTGTTCATGCCTTGTTGGATCACCGTCCAAGCGCCACGGCGCGAGAAGAAAAACGCATGGTGATAGAGCTGATAGCCGTCTTGAATGAGGCCTGAATCCACTTTTGCGCTCATTTTTGAATTGTATATTAGACGGCGCGCCTTGGAGTCTGGGAGTGATAGGCGAGCGGACCAATTCGCAATTTCGTCAGGGGTTTTTAAAGATGTTTTTCCTTTGCCTCCGCAGATGAAGATACCCAGGTCTCGTTCCATGCCGCGGATTGCTTCCTTGAGCGCGGCGGTAAGGATCGTAGTGAGGCCGGACGCATTCCAATCAAATGCGAGGACCGTGCCCAAACTCTGAAACCAGACCGGATCCGCTATACGCCGTACGAACTCGTCCGGCCCATATTCCGCGACTAGAACTTGAACTAGGCTACGACTTAATTTCACCATTCTTTCGAAGAGCCATGGTGGGCATTTTCCGTAATCGAGTGTAAATGTAGCTATTCCGCGATGTTGCATATTGTAGCCCGGGGTAGAATTTTAAAAGAGGCCCTAATTATAGGACCTCTTTTGGGATTGTGTACTAAATGCGATTGCGCTGTGAATAAAATTTGCGCAAACTCTTATTCTTTATTTCAATTTATATGTCAGTGTAACCGTCAATGCGACTTCTTTTTGACCCGGTTCAATTACAGGGGCAGCACTCTCACTCATACCTCCTCCTTCAGCCATATACATACCACCTTTTCCATAATAATCGTATGGAGAAGTCATGTATTCATAATATCCGACCATTTTACCAACTTTTAATCCTGATTGCTCAGCAATTGCTTTTGCCTTTTCTTTTGCTTTTTCGATAGCTATTGCGCGAGCTTCTGATTTTGCTTTTTCGAGATCATCGTTTGTGAAATTAACTCCACTTACGACATTTGCGCCAGCTTTTGTAGTAGCCGCCAAAATTTCACCAACTTTTGTGAAGTCTCTGACTTTTACCAATACTGTTTGGTCGAGTGTATATCCGTCTTGAACAGAGCCTTTGTCTTCTGTCCAGTTGTATTTTGGGTTGAGATAATAACCTGTTGTTTGAATGTCCTTTTTATCAATGTTGAATTTTGCAAGTTCTGTCATTACTGCATTCATCTTCTTTGTGTTTTCGGCAATTGCTCCGTCGGAAGTTTTTGCTTCTGTGTTTACGCCAAGAGTAATCTCAGCCACATCAGGAAGGACATATGCCTTACCTTCTGCATCAACTGAAATTTCGCGTGCGTAGTTTCCGTTCGCATTTCTGTAGATCTCATACATTCTGAAAGACCAGAATCCCATGAGGCCAACTAGTAACACTATCAGCATGATAAAGACGCGCTGTGAGACGTCTAATTTTCCATCATGTGTCATTGTTATTGGGTTAAATTATTTTATTGTTTCGCAACTTATGTGCGTATTTTTTATTGTATTTCTCTGTACGTATTTGAGCAATAAATCTTACGCTTTTTGCATTGCAAAAGAGTGGAAAAGTTATAGGAAATTGATGTGAATTGATGGTAGAAATTTATAATTACAATTTTTCTACCTTGAAACCAGACAGATAAAAGATTTCAAATATGCGCCCTCCGGAAAGTACATCGATAGTGGATGGTCTGCGGACTGGGTGACGCGATCTAAAATCGTGAGCGTGACTTTTGATTGAATGGAAGCTTTTTTCAAAATAAGAAGAAGGTCGTCTTCCGTGAGATAGTGCGAACAGCTAGATGTGACAAAAATTCCGCCGTCTTTCGTCGCGCGGATGGCTGCGCGATTCAAGAAGTGATAGGCCTTCATGCCTTCTTCTTTGTCTTTGTTTGATTTAATTAAAGCTGGTGGATCGATTATAGTCATGTCGAATTCCGGTTTTGAATCAGGCGCTGAAAATTTTCCTAAAAACTGAAAAGCGTCTTCTTCTACGTTTGTATATTTTGTTTTCGGAATTTTGTTTAGTTTGGCGTTTTTTTCGGCTTGAGCTAGGGCTTCTGCTGATGAGTCGACGTTTGTTGTTTGAGAGGCTTTTGCTTTTAATGCATAAATAGAGGCTGCGCCTGAGTATGAAAATACGTTTAAGACATTTCTTTTGGCTGCGTACTTTGCGAGGCGTTGGCGAAGGTCTTTTTGATCTAGGAAAAATCCTGTTTTTTGGCCTTCAAGAAGGTCTGTTTCGAATGTAATACCGTTTTCTTGGAAGGGTACAACAGTGTTTGTGGAAGCGTATTTTTTCGAACTTGCTTCGGCTGATTTTGTTGCTGCTTTTTCGTAGAGAACTCCTTTGAATTCTTTTAATCCTTCTTCGTGGCGAGACTGAATATCGCTACGTTCGACGATAAGAGTCGGCTTAAAAACGACTTTAAGAGCTTCAATAATCTCTGCTTTGAGATTGTCTATACCTTCTGTTGAAATTTGAATAACAAGTGCATCACCATAGCGATCAACTATGAGTCCTGGGATGCCGTCCGATTCCCCAAAAATCAATCTATATGCTGTAGTGCCAGCCTCTTCGTATCCTAGGAGTTTGCGTTTTTCTGCGGCCGCTTTGAATCTGTTTGTGAACCATTTTTTATCTATTGTTGCAGCGGTTTGCTCTGCCGGTGGAGTGAAATCGAGGATTCGTACCGCTATCATTGAATGATTTGAAAACGTACCAACTCCAAGCGTGTTGCCTGGAGCATCTTTCAATACTACTAATGATCCAGATTTTAGGTCTTTTGGCTTAGTATTCTCGTCCAAAGCGCCTGAAAAAATCCATGGATGGAGATATGAAACCGGAAGTTCTTTTCCTGGTTTGAGCTGTAGTTCTGGGTATGTTTTAACTGGTGACATTTTCGTATTGTTAATTTGGCTGGATCGGTTTAGCAGGGGGATTGTGGACTAAAGGGAGAGGGTTTGTAAAGGGGAAGGAAGAATTTCTGATCTTCGTGACCTTAAAAGCTTGACTTCTATATTTTTTATGCTAAAGTATTCGCCTTTAGTTAACTTAAATCAAAAATGAAGATAGATAGACAAGAACTGGAAGAACTGGTGTGGACGGAAGATGTGCGACCGGTTTACGACAAGTATTGGGCTAATAAGGATCCAAATGCCGATCCTGAGGCTGGATCTAATGCTGATTCCGATGATGAAGGTTATTTTGAAAAATTTTCCAGAGCTGTCGTGTCTCCGGAAATTTTTGCAGAATTTGGGTCGATCGGGAGACGTGTTGCAATTGGAAGTTTAGCTGAGTCGGACAAAATTAAAAGTGCTCATACCGTGTTATATACTTCCGGAGTTAATATTCAAAAAGGCAATTCAATGAGAGTTAATCCTTCCCAATTACTTGATTTTGGTGAGCTGATAGATGCTACAGCTCCTCATGACCCTGAAATAACAGATGTACTAGAAACTGTTAACGCTCAAATACTTTTGGCTGCTACTTTATCTTTGTGGTTTGAAGATCTCAATAGTTACGAAGAAGGTCATGAACTTTTGAAAATGATTGAAGAAACTCACGGAGCAGAGGCTATTTTAAATCAAGCTGTATTTAATTCATGGATAACTTGTTGCATAGCTGAGGGTGGAGGATTAAAGCCAGGACGCGAATATCCAACAATTGAACAGTGCGTGGCTATTTTGAGAGAGATGCAAAAACGTGAAATTCCTATTGGGGCTAACACATATATGGCGCTTTTGTCTGTTTTAAAAGACGAAAAAATGCAAACTTTTAAAGCTGAATACGGTTTGGAATTTAATCTTTTTGATGCGGCTATAAACCCTGAATCGTTTGCCATTCTTTTTCAGGTTTGTTCTTCATTTGATGAATGTGTAATTCTTTATAAAAAAATGTGTATGGAGAAAATTGCTGTTTTGCAATCAGTGTTTATGAATTGGTTGAGATGTTGTGAGACTGCCGAACAAGATACTGTTGTTTTTGACAGACTTTTAAATGGCTCGCGTGGAGAGATGCCTGAAATATTTTTGAAAGAATATTTGAAAACAACATTTGAAGATCCGGAAAGATTTGCTACTGCTGTTTATAATTTGTATAGGGTGAAATCTTTATCTAAAATTTTCACTTTTGAGACTTTTAGTTTCGTTGATTTTTCGCCTGAGAATGCTCTAAATGCCGCTCGTTGCATGGAAAAACATGCTCCAGATTTAAGAGAAACTTATAAGTTTTTTACTGCAAATCCGGGTGCTAAAAAATATTCCGGTACTGAATTTGGTGCTTTGATGAGGGTTTATGACTATTTATTGAGCGAAGCGAGAGATTTACCTGGAGTGGAATACGTGGAAGCAAAGGATTTGGAGAAAAATGCTGCTTAGATTTCGCCTGCCTTAGACTTCATCTTTCTTGTATTTTACCTTCCAGATCATACTCGGTCGCTCCTGTGATTTCGACTTTTTGGAATGTGTTTAATGGAAGCTTTTTTGGTGATCTTTTTGAGACTTTTATAATGGTTTCACCGTCGATTTCGGGGGCGAAACGGTGAGAGCGAGCGATGTATATACCTTCGCCATTTTTGCCGGCGTTTGGATCGTATTTTTCTATCAATGCGGTGATTGTTTGGCCAATGAATTTTTTATTGTTTGCGAGGGAAATTTTTTGCTGAAGAGCCATCGCTTTTTCTTTGCGGAGTTTTTTGGTTGCAGATGAAATTTGGATATCCATGTCGTACGCTAAAGTGCCTGGCTCGCGTGAATATTCAAAAACACCGACGTGGTCAAAATTTATTGCTTTCATGAATGATAGCAGATGTTCAAAATTCTCGGTTTTCTCACCCGGGAAACCTGTGATAAATGTGGTTCGGAGTGTGATGCCGGGAACTTTTTTGCGAATATTTTCAATGCGTTCGAGAACTTTTTTTGTATTACTGAAACGGTTCATTTTTTTTAAAATTTCATCGTCTCCATGCTGTAGCGGAATATCTAAATAACGACAGATTTTTTGGCTTGAAGCCATGGTTTCCAAAAGTTCGTCCGTGATTCTTTCCGGATACACATAAAGAACTCGCACCCAAAAGTCACCCGGAATTTTCACTAATTTTTTGAGGAGAAGAGAAAGTGTAGTTTTTGCTTCACCCAAATCGCTTCCATAAGCCCCACAATCTTGAGCAACTAATACCAATTCTTTCACTCCGTCTTTTATCAACGACTTTGCTTCTGTAAGGATTTCATTCATCTGACGACTGCGAAATCGGCCTTTTAATTTCGGAATTAAGCAGTAGCTACAGCGATTATTACAGCCTTCCGCGATTTTTATATATGCATATGATTTTGGTGTGACGAGAGATTTGCCGAAAGTTTTGATGAATTTGAGAGGCTCTTTTGCGACCTCGTATGACTTCTTGTTTTTTGTAATTGAGTTTAGTATTTGCGGAAGTTTTTTGTAATTTACTTCCGTAGCTACAGCATAGATTTGTGGATATTTCTGCATATCCTCGCGAGTAAATGAGCCTGCCAGACAGCCCAAAATCACGACACGTTTTTTCGCAAATTCCTCTATATTTTCGTAAACTTCATTTCGAGCGGCTTTCAAAAATCCACACGTATTGATGAGGACTATGTCGGCGTTTTCAGGAGAAGAAAGTTCTAAATTTGGCAACTTTGAAATCAACAGCGAAAGAATGTTTTCCGTATCTGCTGTGTTTTTGGGACAGCCTAGAGAGATTATTCCTATTCTTATTTTTTTGATTGAAGTCATTACTATAAATTTTTAATAACCCTTGCAGGGATGCCGGCAACAAATGTGTTTTCCGGAACATCTTTTGTAACAACACTTCCTGCTCCAATAACTGAATATGCGCCTATATTGACTCCTGCTAATATGATTGAATTACAGCCTATCCAGACATGATCCCCTACTATAATTTGCTTTGATTTTACTATTGGCCTGTTAGTGGATTTGTTGCTGATCAATTCGTGCTTGGATCCTGCAAAAACTACATTGTATCCAATATCACAGTATTTCCCGATTTTAATCGGAGAACCTGCGTCAAAATGAACTTTTTGATTAATAAATGTGCCTTCGCCGATCGACAGGGCGTCCTTTCTGCAAAAAATCATTACACCATATGAAAGTGATACTTTTTTCCCAAATTTAAATCCAAATAATCTTAAAATTTTACCTCTAATTACCTGACTTATTCTTCCCCATCCAAAGATATTTAATATTTTCAAAAGCCAAAAAGTGAAGAAAGGATCTATTTCATCAACGATTGTTTTGAAAGGTTTTTTCATATCTTATTAAAATGGTCGGGGTGCTGGGACTTGAACCCAGGGCCTCATGGTCCCAAACCATGCGCGATAGCCAACTTCGCCACACCCCGATAGTGCACAAATCAAGATTCGAAAATGCAGGACTTGTGCGAGCGTATTTTACACTGCAATTTCTTTTTGCCAAGTTTTTTTGTATATTTCTGTTATGGAATACGAATATTCAAAGATTATAGGGTTACCGGTGTTCGAGGCCGACACAGCCAGACCTGTGTTTTTGATAAATGATGTCATCATAGATCCAAACAACGGACGTATCATCGCTTTTTTGACTCACGGTAAACAAAAACTGGTTGTTACTCCACATGATATTTTGGCTATAAAACACGGTATTTGGATCAGGGACGCCGGTGATCTTGGGACTGTTGAAGATGTTTTAAGAGTCGCAAAAGTCGTAAATGATTTTGGCAGTTTTTTTATGAAAAAAGTGTTTACCGAAGAGGGAAAGTACTTGGGAAAAATCCTGGATATGTATTTTGATTCTCAGATAATATGTTTGACCAAAATTTTGGTTTCGAAGACTTTTCTTGGTTTTGTTCAATATGATTCCAGAGTTTTACCTGCTAAGAACATAATTGATACTACAAAAGATTCAGTCATAGTTAAAAGTGACGACACAAAAAACAAACTCCCCGAGGCTGTGAGGGCCAGAGTGAAACTAGAGACAGCCTAAATTCAATGCTGTTTCAATGTTTTTGATGCTATTAATTCAAAGTCTATAAACCTGCTCCTCCAGATGAAGCCGCTCCTCCCGAAGCAACTCCAAGAACAGTATTTATGATAGCGAATGACAATAGGATGATGATGATACCCACTATTGAGTACATGAGAATCTTCTTTCCTTTATCAACACCTTCTTGTTCACCAGCTGAAGTAACATAAAGAAAACCTCCGTAGATAATCATTATGACAGCGACTAAACCAAGAAATCCTAGCGCATAATTCACGACCTTCAGGACTATGCCTCTTAAACTACCTTCACCTCCGGTAGCTCCTGCAATTTCTGAAGGATTGTCCTGTGCTGTGATAAGAGCCGCAGACGCAGAAGGAATCGATGTGATCAGAAGTAATGCAAGCGTCATAAGACCAAAAACTGTAAGACCTTGGTAAATGGTTTTCTTTGTAATCATATAATAGATGTTACTTGAATGAGTAATACTTATGGGCATTATACAAAATGCATTTTTGATTGGCAACGAAAAAGCCCCGTTTCAACATAAACGGGGCTTTTGTGAATTAAAGTTTCTATACTCTTATACTTTCTATTACATAGCTGGCGTCGTGGTCGCCGGTGCTGTAGTAGCCGCTGGAGCTGGAGTATCTCCACCACCCGCTACACCTACTACTGTATTTACGATTGCGAAAGACAATAAGATGATTACTATACCAACGATAGCGTAAAGAATTGTCTTTTTTGCACTGTCTACAGCTTCTTGTTTACCTGCAGCTGTAACGTATGTGAAGCCTCCGTAGATAATCATAATAACTGCAACCAATCCAAGGAATCCAAGGAAATAGTCGATGACTTTTACGATGATTGCTCGAAGTGAACTTTCTCCACCTGTTGCCTCGCCGAGGTTAGATGGAAGATCTCCTGAGCCGATGATCGCAGCTGATGCTGTCGGGATCACTGATAAAATGGTGATCGCTCCTACCATTAAGCCGAGCATAATTAGCGCCTGCTTAACGAACTTTTTTGTAATCATAGGAAATATAGGTTAAGTTTTTTGATTCGCTGTTTTTAATTCTAGCAAAATTAAAATCAGTAAACAATCGTTTAGGGTGTTTTAGTTGACTGATTTTATAATTATTTTTTAAATTTCTTAGGTGATTTTGGGGAGTGTGGGACTATTTGGACCTCTTCCTCAAGCCTGATTTTGAATTTTTTGTAAACCGCTTTGCGAGCTTTTGTTGCCAGGGCGAGAATGTCTTTTTGGGTTGCGGGATTGAGTGGATCATTGAGATTTTGGAAGAAGTTTGCGTGTTTTTCAGAGATAATCGCGCCATCTATGCGTGTACCTTTTAGACCACATTGATCGATGAGGTAACCCGCTTTGAATTGGTCGGGCGTGAGGGTTGGGTGGTTTGATGGATTTGGATTTTTGAAAAAAGAGCCTGCTGAAAGCCCCCAAGGCTGAGTTTCTTTCCTTCTATTTGAGAGCTTTGCTATGAGCTCGGATTTTTCTTCCGCTTCTTTTTTTGAGAATTTTTGAAGTTTTAATTTAGCGCTCAAGACTATTAAATGAGGATTCTTTTTTATATATGAATTTCTGTATGTGAATTTGAGTTGCTTGTTTGTGAATGTTTTTATTGCGCCGGTTTTTGTATTGAGAATTTTCGCTGAGATAAGGACGTCTTTTATTTCAATCCCGTTCGCGCCGGCGTTGCCGCGGACGGCGCCTCCGAGCGTTCCCGGAATTCCTGCAAATTGAAGTAGATTTTGGAAACCTTTTTCGTTGGCGTGCTTCGTGAGGAATTGAAAATTCACACCTGCTGAAGCCTCTAACCAATTTTGTTGATTTGATTTTATTGAGATTTCGTTTGCTGTGATTTTCACCACAACTCCCCGGAAACCTTTGTCATTAAAAAGAACATTCGATCCGCCTCCCAAAACAAAAAATGGAATATTTGATTTATTCAAAAATTTAAAAAGTGAGGTTAGATTTTTCCGTGACCTCGCGTCCAGTTTCTTAATTTCAATAAATGCGTCTGCAGGGCCACCAATGCGAAAAGTACAGTGATTGGCTAAGATTTCAGAGAAACGCACTTCCGGAAAAAGAGATACTAAAAATTGTTTTTGAACTTTATTCATCCTCTTTATCCTAACCTATATGAAGCTATTTTTCTACATTTATTCGGCTTGCTCGGATTTCGCTCCCAATGCTTGCAAAACCAAATCTCTTGTTTGAATGAATGTATCTTCAGCTCTACCTTTAGCGACAGGATTGTTTAATATTTCTTGAGCTCTATCACTCTCAGGAGAAAGTATCTGTCCTGAGCGTCTGTCAGGTTTGCAACAACCTTCACAAAAAGCAGATGGTGGAAGCAGTTCCGTAAATCCACCCGGCATACCTTTTGGAGTTACCAAACACATAATTCTTCCTGATTTGTGTTGTGTGTCTAACACTTTTACTACAGACCCTGCCGGATATGTATTTGGATGCGACGTTACCGCCTTTATCTCTTTTGTTAAGTAAAATAAATCTCCAACTTTGATTTCTGGAGTTTGCGGAGCGGATTCCTGAGTTCCTTCGAGATTTTGAGAGGTGGTAACCATTTTGTTTGAGAGTTAGAAAGTATGGAGGTTTATTGAATTGACACTGTATTTTAATTACAATAGAATTTGCCTGCTTTTCTAAGGAAAAGCTTTGTTCTTTCAGA
>Ga0208040_1002998_pt1 | contig 14079 bp, 10 predicted proteins | sample AD_UKC083_MetaG_FD_184431 | JGI IMG/M metagenome (GOLD analysis project Ga0208040, IMG submission 184431) | Active sludge microbial communities of municipal wastewater-treating anaerobic digesters from USA - AD_UKC083_MetaG (SPAdes) (version 2) | ecosystem: Engineered > Bioreactor > Anaerobic >...
TTTAAATACCCGTACGCTTTTTCCCTTTTTCACAAGATTGTGTAAAAGATGCGAGCCTAATAATCCCGTTCCGCCAGTTACTAAAATCATTTGGCAAAGGTAAAGTTGTAAAAGGATTAAATATTAAAATCTCTATTTCTTAAAGCAGTGTTTCTTTTCAAATTACCAAACTGATAATCAACATGTTAATAATGAAGTTATTAGACTTGAATTCAAAAACTAAATCAATCGAACAATTATTGAATAACCAGGTTAAAAAAAAATATGATTTTTTGACAAATTCATTGGTGTTAAAAAAAAAATCTATATTTGCACCTTTATTTACATTACTAATAATCAAATCTTTAAATTTAAAATTATGACAAAAGCAGACATTGTAAATGAAATTTCAAACAAAACTGGAATTGAAAAGGTGACGGTTCAAGCTACTGTTGAAGCCTTTATGGAAGCTGTTAAAAATTCAATGATTAATGGAGATAACGTTTATTTACGTGGATTTGGCAGCTTTGTCATAAAGAAAAGAGCACAAAAAACAGGTAGGAATATTTCGAAAAATACTACCATTATCATCCCTGCTCACAACATCCCGGCATTTAAACCAGCAAAATCCTTCGTTAACGCAGTGAAAACCAACACAAAAGTAAAATAATCAATAAAAACTACTATTATGCCAAGCGGAAAAAAAAGGAAAAGACATAAGATGTCAACACATAAACGTAAAAAACGTTTGCGGAAGAACAGGCATAAGAAGAAGTAATTAAGCGCTGCGAAATAATTATTAACTGACGTCAAATTTTTATTTGTTCAGGAGATTTTTTCGACTTTCATTAATTGCATTTTCAGGATTTTTCCTAAATAGCATTATCTTTTCAAACAATGTGATGTGGAGAGGGAATTTATTATAGATGCAAATTCGGCAGGTGTAGCTATTGCTTTGCTTGAAGATAAAGCTCTTGTAGAACTTCAAAGAGAAAAATCCAATAAAAAATATTCAGTAGGCGACGTTTATCTGGGCAAAGTCCGAAAGATCATGCCCGGATTAAATGCCGCATTTGTTAATGTTGGTTACGAAAAAGATGCTTTTTTGCATTACCTTGATCTTGGCCACAATGTACGCTCATTGAATAAATATACTAGATTAGGTATTTCAAATAAAATTGAATCCTTATCATTATCAGATTTTAACCTTGTTATCATTATCAGATTTTAACCTTGAGCCAGCAATTGAAAAGACAGGTAAGATTTCTGAAGTGTTGAGCGTAAACCAGCAAATCCTTGTACAAATAGCCAAGGAGCCCATTGCTACCAAAGGCCCTAGGGTAGCTTCCGAGATTTCATTTGCCGGAAGATTCCTCGTTTTGGTTCCATTTTCTGATAAAATTTCTATCTCTGCTAAAATCCGCAGCGTAGAAGAAAGACAAAGGCTTAAAAGGCTAATCAAAAGCATAAGGCCTAATAATTTCGGAGTAATTGTGCGGACGGTAGCTGAAAATAAAATGGTTGCCGATTTGGATAGCGACCTAAAAGATTTAGTAAACAAATGGTATTCCCTTGCACAGAAGCTTTACAAGGCTGAGGCGCCGAAAAAAATTGTTAGCGAGCTTGATCGTACATCTGCCATTTTGCGTGATTTGCTTAATGTATCATTCAATAATGTGTATGTGAATGATGCTACACTTGCCGAAGAGATTAAAAACTATGTAAAAACTATTGCTCCTGAAAAGGCCAAAATCGTAAAATATTATACCGGAGCAAAGCCCATCTTTGACCAATTTGGTATAAACAAACAGATCAAGAGTTCTTTTGGGAAAATTGTAACCATTAAAAGCGGTGTTTATCTGGTAATCGAACGTACAGAAGCTATGTACACCGTTGATGTTAACTCAGGGAAGAGGGTTAACCGTGATAACAATCAGGAAGTCAACTCGCTTGAAGTAAATCTTGAGGCTGCCGTTGAACTGGCAAGGCAACTCAGGCTTAGGGATATAGGCGGAATCATCGTAGTTGACTTTATTGATATGACCGTAGCAAAGCATCGCCGAGAGTTATATCAGAAATTAAGTGAAGAGATGGCCAAAGATCGTGCGCGGCACGTAATCCTTCCTCCAAGTAAATTTGGTCTGGTACAAATTACAAGACAGCGCGTCAGGCCGGCAATGGATATACAGATACAGGAAAAATGCCCGGTATGCAATGGCACAGGTGAAATCAATCCTTCAGTACTAATTATTGATGAAATTGAAAACAACTTACGCTATCTTATTGATGATCAAAATGAAAGAAAACTAACAATAACTACACATCCATTTGTTTACACTTATCTGATCAAAGGGTTCCCTTCGTTACTAATGAAATGGAGACTACGCTATAAAACATGGATAAAAGTCAAGCCAAATAATTCTCATCATTTTCTAGAGTATCATTTTCTCAATAAAAACAACGACGAACTGAAAATGTAAAACCAATTCGATACACCTGATTCACTGATTTGAACAAGCCGGAAAAGAAAAAGAGGCATTTTCTTTCAAATAAATAAGATATGAGTATCCTGGTTTAATAGTTTGAAGGGTATTAATACCAGTTTCCGGCCAATAAAATTCTGTACCATCGGCAGTTTTAATCAATTGAAAATTACCCTCGAGTGAGAGTAGCATATCTTCAGCGGGTTGTTCGCACTGGCTAAAAACCGGAAAAATATTCCAGCCGTTAGATAAATCCATCACCTCCTCTACTAAATTATACCCTGATACTGATAACTCTGCAAAAGAATTCATATTTATAATCAAACCCTTGGTTACATCCCATATTCCTATTGTATTAATATTTAATGCAGGCCAATAAATTCCTTGTTCGTTAAATGCATAAACAATTTTTTCAAGTACGGGAGAGAACAAGTCTTCGAATATTGGCGTAGCAGGTTGGATAAAAGTAGATATCCCACTCCAGCCTGATTCAAGAGTTAGAATTTGAGTAAAAGTAGCTGGTAGCACATGAATAATGCTATTTTTTATGATTGTATCAGTAAGATATTGATTTGCTACAATCAGAGTAACGTCAAAATAACCTGATAGTAAAAAAGTTTTCGACGGATTCTGAACTGATGAATTAGTACTATCGCTAAATATCCATTCCCAAGATTGCGGCCCACCAGCACTAAGATCAGTAAATTGAACTGTTTCGCCAATTTCAACCGTGTATTTATCGGCCATAAAATTTGCTACCAACGGGTCAATAATGTTAATAAAATCGGGTTTTGTAACTGTATCTTGTAAGTACTCGTTGGATACAATAAGGCTAACAGAATATATTCCAGGCTCACTATAACTTGTCAATGGGTTTTGATCTATAGAGTTACTGTAATTTCCAAAGTCCCAAAACCATGATGTCGGGTCTCCCGTGGTAAGATCAGTAAACTGTATCAATTGAAAAGTAAGAGCTACTTGCATGTCAGTAGTAAAATCAGCCTCCAATTCTGGTATCACTTTTATATAATCCAATTTTACTTTGCTTGAGCTGTAACTCCCTCTTCTAATTCTAAGTAAAACAGAATATTCACCAGGGTTCTGATAAATATGTTCCGGATTTTGTAATTCAGAGTTTTGACCGTCCCCAAACGTCCAACTCCATTTTTCAGGAAATCCAGTACTTAAGTCAGTAAAACTTACAATTTCGCCAACAACAACCAACATTGTATCAGCAACAAATTCAGCTATTAGCGGCTGACGGATATATAGATAATCAGTTTTCGTGATTGTAGAGGATTGATAAAGATCGTTGGCAATTAAACTAATTGTATAATACCCTTCTTGTTCAAAAATATGTACTGGGTTTTGGTCAGAGGAATATTGTCCATCACCAAAATCCCACCACCAGGTATCAGGGTTACCTGTGGTAAGATCGGTAAAATATATGTTTTGACCAGTCCAACCAAAAGTAGTGTCTGCTTCAAAATCAGCAATTAAAGGTTCAAGAATGGTAATATAATCTGTTTTAACAACAGTATTTTGAAGATAATTATTGGCTACCGTAAGTGTTACGGTGTATTTGCCAGGGTTGGCGAAACTTACGTTAGGATTTTGCAAAAAACTTGTAGTTCCGTTCCCAAAATCCCACAACCATGAAGTTGGCGAGCCGGTTGACAGATCGGTAAAACTAATAGATTGACCAGGGAGTGCAACTGTTTGGGAAGTCATAAAATCAGCAATTAAAGGCTTGAGAACCTGTATATAGTTTTCTTTTGTAGAGGATGACGTTTGTAATGAGTCTTTTACCGTCAAGGCTATCGAATAATATCCTATTGCATTGTATAAATGTGTAGGGTTTTGTTCTACGGAGGATTGCCCGTCTCCGAAATTCCAATTCCACGAAGTTGGCGCACCTGTGCTAAGATCAGAAAAATTGATATACCCTCCCAATACAACAAGCGTTGTATCTGCTTTAAAATCTGCACCTAATAACGGAAGAATAGTTATGTAATCATTTTTTGTAATGGTATCTTGAAGATAGTCATTAGCTACTATTAATGTAACATCATATACCCCTGGATTCGAAAAAGTTACAGTAGGGTTTTTCTCATTGCTTGTAATGCCATTTCCAAAATCCCATATCCATATAGTTGGCAAGCCAGATGAGAGATCAGAAAAAGTAATAGCCTGACCTTCTATTGACCAAGTTTTATTTGCAGTAAAGTCGGCAATAAGCGGAGGCAAAACTTGGATATAATCAGATTTTGTTTTGGTACTGCTTTGCGCCCCTTTCTGTACCATTAATGAGACAGTATAAATGCCTGGCTGCTGATAAACCTTAATCGGATTCTGTTGGAAACCATAAGACCCATCGCCATAAGTCCATACCCAGAGATTGGGATTACCAAGCGAAAGGTCGGTAAACTGTACTGGCGAGCCTGCCGCTAAAATAGTTGGGCTACCTGAAAAATCTGCCGCCAAAGGCTGATCAACAATTATAAAATTTATTTTCGTTACCGAATGTGAGTATTGTCCTTGACTGACTTGTAGTTTAACAGAATAGCTACCAGGTGTATTGTAAGTTTTTTGTGGATTTTGCTGGGAGCTATATGTGCCATCGCCAAAATCCCATAGCCAACTAAAATCCCCACCTGACAGATAAGTTGTTTGATCCGAAAATTGTACATTAAGCGGTGCAAGTCCTGTACGTGGGCTGGCAGAAAAATCAATATTGAAAGGGGCAAAATACTTAACTTCAAAAGCGCCATCCCAGATTACCTGAGGAGCATCTAAGAAAAAAGAGCCATTGGGAATAAATTTTATTTGTGTGGAATCGAGCAATGCTTCTCCATTGTACCAATTAATCTTGTAAAGACCAGGGGTTAGGGTGGACAAATAAATTTTCCCGCCATTTACCGGAGATGGAATACCGTTCTCTTTAAGATATTTCCAATTATAATTAATATTTTGAAACCAACCGGCAATATGATCATTTTTCCGAAAAGTAAATGCCCGTAGTTGAGGCATGTAATTCTCAAAAATATATCTGTCAATTTTTAAAAGCCCAGTTCCAGAATTATCTACTTCAATAATGTGTGTTCCGTAAGGAACATCAATGGTATAAGTAGTATTGGGTGAAGCAGTAGTATTTATAAGAGTTACGCCATCAAGTCTAATTTTAACTTTTGACAAAAAAGCCACTCCACTTGTTCGGACTTTAAATTTCCCTGGTTTCAGATAATTAACATGAAAAGCTGGCGGATTACGTAGTGAGGCATATAGGCTTCCAAATAAATGTTGCCCCATGTCTATTACGGCAGGACTAACAGAGCCTGATGGGCCGATATAAAAAGTATTGGCCGGCGCTTTTTCCGAGGTTGATGTAAAATCAGGGTAAACATTAAGTGTTTCATGAACAGAACTACCGGTTAGTGGTAGTTCGTGGTACCATGAAGTCTCTTTTATACCAACCTGAGTAATAAAGTTGGAAATGGGTTGAAAGTAATTAAAAAAACCGTTTGGATAAAGATAATTGTTCCACCACCAAGACATAGCGGTACCCATTGTACCAGAAAATACTGACGACCATAAAACATTGTGAAAGGCTACGCCCTCCGGATCATTTTGAAATATGTTGTTTGGCTCGTGTCCTAAAGCAAACTCACTGATAATGTTTGGTTTTTGATACTTTTCGATATAATGACGTGAATAATTATATAATTTCATTTCCAGATCAGGAATAAAATCATAAATATGTAACTGGGAGTAACCTACTGAGCTATTATTCCAATACGCCGAATCATTTTGTGGCCATGCATAGCCTGATGATGCAGCACGTGAATAAACATCTTTACTTTTTACATAATTAGTTATCTCCAACAACCAATTAAATATCTGACTATAATTACTGTTGTAAAAACTTACATTATCAACTTCCGACATTATTTCCCACGAATGTAAGTATGAAGAGTAACCCCACCGTGCGTTGGAATATCTAAGCTTTTGTTTGAAATATTTTTTAGCAGTGGAATTTGTAAAAAAATCTTGTGGGTTTGCACAAGGGCCTCCGTTGGTATTTTTATATGGATTATCATCCCACCCCGGATTAACTCCCGTTCTTAGTTCATCATGAACAAGAAAGTGCAACTGGCAATATATATTTTTTTGTTCTAGTTTATCGAATACCCAATCGAGCGCCCATGCTCTATTTTGGCGACCCGCATAATTTCCCATTGCTCCCGACCCCCATTCCAGCCCAAATATCCATGGAGCCATGGTAATTTTTACATAGTTAGCGCCATAACTTTTTAGGGAGGTAATCCATTCATCGTAAATTGTAAAACCTGACGCCCATTCCGTCCATGCCAGATTGGTTCCTATCGCCAGAAATCTATCGCCATTGTCGTAAACTAAATTATTTCCGCTTCTTTTTACAAAACCCTTGTGTAAAGAGGTAATACACGTAAATTGTTGTGATGGAAATGAAGCTGTACCTTGTGTGTCAGTAATTTTAACTGTATAACTCCAAACCCCCTTTTGATTTGGAGAAAAACGAATTCGCCAGTCAGGTGCGCCATTTGGAGTTAATACATTAGGCTGCGTCATTGTAAAATCCTGATAATAAAAACCATCTACTACAAATACATTTCCCGAAGGAGAAGTAAAAGTGGCCTGTAAATTTACCTGGTCAAAATCGTAAGGAGAAGCATACGTAGCTGTTACATCTACAATAAGTTCGAATTTTTCGTATCTGGCAATTGTGGTGTTATTCGGTATTACTGAGTGGATAATAGGAGCTATTGCATTAGCCTTATTATTCAAGGCTAAACAAAAAATACAATAAAGGAGCACAAATTGTAATTGATGTTTCATGCAATTTGATTCACAAAATTGTAAGGCAAAGTTAATAAAAATGTTTAAAGGTTAAGTTGCAAAGTTAATAAAAATGTTTAAAGGTTAAGTTTGACATCCTGAATATCAGTTTTCTCAATTAAGGCTTTAAAGATATTGAAAGGCATTTTTTATTCTTTGCAGAGCTTCTAAAACTACCGATCTGGGACAAGCAACATTAATTCTCATAAAACCTTCGCCCCCAGTTCCAAAAAGCCTGCCATCGTTAAAACCAACCCGGGCCTTTTTGATAAAGAAATCTTTAAGATCATCGCCTTTCATTCCTGTTTTACGGCAATCGAGCCATATCAAATATGTAGATTCAGGGATAATAGGAGTAATTTGTGGTAAATACTCATTGCAAAAAACACAAACCAATTCCACATTTTTAGCGACATATTCGAGTAATTGTTTAAGCCAATCAGCGCCAAAGTTATATGCAGCCTGTAGCGCAACTGAACCGGCTATGTTTCCCATATTCAAATGTAGTTTATCATTCAGTATCGAATTATATACATTCAGTTTTGCCTTATCAGGAATAATAAGATAAGAGGTGGAAAGGCCAGCCAGATTAAATGTTTTTGAAGGGGCATTGCAAGTTATGGTTTGATTGGAAACTTTTTTGGATAGCGATGCCAAAGGTATATGTTTGTGTGGCGAAAAAATAAGATCTGAGTGTATTTCATCCGAAATCATCAGCACATTATTCTCTAAACAAATATCGGCTAAGCTGGTCAACTCCTCTTTAGTCCACACACTACCTCCCGGATTATGCGGATGACTGATTAAAATCATTTTAGCTCCCTGAGCTTTTTTTCGCAGATCATCAAAATCCATACTTAATCTTCCCTCAATCAATCTTAATGGATTCTCAACCTTTTTGCGCCCATTGTTTTCTATAGCAGCAAAAAACGGAAAATAAACAGGTGGTTGAACGATGATTTTATCTCCCGGCTCTGTAAAGGCTAAAACCAACATATTCAAAGCAGGCACCACACCAGGGCTAAAGCTGATCCATGCCGGATTAATTTGCCAATTATGACGAACTAACATCCAGTTGGAAATAGCCGAACTATACTCCTCTGAACGGATCGAATAACCAAGAATTTCATGGTCAAGCCGCCTACGAATGGCTTCAATAATAAAATCAGGTGTACGAAAATCCATATCCGCCACCCACATTGGAATAACATCTTCGGTCCCAAAATAGAGCTTCCGAAGATCATATTTCACACAGTCAGTACCCTTACGACTAATGACTTCATCAAAAATATACTTTGTTTTACCTAAACCCATACTCCTTTTTTTATAAAAATAAGCCTGAAACGTATCAAGAAATGTATGACTAAAAGCGCTATTTCGAAAACCGGCATTAACAACAACAATCTTTGTTCTGAAAGTCTTTTTTGTGCACGGTGAAAAATAAAAAACTGACTGACCAATCGTATCGAAAAAAGACTAAGAATAACTTGCCAATGCAAGTTGTTGACCATCAGAATACCAAATACTAAATAAAAGATAAATAACGAATTAAAATAGAGTAAAAAAGGAATTCGTTGCTTTAAGTTAATTCGGCGCTCTATATCAAGGTTTGTGTGTTCTTTGATAATCCATTTTCTGAACGAGGTTGATTTTACATAATCTACAACGCTTTTTGGGGAGATTTGAACACTTACATTTGATAGTGTAGCAGCCTCACTTACAAAAAGTTCACCGACACCCCCCTTAATGGTGTAATGAGAAACGAAACCTTTTTGGTCAAAGAAAAGCTTACGACTGAAAAGAAGATTTTGAGTTGATCCTTTAAAAGAGATTTTGGAAATAGCAAAAGATAGATTAATCAAACTGTTATAAAACCTCGCAAAACGATACCAAATGTTAATTTTTGAACTAGTAGCAAAAGATGAACGTGCAAGAACAATTTGGGTTGGAAAATTAGCTTTTTTCATCATCTCGCTGATCCAATGGCTGCTACGAGGGATACATGTTGTTTCGGTAAGCAGAATCCAGTCATTTACCGCCGACTTGATACCTATAGATATTGGAAATTCATTGCCTTTAAACCAATTCAAATGTTGATGCATATTGACTACCTTCAAATGAGAATATTGCTCTGAAAACCTTTCAAGAAGCACATCGCTACCATCTTCTGAAGAGTCGTCAACTACTACTACTTCATAATTAGAATAGCTCTGATTGAGGATTTCGGGCAGTAATTTACGTAAATCATTGTACTGATTACTTGTAACCAATACAACGGATACCGATGGCTTAACATCAATTTCTTTTTGTAGTTTCCTTGAATTCAGCCGGTTAAAACATACCCAAAAGAAGATAAGCTGAATGAATAGAAGTAAAACAAACGTATAAAAAAATAATGAAAACTGTTGCTGCTGCAGAAGGCTTTCAAATAATGCGTCAATCATAAAGAAATTAGTAAAGCAGCAAAATTAGCATTCCCGTTTCAATAGAATCGTTATGACACTTAAATTTTGTTCTTTGTTTACGAAAATCTATCAGATAAAAAAAACCGGTTTGAAAATAAATAATCAAACCGGCAATTTTATTTTAAAATCAATGCTTATTTATTTCATTACAATTACATCAAATTTTATTCTATCGCCTCTATGATAGAGATCAACAATTTTTATGTATCCCAATTTATCGCCTACTGTTTTAAAGAAAATAACGTCATTATTTTTCAGCTCATTGGCTTTTGTTTCAGCCTTTTCTGCATCAAATTCAGGGAAAACACACTTATCTTCGATAGCATCAAAATCTTCTGCCGTGATATCGGCCAAGTAAAAACGGGTTGGATTTTTAGTGGTCCACTCAGTTAAGTGGAAATCACTGATTGTAGCTGCATCTTCATCATCAGGTGCCGCAATAGTATTAAAGTTTGTTACCCCTTTGAAAAAGAGGAAGTCAATTTTTCCTTGCTCTAACATTGCTTCGGCAACTTTATAAGCTTTTCTCTCGGTTGTACTATAAAAGCTCCCAACAGGATCGTTAAATGATCCGAGCTCTACACCGCTATTTTTATCCACTTCAACGCCAACGACAGGAGATTCAAGTATGGTAACATTAAGCGAAGTCTCATCGGTAAGCCCGCCTTCAGCAGTAATTTTAAAACGCAACTTACCTGTTCCGATACCAATAAATTTGATTTCAAAATCTCCCGAGAAATTTGCTGTATTCAATGTAGAATCAAGCAGAGTTAATTCATTATAATAGATATTCAACTTTGACAGCAAATTGTTATGAGTTGTACTCTTATTAGCTACAATCCCAAACAAAACCGTACTGTCGTTAAACACCTCAAAGTCCGATGAAGTGTAACCTTCTCCCGTTTTCAACGAAATAGTTGGGCCAAGATCTACATCTTCATCATCTTTACTACAGCCAGTGAATATGGCGAAGGATGAGATCAGCAAAGCAAATGCAAAAAATTTTAGAAATTTCATAAATAAAATACTTTTAAAATTGATTAATGTGATTTTTAACGAATTCGCTATAGTTTTGTTTTCTATATTTAAAAATCTTTTTTTACCAATACCAATAAAGGAGAAATAATTTTTTATGATGTATTACTTCAAAGGCAAAAAAGAGTTTCATACACTTATTTTTTTATAAACAACAACCTTTGTAAACGCCGGCAAAGTTAATAAGAAAAATTTATCTGCATTACCGAAGCGGGAATAGAATACAACCAACTTCAGACTGATTAATGATCTCAAGCCGACAGTATATTTCATTAAAATTTGCTCGGTCAAACAAGTAAGTATTCAAAAATTAGACATCAAATAAAAATAAAATTGGATTGACTAAATGCTTTAAATCAAAAATTTAGCTTCCTTTAAATTTGATTCAATTATTAAAAAATCATTTTACATCATCAGATGATATAATAAATCTGGCGCTTAAATCCGGATCGGCCATATTTTTATCAAGTGGGAAAATCGGTCGTTGAACGCGTTTATACTCTAATCGTTCCAAATCCTGATCTACACCACCAGGTGTTAGTGCCATGATCCAGTCAGCACGCATTTCGTAAAGCTCTGAAGCCAAATAACCTATTTTAATTACTAAAATATCCGTTTCACGTGGATTTAAGCCAAGACGTGTAAAGTCTTCTTCATAATGATATGCTTTGCGACCTTGCGTTACAATTACATCAACATTTCCTACCTCAACAACAACTTCTACTTTAGCACGGCTGTCACCCTCCATAATTTTTTTAATAGTTCCGTCCAAAAGGATCGGCGGCGCATACCGATTATCAACACGTGCGCCTGCAAAAGCTTTAATACTGGCCCCTTCGCCTAAAGCTAAAGCCTCTTCCGTGAACTTTTCATCCGGAAGGGAGGCGTAAATTATGCGTTTACCTCCCTGCTTATAAAAAGTAGGGTTTTCTAATATTTTAGTAATAGTCCAGGTAACATCACCAGCGCCGCCAGCTGTTGGGTTATCCCCCATATCGCTGATAATAAATGGCTTAACTTCACTATTAATTGCCTTTTCCAGGCATTCATCCAGTGTTGTAGTAGGAGCTACAAAAACAAAATCGTTACGAGCATTCCAAAAATCGGAGGCCAACTTCTCTGCTACCGAAGCTACTGCCTCTTTATCATCGCCGGTTGCCATAACCACACCGTGATTGCGTGGTTCATCAGCCCAAGGATACGACATCCAAATTGCTGCATCAATGATACCTGGTTTTTTAGTAAGAGGATCAATCTGAGAATATAGGCTTTTGGCGGGTTCAATACGTGTACTTGTCTTTTCGCCAGGTAGCAAAATAGGAACTACAATATGAACTTTGTAAGCTGGTTTTCCTTTACCACTCTCAAGTCTATCAAGCAGATTTACAACCGCTCTTTTTTTTGTTTCAATTACATCATCATGTGGGGCAAGCCTATAACAGGTGATAAGATCAGTATTTTCTGCCAAACGTTCACTCACACTTCCATGCAAATCCATGGTCGTTGAAATAACGACATCTTTTCCTATCACTTCTCGTATTCTCACAATAAGGTCTCCCTCAGGATCATCTAAACCCACCACACTCATTGCACCATGAATATCTAAAAGAAGACCATCCAAAGGCAACGCCTCTTTAAGCATGATTAAAATTTTTTCAGTCATGGATTCATATGCCTCTCGAGCTACAATACCACCTGGCATTGCATGACCACGAAAAGTAGGAAACCAAACAGCGCGTTTGCGAACAGCAGAATCTTCATCAAGAAAGGGGTAATAAGAAAACACTTCATCGGCAATTTTCCCAAAAAAAGCCTCCTCGTAAGTAACGGCAGGCGAAAATGTACTCGACTCAATCGCAATACCGGCAATTGCAATACGAGGCAACTTGTTATGCGTTGGCTGATTGCAGCTAAATAAAAAAGTAAGCATCGCAAATAAAACGATTAATTTAAAAAAATCGAATTTTCCCTGTTTAACCAAGGACGAAAACTGAGTTGTAAAGTAAGACATTTTTATAATATTTAAAAGATTCACGGCAAATATCTCAAAAAAAATAGAATCTTGATTTTATTTTTTCAGAAAAAGAAACAAATTTTTAAATAGATTTGTCAAAAGAGCACAAATTTGAATTATATTTGTTCCTTTAATTAAAACCATAAAACTTACAACTATGGCAGGGATAAACAAAGTAATTCTGGTTGGGAACCTTGGCAATGATCCAAATGTCCTGACTTTTGAAAATGGCGTAAAAAAGGCTACCTTTTCATTGGCTACTAATGAAACATACAAAGACAAAGAGGGAAATCGTGTAGAGCAAACCGAATGGCATAATATCGTAGTATGGCGTGGGTTAGCTGAAGTTGCGGAAAAATTTCTGCGTAAAGGCAGCTTGATTTATCTTGAAGGAAAAATAAAAACACGTAGCTATGAACAAAATGGGATAAAAAAGTATATCACGGAAATTTTCGGCGACACTTTTACTATGCTAGGAAAAATGGAATCATCGGGGAGCTCACAATACCAGCCACCAATAGTTCCAGATAAAGATGATAGTGATTTACCACCTCCTGAACATGCTCCTACTGATGATTTGCCTTTTTAATAGAGTAAATGCTACCTTTACACCTTTTTAGTTTAACTTATTAATAATAAACTATTTATCAAAATAGAGTTTCGTCTTTTATTATTTTTAATCTATTAATTAATTGAAGTCATTATTTTTGCCCGGAAATCTTTTTTTCAAGTTTAACCAATTCTTTAATCTATTAATTAATTGAAGTCATTATTTTTGCCCGGAAATCTTTTTTTCAAGTTTAACCAATTCTTTTAATGTCTTGGACGATCCTGATATATATTTAAACTTAAAACCCTTATTTATTGCTTCGAGTATTATCCTGCATCCTATTAGTCCTCAGGTAATCATCGGTTTAATTATAATTGCTTTTTTAGTTTTCTGTTCAGCTTTCATTTCAGCTTCGGAAGCGGCTTTCTTTTCGCTTACCCCTTCAAACCTCAGAGAACTTCGTACAGATAAAATTAAAAACAGTGAAAAACTTATCGAGCTTATTGAACAACCTAAACGACTTTTAGCAACAATACTTATTGCTAATAATTTCGTAAATGTTGCTATTGTCATTTTATCCTCGTTCTTGCTTTTATCTATTGTGGAATTAAAGGATAATCCTGTCATTGAATTTTTGATTCAGGTAGTTCTTATTACGTCAATAATATTGATATTTGG
>Ga0208040_1003002_pt1 | contig 14072 bp, 14 predicted proteins | sample AD_UKC083_MetaG_FD_184431 | JGI IMG/M metagenome (GOLD analysis project Ga0208040, IMG submission 184431) | Active sludge microbial communities of municipal wastewater-treating anaerobic digesters from USA - AD_UKC083_MetaG (SPAdes) (version 2) | ecosystem: Engineered > Bioreactor > Anaerobic >...
CGGCTTGTCCAGGCCCTGGAAGACCCCACACCCCGAACCATAACCAAAATGGACAACCTTTGTTCAGAATGGGATGAAAAATGTCCGTTTATTATGGGCGATGTGATGGTGTTTGCCTCGGACAGGCCGGAAGGTTACGGCGGATATGATCTGTATTATTCTTTGCTTGAAAACGGGACCTGGTCAGATCCCGTAAATTTCGGGAGCAGGATTAACACTCTCCACAATGAATTCAGGCCGGTGCTGAAATATTTTTACTATGAAGATTTTACAAACGATTTCATGCTTTTCTCATCGGACCGGCCGGGCGGCAAAGGCGGTTTTGACTTGTACTACGTTGGAATACCCCGTTTTAAAGTCTACGAAGATTACGTTAATTTTGATTAATTAAACGCGCCCCATGAGCATGGTTTGAAATGGCAAACGGCATCAGTAAGCCGGCAACTGCATTCAGGAGCATTTCCCGTAGTAATGCCCCGGGCGAGGTGTTGATGCCGGCACATGTTCGGCAACACCGCCTGGGATAAATTCAGTACTGCGTCGGTTGTAAATCCGCTTTCCTGTGCACACTGTAACCAACTGTCAATTTGTTTAAAATTATTTACGGCCATTGATTTCTCCGTAAGGATAGCCGCCTGCTTCAGGTTTACCGGGAGCGTTTCAAAAGCGCTTTCTCTGAATCTGTCGTATAATATCACATGTCCTTCTTTTTTGAATATTCCGTCAAAATTCAACGCCAGATGAAGAACCCCCTTTTTAGGTAATTATCCAGAGCGTCGGGATTAACAACCATCTTGTATTTCATATTTTTTGACGTAATTTTACAAAATATAACAAAAACATTTGCGGCTCAGCCGCTTACAGGTATGTTATTTGCACGGCTTCAACAAGCTTACTAAATTCCTATTAAATGAAAACACTCCCGCTGTTCTTTTTATTGTTGATTTTTTCCGTGAACGCTCCATCAGCTGATATCTCCTTATCCCAACTGAGCAAACAGTTTCTGGATCTTAAAATTACCGGTACGATAATAAATGAAAAAGGAGAAGTAATCCCTTTTGCAGACGTTGCCCTGTTGGATCATACCAAAAAAGTGATTTTTCTTGGACAAAGCGACCCGTCTGGCCGTTTTGTCATTGAAAATGCACCGGAAGGGACATATAAAATCGTACTTTCCCGACTGGGTTGCCAGACAAAGGAATATGATATAACCGTAAGCCCTACAGAAACGGAGCTGGGTGAATTAATCCTGGAAGAAGGAATTGCATTGCAGGAAGCGACCATTACGGCCGAAAGATCATACATTTCATCAAAAGTTGACCGGCTGGTCTATAGTGTGGAAGACGATCCCGAGGCTAAGACTTCCAATATATTACATATAATGAAAAAAATACCTTATGTAAACGTTGACATAGTCTCGGAAAAAATAGAAGTTTTTGGAGAGGAAAGTGGTTTTGTTATTCTGGTGGATGGCAAAGAAAATGTTATGCTTTCGGCGTCAAATCAGTATGTTTCTAAAATGCTTAAAGCAAACCGGATAAAAGAGATAGAGCTGATTACAAGTCCCGACGGTAAATATTTAAAAAACACAGCCGTACTTAACATTGTGACCAAAAGTTCATTGCCAGACGGGATCATGGCACAGATCAGCACAGGATTCAATACTGATTTATGGGTAACGCCCGAAATAGATTTCACGTCAAAGATCAATAAATTGATCTACAACCTCCAGTACTCATATAACTATTCAGATCAATACGGGTCCAAGACTCAAACCGGGATTAAATATGATAATAATACCGCATATGACCGTTTGGAACAAACCTCCCGCAATGACCCACAGCCGTCTGAAACTCACCGGGGAGGAATAAAAGCCAGCTACGATTTTAATGCGAACAACCTGCTGTACGCCGATTTCAATTTCTCCACGAACAATCATTCGGGTATCTTAACAACCAATGAGCATTTATATAATAACGATATTCGGGTAAAAGACATACAAAGTTCCACCCGTACCGGTAATAACCATTTCAGCTACTCGGGTAAAATAAACTATCAATATACCTCTCCCGACAAAAAATCAGTAATAACAGCGTCCTACCTAATAGATAACAAAAAGGACCGGGCACAATACGACCAGCAATTGGAAGATATTACTACCGGCTCCCGTGAACAAAGTCTTACTGCAAACCAGTTAATTAATATCGAACAAACAGGAGGTCTCGATTACTCATACCGGACAGACGACAAACAAAACATATACGTAACAGCCAAATACATAGACAGACAGTATATGAGCAATGTCTGGGACGGTATTGAAAACGGCTTAGTTAGTTCAGATGCGCTGGAATACAGACAACACGTCAGCTCGGTTGCCGGAAATTATTCAATCCGGACCGGGCAACTGATGATTACTGCCAATCTAAGTTATGAGCATACCCGTAACCGGATTAACTATTATCTGGTCAATACGCCCACAAATAACCGTAACAATTTATTACTGGGCTAATTGCGATTTAATTACAGGCCCGGAAGAAAAAGCACTTTTATTGTAACTCTTGGCAACTCGTCTTTCCGCCCGGACATCACCTACCTGAATCCATACGAAGATAAATCCATTCCGAACCACATCACTACAGGGAATCCCAATCTGAAAAACCAGACCCGCTATAATGCCATGTTATTGTATCGTTATGCCCTCACCTCAAAATTCAATTTTCAGGCGCTTATCTCAGGAATTCTTTCTGAAAATTCTGTACAACAATACAGTTACACCAATCCGGACGGTATTCTTGTAACGACTTACGGTAACATTGGTAAAGACAGAACCGTTTATTTTAGCGGCAGCCTTTCTTATACTCCCTCGGCTTCTTTTCAAATGGATCTTAGCGGCCGTATGGCAAGATATGTTTATGAATACCCGGGTAATTCAAACGCTTACTGGGAACCACTTATTAAGCTCTCTGCCGATGGAAAGATCTGGAAAGGAGGATTCCTTAGTACACAAATCATGTACACGGCCCCAAATTTTGGTATGGCAAGAAACATTCAGGCGCGGAAACAAACGTTAAGGCCGGATGTTCGGATTACTCTGACCCAGGAACTTGGACAAAATCTAAGACTTTCTATTAGTGCCCGTAATTTCTGGTGCCGTTATATACAGGATTATACAGAAGACCGTTCCACCACCTTCTATCGCTCGGAAAACAAGCAGATAATTGGCAGAACGTTCTCCTTCTCCATAACCTATACCTTTGGGAGGTTCAGGGACCGTATCAAAAACGCCGGAAGAACCATAAGCAATTCCGACCGAACAAAAGAGTTCTAGTGTTCTTTACCGCCGGAACTGACTAGTACCGGTTCCTGTTGTAACCGCCACCGCCACGGTTGTTGCCACCGCGGTTGTAGCCGTCGCCACCGCCACGGTTATAGCCACCACCCCGATGATAGCCACCGTCATTGCTCCGTTCCGTTTTCGGACGGGCCTCATTGACGACAATCACCTTGCCTTCGAATTCCGAGTTATTAAGTGAATCAATAGCCTTCTGAGCCTCGCCGTTATCGGGCATTTCAACAAAACCGAATCCGCGTGAACGACCGGTTTCACGGTCAGTAATAATGTTAGCCGAAGAAACTTCTCCGTACTGTGCAAATAAATCCTGTAAACTGTCGTTCTTGGTGGCAAAGTTCAGGTTCGAAACGTAAATATTCATTTTCTTTTTTTATGTAAATTATTATTTTGATTGTGCAATCCGCACTGCGTTCATTCCGCGGGTTCCGCGTTCTGCTTCAAAAGTAACGAGATTTCCTTCAGCTATTCCTGCGGGAGCCTCGGAAATGTGAAAGAAGTACTTTTCTGTTGAGGCGAGATCTTTAATAAAGCCGTATCCTTTTGCCTCATTAAAATGCTCTACCCGACCTTTAAAGATTACCGGTCCGGTTTCTACCTTTTTAGGAGTAGCGATAACTACATTGTCGGGATTGATTTCCTTTTTTTGTTGGACTTCGGGAGGAGTATCGGTTATGTTACCGTTTTCATCAACATAAGCGATCATATCGTCGAATGAAGAGGTACCGCCGGCTTGGCGAGCCTCTTTACGTTTTTGTTTTTCAAGGCGCTTTGCCTGTTTTTTCTTTTCGTTTTCTTTTTTTCCAAATGATTGTGATTTCGCCATTCTCTGTTTATAAATAATTAATTAAGCCATTCTTAGTATCTACGTCCGCCATGTTTACCTCGTCTGCATCTGCCTTTTTACCGCGTCTACGTCTGCGCCGTCTGTTTCCAGACATTGGCAGGAAAATATTTACCGAAACAAAGGAAGCTTATGCAGGTCGATTTCACAAAAACCGGACTGAACCTGTCTGGCAAAATATTAAGAAAGAAACGATCAGAATGAACTTGCGTTGTTTATTCGGCAAAGGTAATCAATATTTCCATTTAGATATCGCAAGTAATTAATCAATCTGCAAATCTTCCTTTTTATGCTTGCATACCTCTTGTTCAATTGATTGGACACCTTCTGTTCAATGGCTTGGGTTCCTCCGGGCCGAATGATTAGGCTCATCCGCTCAATTGATTTCTGTTGGCCTCTTCCGGCCGTGATCAAATTCAGCTATTTTCGACAATTTGCAGCAAGCTTGAGTTTGCATTTTGTATTCCGAGGTTATCTAGCCTTTGTGCTTTTGCGGGAAACATTGCTTGAACGAGCTGCATAAGTATTCGCGATGGCCTTATTTTGAACGGGCAACGCCCCCATTTGCTGTGCAAATGAGGTGTTGCGCCTACCCCGCCAGCGGTTCTCCCGCTTTCCTGTTGAGAACTTCCTACAAGCTATTCAGAACGTGAAACACCTCCCTGTTGCTGACGCAACAAGGTCCTTCCATCCGCGGGCGCGAGGTTTCCCTTTTCTGAATAGCTTATGACGTTCTATGCAGGATTACACAGCCAGACTTGCGCAGCCAGACGCGGTCTGGGAATTCTGCTGGCACTTTCTGATTCTTGCGAAAAAATGGCGCACACGAATCCCATTTGGAACTGTTCCTGCTCCTATGCAAAGCAAGGGTCAAAATTTATATAATTGCAAATAGTTAACAGTCTGCTATTTGACCGTTTTCCGTGTTTGACCCTTGACACTATGCTCGCCGAAAACCCAATGAATACGTGAGATTCAAATCAAGGGTCAAATTAAGCAGATTATTAACATACTATATATGTGCACCTTGCACATTAGGCGCATTTGACCCTTGATCCAGCCTACAATTCTATTGATTGGCGTGGGAGATTACAATAAGGCTCCGAAATCGATACAAGGTGGGGCAACCGCTGACCGTTCGTGTTCCGCTGAATGCAATTGCACAGGAGATTGTCGAGCGATACAAAAATTGCGATGGCAGTAAGCTGCTGCTGTTCACCTCAGAACAGAGATACAACGTTGCGATAAAACGCCTCTTCGCACTTAGCTCGCCGTACCTTTGTCGGTAATCTTTACAAGCAGGTCAAAAAAACCAACCTTGTCGGCTCACTCAGCAGACACAAGAAAGGCAGCAAGGCATTCGCCCGATACCGAAAGATTGCGAACGCACTGCGAACACACTCCAAACAAATATTTTAGAAAGAAAAATTTGCGATTATGCAAAACAAACATTATGTTTGTAATGCATAATGATTGTATAGATATGAAATTTGTTAATAGAATAGAAGAGGCTAAAAGGCTTAAACAGGTACTAAATGCGGAAAAATCCACATTTACGGTACTCTATGGTCGTAGGCGTTTGGGAAAATCTACGCTTATTACCAGAGTATTGAACCAAAATGATGTCTACTATTTAGCAGACCAGACAGATGCTACTTTACAGCGAGAGGCATTAGCAAAGATGATATCAGGTATCATTCCGGGATTTGATAAGGTGATATATCCCAATTGGAATGTCTTTTTTGACACACTCAATGACCGCACCACACAAAAGTTCACGCTGTGCATTGACGAGTTCCCCTATCTTATTGGAAGCAGTCCCGATTTACCCTCCATACTTCAGAATAAAATAGATTCTAAGCAGTTGAAGTTTAACTTGATAATTTGCGGCTCATCTCAGCAGTTGATGTATGGATTGGTTTTAGATGCTTCATCACCACTCTATGGTCGTGCTGATGCCATATTGAAAATTACTCCGATAAAAGTTCCTTATATTAAAGAAGCTCTCGGCGTATCTTCGCTTGATGCAGTCGAGGAGTATGCTGTTTGGGGAGGAGTACCACGTTATTGGGAGCTACGAGAGGGGTATACCAATTTGCGTGAGGCAATCCAGAGCAATATGTTATCTGTCAATGGAACTCTATATGAGGAGTCGATAAAACTCTTCAAAGATGATATTAAGGATATTGTGAAGACTGCAACTATTATGTCGTATGTGGGTGGTGGTGCACACCGTATGTCTGAGATAGCAGGTCGGAGCGGTGAGATTGCGACAAACCTTTCGAGACCCCTTGCCAAGTTAATATCATTGGGATATTTAACCAAAGAGATTCCGTTTGGCGAAAACGAGAAGAACTCCAAAAAAAGCCTATACAAGATAAGCGACCCATTTATGAACTTTTATTTTCAGTTCATTATCCCTAATCGTTCATTTATCGAAATAGGACGTATTGCCCCTATATTGTCAAATCTGGACAACCATTTTTCAGACTATGTTGCAGATTATTGGGAGAAGCTTTGCCGTGAGACCGTCTCGGGGAATGAGATTGACGGTATCACATTCGGCATTGCACGCCGTTGGTGGGGCAATATCTCAAGAAATGAACGTATCGAAATAGATATTGTTGCCGAATCTTTGGATAAAATGTATCTACTTGTCGGTGAATGCAAATGGACTACCAAAGAGAATAGCGACCGCTTATTGGCTGAATTAATCGGGAAGGCAGAAAAATTGCCATTTGCCCAGAACCACACCATTATTCCTAAACTCTTTCTAAAGAACAGACCTACGGGAACAATGGACAATGTATTGTTGCCCGATGACGTTATGAAGTGCCAATAGCGTTATGGGACAAGTCGAATACGATGCTTTCGCAGATTGACTACATTTGTCTGATTATACTTATTATACTTCACAAATCAATATGCGGACAAAGTATTTACTCTTTGGAATAATGGTATTGGGATTGACTTCGTGTGATAAAATCATCAATAATAAGATTTGGGACATAAGCCCCGTAGTGGTTAATGTGCAGGTTACAGATGCCAATGGAGTTGATCTGCTCAATCCGGACAATCAAAACTCATTTGAGGCAAGTGGGATAAAAGCTATATATAAAGGCATTGAATATGAGTGTAATAAAAACGCTTCAGAGGTAAACACCAAAGCCTATATGCCCCATTTTTACGGACTGCAAATAAATAAGGATATCAATAACGGTATTTATATCCTCATATTTGGAGAACTGGACGGGGCAAGAAGTTACTTTAATGAAGAGTTAACCATATTGTGGGGAAATGGATCTTCAGATAAAATAAAATTCAACAGAAAGTTTCGATGGAAACTTAACGGAGATCCGGAAATTAGTGAAGAGTGGTTTATGAATGACAATAAAGTATCAGGCAGCATTATCAAGATTGTTAAATAATTCCAATAAAAAAGATGGTGAACAAACCTGCTGTATTTCGGAGCAAAGCGACAACCCCCTCTTTGGAGGGGGCGAAGGGGGAGGAGTAGAGAAAGGGCCGCATTTGAAAGTAGTAAATCAGATTAAATACGACTGAAAAGAAAATCGCAGAAAAATACAGCAAAATAATTGATATGCAATTACTTTAATCGCTATTATAATTTAATCACATTCAGCTTGATTGAAATTATTTTAGCACGTGTGGGGAAAATGTGGGGAAAACTCCGTGTATTTGTGCATTCAAATTAGTTTCAGGGTACTATGAAGGTTTCTTTAATTGTCAAAAAGAGCGTAAAGCGCTATGAAACAGACTCGACTGTTACTATTTACGCTCGTTTGCGTGATGGTAGACAGGTCGATATGGTTGCTCCCACCAACCTCTCTATCAATCCAAATTTATGGGATGACAAAGCAGAACAGGTAAAAAGTAAGATAATTTGCGATGATGAACTACGCTCTTTCTACAATGATGAGGTGCGCAAAATCAAGTCCTATCTCGAAAAAGAGTACCAATCAAAAGAGGAAGAGATAACGAAGGACTGGTTAAAAATCGCCCTCGACAAATATTATAACCCCAAGAAATACTACACCGAAGAGGAGATTGCCGCAGAGTATGTTCCGACCCTCACGGAGCTGTTCGACGAATTTCTGACAAAGCATAAACTTTCGGAGGTTCGAGCGAAGAACTACCGTGTAATCAAACGTGGCATTCAGCGGTACGAACTATATGTCGGTACAGCCAAAAGAGGAAAAAAGGGCTTCACTCTTTACATTGATGAAGTGACTCCCGACACGCTCCGTGATATGTGGGATTTTTTCGAGAATGAGTATAAATATTTCGAGTTATACCCTGCCATATACGAATCAATCCCCGAAAAGCGGACTCCACAGCCACGAGGACGAAATACCCTGCTCGATTGTTTCTCTCGTATTCGCACGTTTTTCTATTGGTGTAACGATAACAAAAAGACACTCAACAAGCCCTTTGACGATTTTCCAATGGAGGAGTGCACATACGGCACTCCATACTACATAACCATTGATGAGCGGAATAAGATATATGCCACCAATCTGAAACGCCATCCGCAGTTGGAAATTCAGAGAGATATTTTTGTTTTTCAATGCCTGATTGGTTGTCGTGTGGGCGATTTAATCAAGATGACGAAAGGCAACCTGATTAACGGAGCGATTGAGTACATCCCATGCAAGACCAAAGAGGGGCGACCGTTGACGGTTCGTGTCCCGCTGAACGCCACAGCACAGGAGATTGTCGCACTATACAAAAATTGCGAGGGCAACAAGCTGCTGCCCTTCTTCTCGGAGCAGAAATACAACGTCGCCATCAAACGCATCTTCAAAGCAGCAGGGCTGAAACGTATGGTAACAGTCCTCAACCCCACCACCAGAGAATAAGAGAAACGAGTGCTTTACGAAATCACCTCATCGCACTTAGCTCGTCGCACCTTTGTCGGCAACCTCTACAAACAGGTGAAAGACCCTAATCTCGTCGGCTCACTCAGCGGGCACAAGGAGGGCAGCAAGGCTTTCGCACGCTACCGAGAGATTGACGACGAAATGAAAAAAGAGCTGGTTGATTTGTTGCAGTAAGGATTGTGAACGCAGATTTCAGAGTATAATAACTGATAGACAAATAGCCCGATTTTTGTTTTGTTTCCATAAATCACTATATTTGTGGAATAATAGAAACAAAATGAATTTCATCGAGTTTAGAAATAGTTTTATCGAAGTCGGATGTGTAGCCACATATCAGATTATGGCGCAATACCCCGAGTTTAATGCAAACAACTTAACACGATGGGTAAAGCAAGGGTTGTTAGTGAAATTACGTCAAGGGTTCTATTCATTCCCTGAGATGAAGGGACAATCTGATTTTGCACTATACGTCTCAAACCGAATATATAAGCCATCGTACATAAGTCTGCATACTGCGCTGGCTTTTTATGGGATTATCCCAGAAGCCATTACGCAGATTACGGGAGTGTCGTCGCTCAAGACTGCGGAGTTTCAGAACGACTTTGGGGTATATACATACAAAACGATAAAGCCTGAGTTGATGTTCGGCTATGAATTAAAGCCATTTGGCAACCGTACAATTCAATTTGCTCATCCAGAAAAAGCATTGCTTGATTTGCTCTATCTCTATCCGTTTTATAATACCGAAGAGGAGATGGAGGAGTTGCGGTTGGATGAAGACTATTTAACAAACGATCTCGACATAAAAAGACTTGATGAATATACAGCTCAATTCGGAAATAAGGTTCTTGCAAAGCGAATTGAACTAATGAAAAAAACTTACGGAATATGATAGAATTAGAACAGATAAAAGGGTACTTCCCTGCCGAACTTAGAGCAAATACGACCTTTCAGAAATATATGGTCAAAGAGTATATTCAACTTATGATACTCGACTTTTTGTCAACATCGCCATATATTCAGAAAGTTGTCTTTATTGGAGGAACAAACCTGAGGCTTGTAAAGGGGATAGATAGATTTTCGGAGGATTTAGACTTCGACTGCAAAAACTTCTCACAGGAGGAGTTTTTGAAGATGACCGATGAGATTCTGACCTTTTTGCTACGCTCTGGACTTCGTGCCGAGACTCGCGACAAGGCAAACGATAAGCTCAAAGCATATCGTCGCAATCTCTATTTCCCGGAGTTGCTTTTTGAATTGGGTCTATCAGGATATAGAGAAGAGAGGGTTCTTGTAAAAGTTGAGAGTCAAGACCAAGAATTCGAGTATAAGCCGCAAATTGTCAACATCAAGCGGGCCGGGTTCTTTTTTCCATTTCCCGTACCTCCCGATTCGATTCTTTGTGCAATGAAATTGTCCGCCCTGCTGACACGTCAAAAAGGACGAGATTTTTACGATGCTATGTTTCTGTTGGGGCAAGTTGAACCTGACTATTCTTATTTGGCTGAAAAAAGAGGTATCCACAATAAAGAAGAACTTAAAGCGGCATTAACAGAAACGACCGAGACGACCGATCTAAAAAAGAAATATCGTGATTTCGAGCATTTGTTATTTAATAAGGCAAATGCAGAGAAGGTATTGCGTTTCGCAGAGTTTGTAAAAGAGTTATAATCTATGGAGCAGCAAGAATACGATGCTTTCCGTGAGCAGATGAGGCAGTGGATGTTGGATAATTCCGACATCTATGACGAGTTCGAGGAGATGATGAACTCGCAGAGCGATATGGGTGTGCAGTAGATTATGACTCAGGCAATGACGTTGGTTCCAGAATATGTCAAGCTAATTTCCAAGAAGATAAACAGCGGCAATGCTGATGACACGGCAGAGGTTGAAGAGGTATTTGCCGAGTTTAATTAAGCAGCAGAGCTTGTTAGTCAATTCGGCAAGTCAAGCACCGTTCCTGCTATGATATGTTGGTTATTCTTTGGTCGTAGTTTTGAGACGATGGTTGAGAACCTTGAACGCATAGTCAAAGATCCTGCTCAAAATCAATCCGATAAACTATTCGCCACACAAGCAATCAAACTCGTCATCGAGCAATCCATCATTTCGGGCATACGCACAACAGAAGATTGGAGCAAATACGGCAACCTTAGAGACATCGCCAATAATAACAACGCTCTGGAGTGGACATTGAGCAACCTCGAAGAACAGGAAGAGGAGGTCGTTCCACTTCACCGCCCTGAACAGTTATCAGCTCTGGAGAGTATGATTCTGTTGGACGGTGAAAAGAAAAAGATGTTGCTCGATAAGATTGAGCAGTACATCAACACAGGAGTCAAGGGTAAGCGTGTTGCCTTTATGATTCTTGCCTTGCGTGGGCTTGGTTATCTGCCCGAAATCACCTCCGACCGGCATCTTTTCACCATTGAAACAAAACAAGCCCTATGTAGTACGAACCCAGCTCTGGCAAATACCGCAATATCCTCTTTTTGTGGGATATGGAAGTATCGGAATAAGTAATCAAGAAGGAAAAATTGACCGGGGATCTGATACCGGGGATCTGATTGTTTTGGATGCAGAAGATCCCGACTGGGAGCGAATAAGATTCTTCTATTTCCCGGCAATGGTAAAAGGGCTGGAAGAAGTAATGAATTTTTTAATAAATAAAATTTCAATAAAGATTTACTAATAATGTAACAAAAGGGGTAGTTGCACCCTACCCCTTAAATTGGTTGAAAATGATTGATTATTTAGGAGCTACAAAGCAGCTAAAGCCCAAAGATAAGCCATTTTTGGGACATTTACATCATGAAGCATCCTATCAATCCGGATGGAATAAATACCTGCTAAATGGCTGTAATAGTATTGAAGTATGGCACAATGAACCAGCCAGTCTGATCCGGATCAAGGGCAGCCTGGCTTACTTCTATCAGGGCCACAACTTTTCCTTCACAAATCGGCAATTTGTTGAGGCTACGAACTACGTAAATGATATTTTGCACCTCAACTGCTTTGACTCACTTTTGGATTTGTTTGAATATGGCCGGATTCTGGAAGTGGAAGATCTTCCCCGGAACTTCATCCTCAACCATAGGGAAAGGCCGAAATCGGGGCTTTTACTATATGAGAACCCGAAAGACAGGGGAAACTTCAGAAGATGGGAATCCCCTGGAATCAGGCTGAAAATATACAATGCCGGGAAGAATATTCAGCAGAAGCAGGATCAAAATATGCAGGAACTGATCCGGGCCGAAGGCTGGAACCCGGAAGGTAACTATTTGAAGTTTGAAGCACACTACAAAAAACCAGAAGCCCTGCTGAATAAGGGAAGTGGAATAATGCTGGCAGACCTGGTTAACCCAAATTTCAACAAAATCTTCCGGACTGACTTATACAATCAATATTCAAGACTTATGCCGATGGGAAAAATAGAATTTCCGGACAACAAGAAGGACTTGTCCACTTCTGACCTTTTGATGCTTAGTTTGGCAGATGCAAACCTGAATGAAGGAAACACCCTGCAGGAAGTGAAAAAGATGCTATTTGACAGGATAAACACCATCCCGGAAGAAGTCCTGACAGATGCCGACAAAAAGGCTAGAAAAAGGCAAATATCAGCCCTTCTATAGAAGATAAAAATAAACCCGGAAAGCAGATGGGATCTGACTGATAAACTGAAAGCTGCCCTGGATCTGGATGACCCCTGAAGATGGCAAACCCCCTTTACTATATCCAAAAAGGATAAGAATTCTTATCCCTACAGATTGAAAGCAAGGGGAAATATGCAGAATCTGCAGAGCTAAAAAAACTGAAGCCGGAGTTTCCGGAGTGCATAAAAAAGGCAATAAGGGCAAGATTTGGGTAAAGGTAAAACAGATTTATCTTTAAAAATACGGCAAGATTACGGCAAGGCGAATAAAATACCGCAAGATTACAACAAGGGCAAACAATTATGAAACCAAACAGGATTGAAGATTACAACAAGGCAAAAAGATAAAAAGGGATATCTTGCAATAAATGCTACACCCTATAAGGGGGAAATCGGTACAAAATGCACACCATTAAAAATAGATGAAAAATTGTGTTGTCTTCACTTTCGGAAAAGACCAGATGACCCCAGATGAAAAAGCTAAAATTTCACTCACAACCGAAATCAAACCCACCCCAACCGAAATCAAAGTTATTTCTGCCAACTACTACAAAATGCTTACATATATTTATTATTTAATTATCTTACGTAACATTTTAACTTATAGTTCTTTTTCTTATATTTTTATCAGCATAGAAAATGCAATTCATATTGAATCAATCATTATTCATTTAACCTATATTATGTATGAAAAAATTATTTTTTTTAGTTGTTTTTCTTTCATTGTTGTCTTGTGATAAAATGCAAAACAGTATTAATATTCCAGATCTTGAATTTAAAAAGTATTTACTAAGAGAGTTTGATAATGATGGCGATAGCGAGATTAGTAAAGCTGAGGCCTTATTAATTACTGAAATTTATGTTAATTTTAGCGGAATCACTTCAATTGAAGGTGTTGAATATTTTCCTAATTTAGAGGGTGCATATTGTTATCAAAGTTTTTTAGAAACAATAGATTTAAGCAAAAATCATAAATTAAAATGGCTTAATACCAGATTTAGTTATGACTTAGAAACAATATGGTTAAGTAAAAAAGTTGAGGGTATATGCGATCCAAACTCAGATGAATGGACAACTGTAATATTTAAATAGCATACAAACTCTTGACTCTCCAGAATGGATCAGTAATGCGTCAAGAACTATTCAAAGAAAAGTTGAAAAAGCACTTGCTGAAAATATGGGTGTTTTTCTTTAAAAATACCTCTAAAAAGAAAATTGTTTCACCATAGTTTCACCAGTCAAAAATTAAAGCCCTGCAATTCTTTGTGAATCAGGGCTTTTCTTGTTTGCTAAAGTACCCGGAGCCGATACATAACCGATAAAACA
>Ga0208040_1003010_pt1 | contig 14042 bp, 16 predicted proteins | sample AD_UKC083_MetaG_FD_184431 | JGI IMG/M metagenome (GOLD analysis project Ga0208040, IMG submission 184431) | Active sludge microbial communities of municipal wastewater-treating anaerobic digesters from USA - AD_UKC083_MetaG (SPAdes) (version 2) | ecosystem: Engineered > Bioreactor > Anaerobic >...
TCATTCCGGTTCAGCTGATACGTTTCCCTGGAACGCCACGCTGTGGAAGTCAACTCAATCGAACCCCGCTCAAGGCTCCATTCCTTCCGATATCTCGGGAAATTGGGCTATGAAAGCGAATAACGCATATGATTTCTCTCTTGATTTAGTCCAGCAAGGGAGCCAGCTTTCGGGGACCATGTCCTGCTCTAACTGTGAAGGGCATTGCGTGACCATTGTCGGCTATGACGATGGCATTCAGGCTTTTAAATGTCTGAACAGCTACGGCGACACCTGGAATGGAAACGGCTATTTCTTGTTGCCTTATGAAAAGGTTGCCGAAAACCTGGGCTACGTAATATCCTTCGAGAATTTCTTCTCAGACCGGTCCTCCACACAGCACGCTTTTTCAGCAAGGATAAATGTGACTGCCCAAAAAAGAAACCAGCTTATCATTAAAGTGGGAGCCGAGGGACATGAAGCAAAGACCGTATGGGATACTCCATGTCAGGTGGAGTGCATTGACAATAGCAAAACCATATGCATAGATGTGCCGCTGCCCTCATATGCTTCTTCTGTCTGGCCGCCTGCTCCAAATCAGTGGTATGTGGAGATCACAAATACCGGTCCGGGAACGGCCAAGGTTAATGAGGTTACTTTGGCCCGCTTGATCAACGAGACGTCCTGTCTTAGTGTAGGCAAGTTCAGAACCGAGACTTATGCAGCCCAGAGCCTTCCAACGGTGAATCAAGGCGATACGGCAAAGGTCTATGTCACAGGAGAGGGAATGGTTGCAATGCCTGTTTTAATGGAATGGTTCAGTCTTAAGTTCTACCCAGACCAATTCAATAAATTTAGGGGATCTCTTGATGTGAGCTATCCTCTTGGCGGATCGGCGGCTGTGGCTGATAGAGAGGTAAAAATTTACAGGAAATCTCAGCCTTCCTGCCTCAACATGCCGCCGGAATGGACTATCGTGGGATCGGTCGTGACAGGATCCGATGGCAGCTTCACTTTTGAGCCTCAGGAGGCAGGCGTGTACGCTGCAGTCATCCTGGACTCTATAGGTAATGTGGAGGCCTCCAGTTCGGAGGCTTCCAGTTCGGAGGCTTCTCTTAAAGCATCGTCTATCCCTCCTGAATTGACATATGTACCAAAGGAAATATCGAAGGTGGTTGTGAATCCAGTGGATGAAATGAGAAGGCCAACAGTCTCACCTGAGGTTAAAATGTGATTCCAAGCGCTCTTTTCTATATGGAATCTGGATCTCAGTCAAAAGCTCCTCCTCTGCCGTCTTGCAGGGATCATTGAGGTACAGCTCCCTGATCGGTCCGGCTACCTCCAGCCCGGCCCCGGCCATGTACTTGAAGACGGACTGGTAGGACTTGTGCAGGGTGGGATAGCTGCCCTTGTGGATCATCGAAAGCATTCTGGCAGCCGGCAGGCTCTTGACCTCGATTCCTGAACCTTCACCCTCCACTTTTCCCGCAATGGGAAGGGCGACCTCGATGCTGACCTCCTTCTCCGACCAATCGGAGATAGCCTCGGCCTCAACGCTGACATGCTCGTCTCCTCTTTCTCTATCATTCTCATTCCCTTTCGCACAGTCCTCATGGTAGATGGCGATGACTGGACCGATAACCTTCAACTGATTTCTCTTGCTGGCTGGGAGATCGACAAAAGAGCATAGCTCTCCGATCAGCTTTTCGATGGTTGGGCTGAGAATTCCCGTCTCCTTCCGGCAGATGACTCGCAGTGCCGGTACATCTTTTACCGCAGGCTCTGTTAATGCCATTCCTATCAACTCCGTTCGTTCCTCTTTCAGCAAGGCCTCGATCCTCTTCAGCCGCAGCATCTCCAACCGGACAGCAGAGAGCCGCCCCTCCATGAGACTGTCAACAGTATCCCAATCGCCGCAAGCCTCAGCTTGCAGGTATGTCTTCAAGTCCTCAAGTGAGAAGCCAAGGCTGCAGATGGCTTTGATCTTCACCCCCAGTTCCATCTGGGAGGATGTGTAGTACCTATAGCCGGTGAAGGGGTCCCTTGCCTCCGGTACCAGGATTTCCTTTCGGTCGTAGTAACGCAGCGCCCTCTGGGATATCCTGGTGATGGCTGAGAACCTGGCTATCGGTATTCGATCGGCTGGCATTGCTGATTGATATGGTCCCGCCGGTAAATAAATAGGCTGGCAGTCTGCCCTGGCAGAAGGTTTTAAAGGCATTTGCTGGACGGCAAACAGCGCTCTATATGATCGTAGACGGAGATGCCATTACCACAGGGCATCAATGGGGCAAAAGTATGTCCTCAATGCGCCTGCCTGCTCAGCAGATTCAATTGGACAGCTGATACCGCTCGAAGGCAGCGATTCAATCTACCTTCATTTCCGTCTCTTCCGAAAGCGTGCAATTGAGCGCCATATCCCAGGCAGCAATGCGGCATCGCACATTCTGGCCTCTGTACTCTGCAAGGTCGATCGCCACTCTTCCACCCTTAAGATTGTCGAAGATCCGCTGCACTACAGTCCCATTTACCAGGAGATCGATCCTCGCAAGCTTGTGGATGCAGGGAGTGGGCTCAGATACCGTGTATTCGAACACATACCCCATGCCCTCTCTCTTGCAGGAGACTAATACGTCCACAGGAGGATTGAAGTCATCCTGGATCTTTGCGTTCCCCCAACCATTCTCGAACGGATAACTCCCGGTCATGCAGCCTGGATAATGCTCACGCAACCATTGCTTGTGATTGGCAAACGCATCGAATCCCAACAGGTCGATGTGAGCAGGCTTATTGATCCCTATCCCATCCCGGAATGCTGATTCAAGGAGTGGGACCGAATCCAGCTGGTATCCGCAAAGAAGCGTCTCGACAGTGTCGATTGCAGCAGAATCGCTCGAACAGAGAATTGCGTTCACGAGGATAAAATCGGTCTTTGCATCCTTATCTTCCACTTTGTTCGCCGGGCCGCTTCGGTTTCCAGTGAGTGCATCCATGATCACCAGGTCGAATCCTCTTGCACGGTTCATCGCACACAGGTAATCAAGGAACATCCGGATGTCCCCTGTACCGAATCCATATCCTGCATGCTCCTGCTTTTCAAGGAGGCCGAGCATCGATCCCCAGTGGAGTTTTAGTGCTCCTGTCGTGCCGCAAAGTCCATGGCTTTTCAGAACGGGTATCCCGATATAAACATCACAGTATTCTGACTCACCCTGTGCCTGATCCTTTGTCCGCAGGAACTTGGGGAGCCAAACTTCACACCGTCCCCGTATAGGCTCATCGACAACAGTAAGGAACCGGTCTGACTTCTGGACGGAATCGAGGTTGACCAGCTCGGCCTCGGACCCTCCATCGAGAATTCCATCGGCATCATAGTCGTAACAGATATCGTTTGCCTCAACGGAATTTCCCGCACTCCGCTGCAAACGGGCATAATAAAAACTTTGAGGATTATTTTTGTCGGATGGATTCTTCTCGGGAGTGAAGGTTGCGTCGATTACCTTCAGATCCGCACTGCCGTCAAATCCGATGATCTCTCGCACCTTTCCGGCAACATACCTTACGATCCTCGGGTCCGATATGATACCCCTCCCTTTCTCGCCTGGAAGACCCTGGCTTGGCCCGACGACGTTGACCTTGATGACGACCCTGTCGCCCCTCTTGATGATCTCTGAAAGGCCTCGTGGGCCCAGCACCTGGGCGATAGCGTCATCGATAAGACGAGGTATCTCGTCGTCAGCAGGTTCCCTGGTCATGCATGAAAAACCCACAGTTGGCAGGGGATTATCTGGGGGAATTTTTCGCCTGGTGCTCGTATTGGCGTAAACTGCGGAAATGTCTGTCCCTTGCACACCGGAAACCTGGATTTGTCTCATGTCCGCGTTGATCTTTTCCCATCGTCGGCTGATATCGCTGGAGTAGTGGATGCCGGCCGTGGGGGGTACCCTCTCATCAGGACAGGTAGAAGAGACCGAATTATCAGGGTTGTTCATAACAATAATCCTCAAGATTCAATTGGAGCAGAATGATTAATATCTTTCGACTATCAGTAATTCGTTCATGGAGATTGATGGTGGCGGATTAAATTGAACAACGGGAAACTCCAGCCGGACTCTTTGGCTCAACAGCAGTTGCAGTCCAATATCATGAAAAAAGCCCAGATCAACCTATCCATCGAAGTGGTTCTCCTGATAGTCGGAGGGGTCTTTTTTCTCCTATTTGGAGCGCTCCTTTTCCTGATCGATAGAGGAATGCTGCCCTACAGTGAGGGGAGCATGTACGGGATTTTCGTGGTTCTCGTATCGATGCAGATCATCACAATGGGAAAGACGCCTTTCGGAGACGTCTTCCGCTCATGGCTGGTCGTAGTCATTGGGCTTTTAGCGGCGATGCTCGGGACCCTGGCCATCTTCTATCCTGTCCACCTGAACGCGACGATCCGAATACTTGCAGGCCTAATAGTCTTGATCGCAGGAGCCGTGGGGATGCTGCAATTGTTCATTTCAGAGGATAAGGCCAGAGAGTGGATGAAGGTTCCCGGGATCCTACAGCAACTGACGGTCGCCTGCGCCCTTGTATATGGAATCGAGATAGTATTAGGGATTATCACTCTTCTTCCGGGCATCATGCCCAATCCGCTAACCGCAGTGTTTCTTCTCATCTTTGGGGCAAGCCTGCTCTTTCTTGCCCGGTGCATCCATCTGGCAGCTCACCAATACCGCTCAACAGAAGGGAAGAGAGTGCTGGAGCCATCCACACCAAAAAGAGGGTTCTTCCTGTTAAAAGAGACATCTTTAACGGTGGGAGACTCCTTCAACGTCTACCAGGGATCTCTCCTGATACTGCTCGGAATCCTGGTTCTATTAATGATCCTTGGAATAATACCCACTTTTAATTCCGATGGCCAGCTGGGCCTTCTGCTGGTGCTGACCTCTCTGCAGTTGCTCGCCCTGGGAGAGTTCATGGGAAGCGAGCTGAGTCGATCATGGCCAGCGATAGCTTTAGGGATACTGTTTGCTGCCGCAGGTTTTTTCTCTTGTATCGTTCCGGGAATCCTGATCGGCGTGATCCAGCCGCTCATCGGATTCCAGAACATCATCTCAGGAGCGCTGATCCTTGCCACCAAGATCGCCGGTCCAATGTTATATCAGATCAGCCATCCTCCTGCAGAACCGGTTGTCCTCCCCCCCATCGTCAAGCAACTAGCCCTCGTGCTGACGGTAACCGGGATCGTGACCATCCTCTTTGGCATCAATATGCTTGCACCTCTGCTTCTCCCAGGCCTTTTCGGGATGGTCGCTTATGCCCTGCTCCTACCTCTGCTCATCATCATCATGGGATTAATGGTGCTGATTTTGGTCGCCATCACCCAAAAATTAAATGGTATGTCAACGCCTTCTCCATAGCGCGTCTTCCTCGGGCTAGACGACCCACTCACCGCTCCTGCGCTTGCGTGCCACATCGAGCAGATATGCGTCCATACCCTCTGCGGCCTTGGGATTGAAGCAATTGGTCGCGCCTTCGACATCATCATCATCGCCCAGCACCAGACGGTCTCTCCTTGCGACTCCTTCCAAGATCCTCTTCACCGACTGCTCGGCAGTCTGAGCTCCTTTCGGTGGCTCAATGCCGCCAGCTGCCCAGATACCAGTTTTCGTTGTGCCAGGCGTTGCCGAGGTGAAGCAGATATTCTCATCCCAATACTCATAGCGAAGGGCTAGAGTTAAACCGTTCAATGCGGCTTTTGTCGCAGAATACATCGACTGCTGAGCCATGGGGGAAAACGCGATGCCTGATATCACATTTATGATATGGCCGCCGCCTTGTGCTCGCATGATCGGAATTGCGGCACGTATGCCGTAGACGGCGCTATAAAAGTTGATCGCAAAAGCCTTCTCCCAAGTCTCGTCGGTCTGTTCCTCAAATAGACCACTCAAACCCACTCCTGCGTTGTTGAAGAGGATATCTACACGCCCTTCGCCGAAGGCTGCAGATTTGGCGATCAAATCCTTTACGCTTTCCTCGCTGGTAACGTCACACATCAAGCCGAGCACTTTGCCTGGATATTCTCCTTCGAGCCGGGCTCTCTCCCGATCAAGCTTCTCCTTATTGATGTCGGCCAGGATGACCTTGTTGGCGCCCGAGGCCAGCATCGCCTCGCAGAGAGCCAGCCCAATTCCCGATGCGCCACCGGTAACCACGGCTACCTTGTTCTGATAGTACTTTTTCGTTTCACTCATTCTCTCTCCTCCCTTCGAAAATCGCTATTATTATTGTCCATAACGCTGATGGCCCTTGCAGATGGTCGAGCGGTCGTAACGACCGGCGAACAGGTAGCTGAAGAGGTCATTCGATTCCTTTTCCTCGAATCTCGCCAGTGCATGCCTCCCTCGAACCCAGTTGGAATTGATGGAGTATGCGGCACCCAGTGGCTTGACGACGACCAGCTCCGACCATGGGTCGTCCAGCGACGGCTCCATAGAAATCGATTTTATGCTGGCAGCCTCCCAGCTCCTGTAGTCAGTAACGCTGTCGTATCCGAGGAGGGTGGCGTTTTGCAGGATCACATTGTCATCTTTGCCCGAACATATGTCGTATTTGAATAGAAAACAGTAGCCGTCTGCGCTCGCACCGGGGACGAGGTCTGTGAATCCAGCCTCCATCATCGGTTCGTTATAGCTTCCAATCTCTATTTCAGCCTCAAAGATGCGCCTGCCTTTTGCCTCTACCACGACATGTGCGATATAGTCATTTCGCTCAACAACGATCTTCTCGCACATCTTCTTGGGAAGCCCCGACATCTCCCGACCGGAGAGCAGCCCCATCTGCGCGCCCGGCCCGCTCAGCTGCAGGTTGCAGAAATACAGGCCGGTATGCTCCTTGAACCGAGCACCAAGTATTCCGATGCCGGCTTCCATATACCATGGGGCGAAGGTTGGTTCCCTGATGTTAACGATGTAGGAGTAGACTTGAGGGTGCTCGGGATCGATCAATTCCAGTTGCGGCGGCAGTACTTGTCGCGCAACCTTTGGATCGGTCTCCCAGAAGATGTAGAGCCCCTCCTCCTCGTTCATCGCAGCTCCCTTCATAAAAGCGTTTAGCTTTTCTCGTTCGATGAAATAGCTTCCGTTCTTCATTACAGACCCTCTTTACTTCTTCCATTCTGATTGTTGTCAGGATTCAAAGACGAATGCCCTACCATATGCTTCCTGTGTCGCCTCAAGAATCCTCCCACCGCGGTTTGCGTCCCCGATGATATGCACCTGTGCAAAAGCATCCTTGAAGACCTTCTCGCCATCAGCCAAGCGCTCCAAGACAACTACATCCTCGGCTATCTGCAAGGCCTTATGTCCGAGCATATAGCCGGCCCATATTCTGACAGCCACCGTTTGATATCAATTAGGACAATGATGGGGACGCCCTGGCCGATTTCGTGCAGCATATCGACAATTGTTGTCCGGTGACCGGCCTTCAGAGTACCTCCTAAACGTTTTGCCGGATCGAAGATCACGACATGAAACCCGCGTCTATCGAGGAGCAACGCTGCCCTCGATGCCTGCAGGTCCACCACCAACGACCACGATCGTTCGCCCTTGGCCGTTGTGTTTGGGCTTCTCGAACTCCCGCTCCCTTCCCCGTTTTCGATTTACTGCGCATTTGACATGGCGTTGGCTCTCTATCTCCTGGAAGCAGGAGAGGCAGCCAATGCATTTGCGTATTGTCTGGGCCTTTCCCGCTTGGGCCTTGTTGCATCATTCTGGGTCTGCCAGATGCCCACGGGCCACTCCGATGAAATCGCAGCATCCTTCGACAAGTATCTGCTCGGCCACATCGGGCTCCTTGATGTTGCAGACCGCAATAATTGGAATGTTCACGTGCTTCCTTATCTCAGCTGCCATATATCTCTTCCAACCCTGCTCGTAGGTGCCGGGCTCTATGCAGGCGCAGACCTCAGGGCTTCCTGGAATGGTGCAGCTCCTCCTGGAGCACATCAGTCAGCATTTGTGCTCCGAAAAGGTGATCTCTGCCCAGGAGATCGCAGCTTTTGCCTCGGGCCTGGATAATATTCAGAACATTTATGCCGAAATCGCCGAGAGATACAGCATCAAGTTGGATGAGCGCCGCGATGCCAAGAAGGCGATTTATGATGCGTTGAAAGAGATAGAGGCGGAGCGACGTTGCTGCGAATGATATTATATCGGTCCTGCCTGATCTATCACATTGGCCTCACAGAGCCATCCCTTGCGCTCAGGAAGGACACCGGTAACCATGATTGCCCTGCCCTCATGCTCGGCCAGATCGATCTCATGGGATGCTGCCAGCTCGTCGGTTATTGATGCCGGTCTAGCAATGCGGATTAGCTTGACTGTGCAGCAGTGTGGACGCGGCAACAAGATCGAGACTTCCTCGTGGTTTCCATAAAGCTTCACGAGAGGTTCCTGCCTCAGCTCCTGTCATAGGTAGAGCCGGCCGTACGAGGGAGTCTGCAGTATGAATGAGTCTATAGAATGAAGGCGTCTATATAGATATTGAAGCAAAACCATTTATACTTGGAAAGCAAACCCCTCAATCAGAGTGGGTAAACAGTTACGAATGCAAGAGACTTGCTAAGGAGCAAAATGGAGTGTATCCATCAGAAATATAGCCTCTCAGATATACGCATATAGAGCGTAAAGCGACCTAAAGTTAAGCTTAAGGCTTAATATTTGGAAGGAGATGACCCGTGAAGCATGCTTTAGCTATTATCCTGGTTGGATTGGTTTTGATCTTTTGCTCTCCCCTGAAGGCTCTTAGCGAATCGGAGACTGTGGTAGCAGCCGATGATATAATGATCAAAATGAGGCTGGGCTTGCCAGTGGAGTACGAAAATGCGGTCATAAAAGGAAACCTTACATCTGACCGGCTGGGTATGACTGCCAAGCAGATCTTGCGCATCCCCTTTGAGGTGAAGATGCCGCCATCCAAGCAGGTGCAGGTCAATTCATCTGTCGTGATCAAAAATTCCATTATATGCGGCAGAGTGGACTTTAACAACACACAATTTCATAAGCAGGTCCGCTTCGTGAATGTGTTTTTTGTCGAAAATGCATTATTTGTAAACTCAACTTTTAATGACGATGCTGCATTTGATCATTCTATATTTTTAAAGGAAGGAAGCTTCGAAGGATCAAGGTTTGACGGCAAGGCGAATTTCTTCCAAACCCGTTTCAACAGGCCGGCATCATTTGATGGCGCTAAATTTGGCGGCATTGCTGATTTCTCCCTCGCTCAGTTCCACTCAGTTGGCAATTTCGCCTCCAGCCAATTCTCATCTGATGCCCTCTTTGATAAAACAGATTTTAAAGGAGAAGCCAAATTCATAGCATCTCAGTTCAATCAGGATGTGGAATTCAATGGAACAAGATTCGAAAAAGAGACCTCATTTGATGGTGCAAAATTCTGCGGGTCTGCTCAATTTTCTGAATCTGTATTCAACGAATCTGTTGACCTTAATTCAGTTCAGTTTGAAAAGGAGGTTCGATTTGATCGGACTCAATTCGAGGGTCCGGCATTCTTCGCAAAGGCCAAGTTTGATGATTTGGTCGAGTTCGGCGACTGTAATTTCCTTAAAAACGCCACCTTCAAAGAATCCGATTTCCAGGTTGATGCCATATTCAATAATACAACTTTTCTTGAACCAGCAGAATTCAGCGGAAGCAATTTCCTTGGATTTGCCGATTTTGGAGGTTCGAAGTTTTTATATGATGCTGATTTCAGCTATTCCATCTTCAGCGGTCCGGCCGACTTCAGCAGAACTGCGTTCAGGGATAGAGTCAATTTCTATAATACACAGTTTAAGAAAAATGTCCACTTCCAGAGCAGCCAGATCAATACCATCAATCTAACCAGAGCTGGATATGATTGGCTTTATTTAAAATGGGATTGCGTAAATCACCTTGAGTTCGATGATGCTGCTTACCAAAACCTCATTAACAACTATAAGAGACTTCAATGGCTGACAGATTCATCGGATTGCAGTTCAACTTACTTGAAAGAGATAATCAGGGTTGCGCCAGACGATAGCCATAAATGGATCATAGATGGCATATTATCGATGGTTGCAGGCACAAATTCAAGCAACTCCTCCCACAAAGGATGAGCATTTTCAATGGATCTATACAATCAGAAAATAGATAAAGGAAAATCAGGCCTCTAATCCCCATATCCAGGGCCTGATCCCACCATCATAGCGGCTTGATGGCCCTTACCTTTATGCTGGATACTGAATCTGCAAATTCGTTGACTTCTTCCGCGCTCATTCTTGGACTCTGATCGGTTGACTGATCTGTGCTGTCACGGACAAAAAAATCCAGTGAGAAGGCGGATTCCTCAATCACTTCTACTTCGTCGAAGCCTGCAGATCTTATCGCATCTAGATAAACGTTCTTCATAGCTGCTCCCGAGATACAGCCTATATAGCCTTCGATCGAATTCTTTATGCGAAGAGGCAGCTCCTGGCGCAAGACGAGATCTGAGACCATCAGCCTGCCACCGGGTTTGAGCACCCGAAAGGCCTCCATAAAAGCCTTCTTCTTGTCGGGCACCAGGTTGATGACGCAGTTGGATATGACAATATCCACGCTATTATCCTCAACCGGAAGATCCTCCAGCTCGCCAGGCAAAAACTGCACATTGCTATAGCCTCCAATAGCTGCATTCTCTCTCGCCCTGTTGATCATCTCCGGGGTCATATCCACTCCAATGACCTTTCCTCTCGGTCCGACCATGCTGGCAGCAAGAAAGCTGTCGAATCCCGCCCCTGAGCCCAGGTCGAGCACAGTCTCCCCTTCTTTGATCGATGCCAGTGCGATTGGATTGCCGCAGCCCAGGCCCAGATTTGCCCCCTGGGGCACGGCATTCATCTCTTCCTCTGAGTAGCCGATACCTTTGCTGATCTCCTCTGGGGGAAGAGTTCCACAGCATGAGCCCTTGGTGGGGCAGCACGAGCCTCCTTTCCCGGCTATTTTTCCGTACCTATCCTTTACCAGTACCTTTATTTCCGAATCGTTCATCGTTAGTTCACCTCAAATTCTAAATATAGTATTATTTCTTGAATATATCATCAATAACCGGCCCAAGCACAGACTTCACCATGCCCTCCAGCTCTTTTACCCGGATCAATGATAGGCAGCAGATCTTGCCATCCTTCTCCATGCTCACCACTGCCAGCTTATCTCCCGGCCGGATCTTTGCTCTTTCCCTGATCTCTTTGGGGAGAACCATCTGCCCGCGCTCATCTACGCTTACTATGGATTCCACTCGGCATGAGCTCATCGATCCCGGCAGGCAACAGGCCTTGTCTTCGGATTTTACAGCCATGATCGTATTGAGATCTCTGATTATTTAAGATTTTCTGAAAAATCAGAAAATTCTCCGTTTTAAAGCAACATCTCAAATCGATAAAAATTGATGCGTAATTATCTATACAAATATGATTTTGGATTCTTAAACCATTTTAATGCGATGCACATCAAATCCTGATAGAATTCAGATAAAGCGCAAGCATTATATATCGGCAAAGATCGATATGATCTGTGATTATCATGGGACTGAAAGATAAGATCTTCGGGGATAAGGGTAGCAGCGGTTGTTGCTGTGGCACCCGTATTGTGGGACTCAGACAGATCAACGTAGGTGGACGCAGCGTAGGAATCATAGGCCTGGATGAAGCCCTCCATGAATTCTTTAAAAAGGGAAAGAAGCCAGAGGACTCCACTGGAGATGAGCTTGTCGAGGAGCTGAAAAAGGCCAACTTCATCGCCGATGGGGCAGAGGAGATGTATAAAATTGCCTTTTTGGCAGAATATCAGAGGTATTGGGAGGCCAGGAAGAAATAGGATCCAATTTAAAGGCCATAAAAGCCATTTCTGCACTCATGGCTCGACCAGAAATCTATGAGTAGTTGGTGGTGAAATAGACAGTTATGCCAGATTCGATGAATGATGAGGTCAATGAGGAATCGATCGACGAGGTTGCGATATGCAGCCTGGCCAGGCTCATCGGAGATGAGGATCGGGCGCGGTCGAGGACCAGAATGCTCATGTCACTGATGAAGGCGATCGACATTGATGGCCCGGAAGGAGAGGTGGAGGTCTTCAAGGCCGTTGCCGATCCCTGCAGGCTAAGGATTGTGAAGCTCTTGAAGGAAGGAGAGCTGTGCGTCTGCGAGATCATGACTGCTCTTGATAAGCCTCAGTCCACCACCTCCCATCATCTATCCATTCTCAGAGAGGCAGGACTGGTCAGAGAGCGAAAGGATGGCAAATGGTCCTACTACCGCCTGGCAGACAGCGCTGTCAATGAGATGATCAAGCAGGCACGAGAGCTGAAGAAGATAAAATAAAAAGATTTTTAGGTGGTGGGATGAGATGTTCTATGACAACCTAGCGACGGCTATGAGCTTTTTCATAGAGATTGCAGTAGAATTGATAGTATTATTCATAGGGATAACCTTTCTCGTGGGCCTGATCCAGGAGTATGTGCCTGATGAAACCATAAAGAGGGCCCTGGGTGGGCGGCACAGAATTCTGGGCAGCTTTCTAGGCGCCGGTTTTGGTGCTCTTACCCCCTTCTGCTCCTGCTCGACCATTCCGCTCCTCCTGGGGATGCTCAATGCGGGCGTGCCCTTCGCATCTGCAATGGCATTCCTGTTTGCCTCGCCCCTGCTCAATCCGGTGATAATATCCCTGTTCATAATCCTCCTGGGCTGGAAGATAACTGCTCTCTACTTTTCCGTCACCTTCCTGGCGGCAATCGTAATCGGCCTGATGCTTGACAGTCTGGGATTCGCAGCACAGGTTAAATCCGTGGCCGCGGTGAGAGGCTGCTGCGACTGTGAGCAGGCTGAGGATGCAAAATCGAGAGTGCAGCGCTCGGCAAGATTCGCTTTCAGCCTATTCCGCCAGCTCGTACCCTATCTCCTCCTGGGTGCGGGCATTGGTGCCTTCATTCATGGATTTGTGCCCACGGAGCTGATATCAAGCATCGCCGGATCGGGAAATCCCTTTGCTGTTCCCGTGGCGGCAATCATAGGCGTCCCCATCTACATCCGGGCGGAGACCATGATCCCCATCGGCCTGGCCCTCATAGAGAAAGGGATGAGCACGGGAGCGGTGCTGGCCCTGGTCATCGGCGGAGCGGGCGCGAGCATCCCTGAGCTGACCCTTCTTTCCGCCATATTCAAAAGGAAGATGCTGGCAGCCTTTGTGCTCACCATAATCGCAATAGCGGTTGCGGTCGGATATCTGGCTAACTGGCTGGCATTATAACGAATAAGAGTCCTGACGTCATCCCTCAAAGGTCTGAGAGATCCAATCCTTCATCTCATCTCTCACTCTTCTGAATGCCTGCATCTCCTCTTCCTTCGATCCTTTTGTCGCCGCCGGATCCAGGAAGCTTCTGTGGATAACCTTTCTCGCACGAGGAGTTCGGGCGGGAAGCTCGATATCTGTGCTGCAGATGGGGCAGGCCTGTCTGGCCCGGTCGCAGACAGTGACCGCCAGGTCAAAGACCGTATCCAGGAATTCTTGGGAGGATTTGGAGCGCTGGCCGGAGATATCGATGCCGATCTCACTCATGGCCAGCACAGCGCGGGAGTCGACTGCTGTTGCCTCAACCCCGGCGCTATAGGCCTCATATCGATCGCCATACGTGGCCCGCAGGAGCCCCTCAGCCATCTGGGAGCGGGCGGAGTTGTGAGTGCAAAGAAACAGGACCTTCCTCTTCCCTTCTGCCGAACTGGATGCAGAGTCTGATTTCATCTGATATCCAGATGCAGTCATGGTAAATCAGCATTTTGTAAGGCTGAATGGGAATGATAAAAAAATTGGGTCAGATCGGATCGAAGCCCATGGCCGGAGGGCTCACGCCTATCACCTGAGAGGGACACTCCTCTGCCGCCTTCTTTGCGCATTCCTCTTGATCCTCAAAAGCGACTCCTTCATCCAGCTTCCCGGCGATGCGGTACTTCTTGGCGATTTGACTTTTGCCATCCTGTTCACTCTCATCGAAGAGATCGGGGCAGT
>Ga0208040_1003013_pt1 | contig 14032 bp, 15 predicted proteins | sample AD_UKC083_MetaG_FD_184431 | JGI IMG/M metagenome (GOLD analysis project Ga0208040, IMG submission 184431) | Active sludge microbial communities of municipal wastewater-treating anaerobic digesters from USA - AD_UKC083_MetaG (SPAdes) (version 2) | ecosystem: Engineered > Bioreactor > Anaerobic >...
AAAAAAAGCCCCGGTCGGGGTAACCCGGCCGGGGCGGAGGTGGGGCGGCGACCTACTCTCCCGCTGTGACGCAGTACCATCGGCGCTGGCGGGCTTTACTGCCCTGTTCGGAATGGGAAGGGGTGTCCCCCGCCGCCCTAGCCGCCCAAATCCCTCCCCCCGGCGGAACGCCGGGGGGCTATGCCGTACGTGGCGGGCGAGCGAGGTGTTGGCAGCAGCCCGGATCCAGCCGGGAGCCATCGGGCTATTAGTACTGCTCGGCTTTGGCGTCACCGCCTTTACACCTGCAGCCTATCAACGTGGTAGTCTCCCACGGCCCTCACGGAGGCCTCATCTCGGGGAGGGCTTCGCGCTTAGATGCCTTCAGCGCTTATCCCGCCCGCACCTGGATACCCTGCCGTGCGGCTGGCGCCGCAACAGGTTCACCAGCGGTGCGTCCAGCACGGTCCTCTCGTACTAGTGCCAGGCCCCCTCAGGCCTCCTACGCCCACAACAGATAGGGACCGAACTGTCTCACGACGTTCTGAACCCAGCTCGCGTGCCACTTTAATCGGCGAACAGCCGAACCCTTGGGACCCTCTCCAGCCCCAGGATGTGACGAGCCGACATCGAGGTGCCAAACCGCCCCGTCGATATGAGCTCTTGGGGGCGATCAGCCTGTTATCCCCGGAGTACCTTTTATCCTTTGAGCGATGGCCCTTCCACTCGGTACCACCGGATCACTATGCCCTGCTTTCGCACCTGCTCGGCATGTCCGCCTCGCAGTCAAGCGCCCTTGTGCCATTGCACTCCCCGCGCGGTTACCATGCGCGCTGAGGGCACCTTGGGAAGCCTCCGTTACCCTTTTGGAGGCGACCACCCCAGTCAAACTACCCGCCAAGCGGTGTCTCCGGCTTTAGCCGGATTAGACCCCAGGCGCGCGAAGGGCCGTATTTCAACGCCGGCTCCCCGCGGGCTGGCGCCCGCGGCTCTCCGCCTCCGGCCTATCCTACACATCGCGCCCCCAGCGCCAGCGCTAAGCTGCAGTGAAGGTTCACGGGGTCTTTCCGTCCCGTTGCGGGTACGCGGCATCTTCACCGCGACTTCAATTTCACCGGGATCATGGCCGAGACAGCGCCCAGATCGTTACACCATTCGTGCAGGTCGGAACTTACCCGACAAGGAATTTCGCTACCTTAGGACCGTTATAGTTACGGCCGCCGTTTACCGGGGCTTCAACTCAGCGCTGCCCCCGGCCTTAGCCGGGATGACGCCCCCTCTTAACCTTCCGGCACCGGGCAGGTGTCAGGCCCTATACATCACCTCGCGGTTTCGCAGAGCCCTGTGTTTTTGGTAAACAGTCGCCTGGGCCTCTTCGCTGCGCCCCCGCGGCTCCCCGCGGGGGGCCCCTTCTCCCGAAGTTACAGGGCCAGCTTGCCTAGTTCCTTGGCCATGATTCTCCCGTCCACCTGGGGATGCTCTCCCCGGCCACCTGTGTCGGTTTACGGTACGGGTGGCGGCGGGCTGGCGCTTACCGGCTTTTCTCGGAACCCCCTGCGCGGCTTCGCTTCGCCCGTGGGCTAAGCTCCGCGAGCTAATCCGTCAGCTCCCAGCCGCCTCGGAAATCCGTCCCCGGATCGCACCCGCCGCCAGCGCGGGAATGTTAACCCGCCCCCCATCGGCCTCCCCCGTCCCCGGGGTGCGCCTTAGGACCCGGCTAACCCTGATCCGACTAGCGTTGATCAGGAACCCTTGGCCTTGCGGTGTCCCGGTTTCCCACCGGGATTATCGTTACTCATGCCTACAGCTGCTTTTCCATGCCCTCCCCGGGGCCTCCCGGCCCCGGTTCCCCGGCCATGGAATGCTCCCCTACCGCAGGCCGGGTTTCCCCGGCCCGCCCGGGGCTTCGGTGGCGCGCTTGACGCCCGGTCATCATCCACGCACGGCCGCTCGACTAGTGAGCTGTTACGCACTCTTTGAATGAGTGGCTGCTTCCAAGCCAACATCCTAGCTGTCTCTGCTGCCGCACCTCGTTTCCTCCCGACTTAGCGCGCGCTCCGGGACCTTAGCCGCCGGTCCGGGTTCTTCCCCTCTCGTCGCGGGACATTAGCACCCCGCGGCTCACTCCCGGGCCCCGGGTGGCGGCATTCGGAGTTCGCCTGGGCTTGATAGGCGGTGAAGCCCTCGCACCCAACCGGTAGCTCTACCTCCGCCACCCGCACCGCCCGAGGCTGCCCCTAAAGGCATTTCGGGGAGTACGAGCTATCTCTCAGCTTGATTGGCCTTTCACCCCTACCCACGGCTCATCCGAAAGCTTTTCAACGCTCACCGGTTCGGCCCTCCAGCGCCCGTTACGACGCCTTCAGCCTGTCCATGGGTAGATCGCAAAGTTTCGCGCCTGCCGCACCCGACTCTCCGCCCTCTTCGGACTCGCCTTCGCTCCGGCTCCCCCCCTCCAGGGGGTTAACCTCGCCGGGCACGGCAACTCGTAGGCTCATTATGCAAAAGGCACGCCGTCATCCGCCTCGCGGCGGACTCCGACCGCTCGTAGGCGCACGGTTTCAGGTCCTCTTTCACCCCGCTGCTCGCGGTGCTTTTCACCTTTCCCTCACGGTACTCGTCCGCTATCGGTCTACCGGGAGTATTTAGCCTTGCCGGATGGTCCCGGCTGATTCGGACAGGGTTTCCCGTGCCCCGCCCTACTCAGGGCCGCGCCCGCTCCGCCCAGGGTTGCGCGTACGGGGCTCTCACCCCCTTTGGCCCGCCGCTCCAGACGGTTCCGCTTCCCCTCAGGCTTCGCTCCCGACGCCCCCTACTACCCCGCAGCGGCCGCAACCGCCACGGTTTGGGCTCCTCCCGTTCCGCTCGCCGCTACTCCGGGAATCACTGTTGTCTTCTCCTCCTCCGGGTACTTAGATGTTTCAGTTCCCCGGGTTCGCCCCCGCATCCCTGCGGGTGCCGCGCCCCTAGCGCGGCGGGTTTCCCCATTCGGACACCCGCGGATCTCCGGCCATTTGCGCCTCCCCGCGGCTTTTCGCAGCTTGTCACGTCCTTCCTCGCCTCCGGTAGCCCAGGCATCCCCCGTGCGCCCTTCTCCAGCTCCCCGGCTGGGCGGCCGGCTCCCGCCGGCCGCCCCCCGGCTGCTGCCTTACTCCTCTCTTCTTTCTTCCTCGCTCTCCCACCACGTCAACGAACGCTCGTTACGGCCGGGGGTCGGGTTCTCCCCTCCCCCCGCTACGCTTTAGCACCAAGAGCAGGCCGCGGCCCGGCCCCCCAGAAAGGAGGTATTCCAGCCGCACCTTCCGGTACGGCTACCTTGTTACGACTTAGCCCCAGTCACCGGGTTTACCCTAGGGCGCCCCTCGCGGTCACGCACTTCAGGTCCCCCCGGCTCCCATGGCTTGACGGGCGGTGTGTACAAGGCCCGGGAACGTATTCACCGCGCCGTGGCTGATGCGCGATTACTAGCGAATCCAGCTTCACGGAGTCGGGTTCCAGACTCCGATCCGAACTACGACCGGCTTTCGGGATCCGCTCCCCCTCCCGGGGTCGCCTCCCGCTGTACCGGCCATTGTAACACGTGTGTAGCCCTGGACGTAAGGGCCGTGCTGATTTGACGTCATCCCCCCCCTCCTCGCGGCTTACGCCGGCTGTCCATCCAGAGTCCCCGGCTCTACCCGCTGGCAACTGGACGTAGGGGTTGCGCTCGTTATGGGACTTAACCCGACACCTCACGGCACGAGCTGACGACAACCATGCAGCACCTCGCTCCCGGCCGTTGCCGGCTGCTACGTTTCCGCAGCATCCCAGAAGCGTTCTAGCCCAGGTAAGGTTCCTCGCGTACCATCGAATTAAACCACATGTTCCTCCGCTTGTGCGGGCCCCCGTCAATTCCTTTGAGTTTCAGCCTTGCGGCCGTACTCCCCAGGTGGATGGCTTAATGGTTTCCCTCAGGCGCTGACCGTCTATCGCCAACACCCAGCCATCATCGTTTACGGCGTGGACTACCAGGGTATCTAATCCTGTTCGATCCCCACGCTTTCGTGCCTCAGCGTCAATACCGGCCCGGCGAGCTGCCTTCGCTACCGGCGTTCCTCGTGATATCTATGCATTTCACCGCTACACCACGAGTTCCACCCGCCCCGACCGTATCCAAGAGCCCCAGTCCCAACGGCATTCCAGCGGTTGAGCCGCTGCATTTCACCGCCGGCTTAAAGCCCCGCCTACGCACCCTTTAAACCCAGTAATTCCGGATAACGCCCGGATCCTCCGTATTACCGCGGCTGCTGGCACGGAGTTAGCCGATCCTTTTTCCCCCGGTACCGGCAACGCCCCCCACAGGGGGCGGTTTCTTCCCGGGTAAAAGCAGTTTACAACCCGTAGGGCCTCCTTCCTGCACGCGGCATGGCTGGTTCAGGCTTCCGCCCATTGACCAATATTCCTCACTGCTGCCTCCCGTAGGAGTCTGGTCCGTGTCTCAGTACCAGTGTGGGGGACCATCCTCTCAGACCCCCTAGCCATCATCGCCCTGGTGGGCCGTTACCCCACCAGCCAGCTAATGGCACGCATGCCCCTCCGGCCCCGCGTCTCCACTTTGCCGGCACCCCCATGCGGGAATACCGGTTCATGCGGGATTACCCCGCCTTTCGACGGGCTACCCCCCTGCGCCGGACAGGTTGCATACGCGTTACGCACCCGTGCGCCGGTCGCCATCAGCGTATCGCTACGCCATGCTGCCCCTCGACTTGCATGTGTTAGGCCTGCCGCTAGCGTTCATCCTGAGCCAGGATCAAACTCTCCCCTGTCTCGTTTCCTTTTTCTCTACTCTGTCCTCTTCAGAACCAGGCCGCTAATCTTACTTCCTTTTCCTGTCTCTCGGTGCCATCGCGTCAACGAACTCCGCTACTCGGCCGGGGGCTCTAACCCCCCCCTTTTGCGGCTGCAAATATACCACCTCCCCCAATTCCATCCAAACTTTTTTACACCTTTTTTACATCTTTTTAAAATAAAATTTATTTTGGATGTTTAATTATTTGGTTCTCATATAATTTAATTTTGTCTGATTTTGAAAACCAGATGGATTCTCTCAAACCAAATGCATAAAAGCATTATATTCGCATATTCACATTACATATGCCAACCCTAACTTAATAATACATAACAATGCCCAGTAAAGAAAAGTTAGTAATTATTCCGACCTATAATGAACTTGAGAATATAGATAAGATGCTAGCCAGGGTGATGGAGCTTGAGGGGGATTTTAATGTTTTAATTATTGATGATGCTTCACCCGATGGGACAGCAGAAAGGGTAAAAGCCATTCAGCATAATTTCCCAGGTAGGGTTTCATTGATAGAGAGGTCGGGGAAATTAGGATTAGGGACTGCTTACATTTGTGGTTTCAAGTGGGCGCTTGCCAATGGTTACGAGTATATATTTGAAATGGATGCGGATTTTTCACATAATCCCGACGATTTGGTCAATCTTTATAAGGCCTGCAGGGATGGTGCCGACATAGCAATTGGTTCAAGATACATAAATGGGGTAAATGTGGTTAATTGGCCAATTGGCAGAGTACTCATGTCGTATATGGCATCGAAATATGTAAGGTTGATAACCGGAATGAGAATTATGGATGCTACAGCAGGCTTTGTTTGCTATAAGGGAAGCGTTTTAAAGGCTATAAACCTTGATAAAATTAAGCTTGTTGGGTATGGCTTTCAGATTGAAATGAAGTTTACCGCATGGAAGCTGGGGTATAAAATTGTGGAGGTACCTATAATATTTACTGATAGAAAATTTGGAGTTTCAAAAATGAGCGAGGCATTTTCAACGAGGCCTCTTTGGGGAGTAATTGCCATGAAGCTAAAAAGTATATTCAAGCCCTACCAAAAGTTGAATCTACCTGAGCGATAGCAACTTCTATATTTAAAATACTACTAGCATTAGAGTTTTTGGAATATTAGTGGTGTTGCATAAAAGCGTTAAAAGAATTATGATGGGACGAATTGCAGTAGCTGGTGCCACGATTATCAACGAGGGGAATAGGTTTCAAGGGACAGTAATAATAAATAGAGGAATAATAGAAGAAATAATTACTGGAGCCTCAACTCAACTAACGCGTTATAATCCAGAACATACAATAGATGCCAGGGGATTGCTACTAATTCCAGGGGTTATAGACGAGCATGTTCATTTTAGGGAGCCGGGATTAACCAGTAAAGGGGATATATACAGCGAATCGAAAGCAGCAGCAGCAGGTGGGGTTACCTCTATAATGGACATGCCCAACACTATTCCCCAAACCACCACTCTTGAGCTTCTTGATGATAAAATTAGTACAGCTGCTGAAAAATCGCTGGTTAACTATTCATTTTACATGGGGGCAACAAATGATAACATTGAGCAGCTGGTAAAAATTGATCCATTGAAAGTATGTGGCATCAAGCTATTTATGGGCTCGTCAACCGGAGACATGTTGGTGAGCAACCAGGAAGCACTCGAAAAGATTTTTAAGCTGTCGCCTACAATCATTGTTGCTCATTGCGAAGATGAGGCCAGCATACGTCAAAATGCGGAAAAAATCAAGCAAGAAAAAGGAGAAAACATTCCTTTTAGATTTCACTCCAGTATTCGCAGTGCCGAAGCCTGTATGATTTCTTCAACGCTAGCAGTAGAGTTGGCCAAGAAGCATGGTTCAAGACTTCATATTCTTCATCTTTCAACAGCCAGGGAGCTTTCGCTTATGAATAATAGTATTCCTCTGGCTGATAAAAAAATTACCTCAGAAGCATGTATCCCTCACCTATGGTTTAGCGAAAGGGACTATGACAGGTTGGGATGGAGGATAAAATGCAATCCAAGTATTAAGCTGGAATCCGACAGGCAGGCTCTTCTGGAAGGCATAAGTAGTGGTTTGGTTGATGCCGTGGCAACAGATCATGCTCCGCATTTAGCCTTCGAAAAGGATAGTACCTACTTTAAGTCAGCCTCAGGAATGCCAATGGTTCAGCATTCACTACAAGTTATGCTGGAACTTTCGAAAAAGGGGTACTTTTCAGTAGAAAAGGTGGTTGAGAAGATGTGCCATGCTCCAGCCACCATTTTCAGGATTGACCGCAGAGGCTATATCCGAAAGGGCTACCATGCCGATTTGGTGCTGATTAATCCAACATCTACCGAAACAGTAACTACCCAATCACTTCACTACAGGTGTGGTTGGTCACCGTTAGAGGGTGAAATTTTCCATAACAGCATTGAGACAACCTTTATAAACGGTCATATTGTCTATCATAAAGGAAAATTTGACGAAACCATTAAAGGCGAAGCCTTAAGCTTCAACCAAAACCAACTGGCTTATCAGGGTTGATGAAAGGCCAACAGCATTGAAAACCTCCAACGTAATATAGAGCTACAAGTTCAACCCATCACCAGTAGGGTCAACACGCTCAAGCCTTATTCCGGTAAAATATTTGGCGTAAGCAGTTTAATTTTAGCTGGAGGTAATTGTTACTCGTGTTTATCAATAAACTCCTGAAGTTTGCCCACCATATTTGACGAGCCCACGTAAAAAGGAACCCGTTGGTGAAGCGATTCGGGCTTTATATCGAGGATTCGCTGGCTACCATCGGTTGCCGTTCCCCCCGCTTGCTCGGCAATGAATGCAATAGGGTTACACTCATAGGTTAACCGCAGCTTACCATTAGGTGCTGCGGCGGTGGGCGGATAAAGGAATATTCCTCCCTTTAACAGGTTCCGATGGAAATCGGCCACGAGCGAGCCAATGTAGCGGGCTGAGTATGGTCGCTGGGTAGGCTTATCCTGTTGCTTGCAGTAATCAATGTAAACTTTCACTCCTTCAGGAAAATGATCGTAGTTTCCCTCGTTGATGGAGTATATTTTTCCATCGGTAGGTGTAGTAATACTAAAGTGTGAAAGGCAAAATTCGCCAATGGAGGGGTCAAGAGTAAAACCGTAAACTCCGCGGCCGGTTGTATAAACCAGCATGGTTGAAGAACCGTAAATCACGTAACCAGCTGCAGCCTGCTTGTTGCCAGGTTGAAGGAAATCTTCTAGGGTAGGTTTCTCTCCCCGGGGGCTGATACGTCGATAAATGCTGAAAATTGTTCCAATGGAAACGTTAACATCAATATTGGATGAGCCATCAAGAGGATCCATACAGAGCAGGTAGTTGCCATCGCGTGAGAACTCATCGTCCCATGTTATAATCTCCTGGTCCTCCTCCGAAACAATTCCACAACACTCTCGGCTGTTTCTGAGAGCTTGTATGAACTGCCAGTTGGCAAACAGGTCGAGTTTCTTCTGCTCCTCTCCCTGCACGTTGATGTTGCCAGCTTCGCCCAGCACATCCACGAGCCCAGCCTTATTAACCTTTTTGTTTACAAGCTTTGCAGCTACACCTACCTGGTAAAGCAGCCTGGTGAATTCGCCAGTTGCATAGGGGAAATCCGCTTGCCGCTCAATGATGAACTGCGTGAGCGTTTTTACATTATATCCATTCATGGGGCAGAAAAATGCTACTGATTAACGTTGATAAAGATAACCAATTTACCCAAATCGAAACATGTTAAGTAACACAATTGCCAAAGTTAAAACGTTTGCGGAAGATATACAAGAACGTTACACTTGAAAGCCGGGATTATATCGATAAGTTGCCCAAATCGAATCAAACATGTATGTTTGAATAAATTTTTAAAGAATATGTCGGCATTGCGTGTTTTCAAATTTGGGGGCGCCTCGGTGAAATCGGCAGAAGGGATAAGGAATATGGCCGAAATTATCCGTCGGCAAACATCGGGAAATCTCGTAGTGGTGGTTTCGGCCATAGGGAAAACAACCAACGCATTAGAGGAGATTCTTTCCCTGTATTTAGCAAAAAGCGACGAAAAAGCTAATAAGTTGGATCAGCTAAAAGTTTTTCATACCCACATAGCCACGGAGCTGGTAGGCGACAGCAGCTCTTCACATCCTCTATTAGCCAAGGTTGAACAGCTATTCGCCGAGCTTGTTGAGAAGATGAAATTTCCTCCAAGTGGGGGTTACGACTACTGCTATGACCAGGTTGTATCGTATGGAGAGCTTCTGTCAACCACCATGGTTAGCTTTTACCTAAACCAAGCTGGCATAAGAAATAGGTGGATTGACATTCGGAAGTGCTTACGTTCTGATACATCGTACCGGGAGGGGGTGGTTGATTTCGAGCTATCACAGTATCTCTGCGAAAAAGAGTTTTGCTTTGACTCCGACCATTTATTTATCACCCAGGGTTTTATTGCCGGAACTGCCGAAGGCACAACTACAACGCTAGGACGAGAGGGATCGGATTACACGGCTGCCGTGCTAGCCAACCTGCTCGATGCAACCGATGTAACTATATGGAAGGATGTTGACGGAGTGCTGAGCGCTGATCCAAAAATCTTTTCCAACACCTGTAAACTTGATTTTATATCCTACCAGGAGGCCATTGAGCTGGCCTACTGCGGAGCCCAGGTAATTCATCCCAAAACCATAAAACCCATTCAGAATAAGCAAATTCCCTTGTATGTAAAATCGTTTATCAACCCCGAAGCTTCGGGTACAACCATTGGCCACTCTGATGTCCCATTGAGCTTACCCCCCGTGCTAATTCTAAAGCGCAATCAAGCATTGGTATCGCTCACTCCACACGATTTTTCCTTTGTCATTGAGGAAAGCCTCAGCAAAATATTCGCCATTCTTTACCGGCACCGGGTTAAGGTGAACTTAGTTCAAAATTCGGCTATCAGCTTCACCATTTGTGTTGACGATGAACATTTACGCCTACCAGGAGCCATAGAAGAACTTCAAAAAACCTTCACGGTTCGATTCAACAGCAACCTTGAACTGCTCACCATTAGGCACTATACCAGCCATGTAGTAGATGAAATGGTTGGCGAAAGGATAGTTTACCTCCAGCAGCGTACGCGAAGTAATGCCAGGTTTATTATGGATGCACGTTTGTAGGTTTAACTACAAATACAGGGCTATAGCCCAAAAACGTATTCTGGTTGCTGTACGCTTCTAGCCCCAGCGTGTAGCTAATAATTTCTTTTCTGAAAATGCCCAAAGAGTCGATGTACCAAAGCTCCTTAAACTGAATTTTGGTGATTTTCCCCCTTGAAAATCCGGGTTGTTGCTCCAGCTGTCTTACCTTTTCAGCGTTAATAATCATACCATTATTAAAATCATGAGCAACCATGCTGCCCTTGTAGATGCCATTAAAAATATAATCAATAAAAACCTGCTGATTCATGTACTTCAGGCATTCCATTGACCATAGGTCGGAGGTATCGGTAACTCCTATCTGAACATCATAGGTAATAGTGTCGGCAACAATAGCTACTCCAGACCTTTGCTCATAGATGCTCCTATTGAAATGTTCAGGTTTGTCTTTGCACGAAAAAAAGGCAAAAGCAAGAAAAGCAGTCGCTAAAGCAACCCTACACCAATCATTTTGCGCAATCCCCATCTTCATAATCATAAACGAAGCATATAACGTAAACCACAAAAGCAAAATTATTGCAATTTGCCCAATAAAAATAATCAGCCGGGATTAACCAACCAGCAGCGATTGTAAAGGGTACTTAATTTTCAAAAAAATACCCTTAAAAATGTTCATAGCCAAAGATTACACATTTTCAACATATCACTACTTTTATGCAGCATAAAAGCACATAGTGTTATAACGAACAAACAATAGTATAATGTGTTACCAACAAAAATAAAACGATGCAGAACATCCTGATTGTAATTAACGAGTCGCCATACGGAACAGAAAAGGCGTATAATGCCATGAGAACTGCCATGACCCTGCAAAAGGAGCATGGGGATGAGCTAAACGTGAAGGTTTTTTTAATGGCCGATGGTGTTTTTTGCGGACTGCCAAACCAGACCACTCCCAATGGCTACTACAATATTGAACGTATGCTTGATGCCGTGATTAGGCAAGGAGGAGAAGTTAAGAGTTGCGGTAGCTGCCTGTCGGCAAGGGGTATGGAGGCTGTTGATCTTATTGAAGGAGTGCAACCAAGCAACATGAAAGAGTTTACCCGGTGGATTGTTGAGTGTGATAAGGTTTTATCATTTTAAAATGGAGTTTAGCCATACCAGCCATAGCAGCAAGGGTCTCAGCAGCGCCTTTAAAATTGGCATTGCCATAAATGTGGTTTTTATTTCCGTAGAATCTGCATTTGGTTTTCTTTCCAATTCATCGGCGCTTATAGCTGATGCCGGGCATAACCTAAGCGACACGCTTGCCCTGGCATTTTCCTGGATAGCAGTTGTTATTTCACACCGAAAACCTACAAAACGGTTTACCTACGGTTTTCGACGCTCAACGATTTTGGTGGCCATGCTAAACACAATTTTACTTTTGGCCGTAGTAGTGTTTATTACAATTGAGGCGATTGACAGGCTGCGAAACCCCTCGGAAATAAACACGAGGAGTGTTATAGTAATTGCTGCTGTTGGGATACTGGTCAATGGCCTAACAGCCTGGCTTTTTATAAAGGACAAAAAGAAAGATTTAAATATTCGAAGCACCTTTGTTCACTTTGTTGCCGATGCCTTGTTATCGCTTGGAGTTGTTGCTGCAGGGGTTATGATAACTTTTACAGGTTTTGTTTGGATTGATCCGCTTGTCTCCCTGGTTATTGTCGCCATAATTCTTCTTAGCGCCATAAGGCTGCTGGTTGATTCGGTTTCGCTAGCACTCGACGCAGTACCTGAAGGTATTAACATACAGGCTGTTAGCAACTACTTGAAGCAGCTTCCAGAGGTGAAGGGCATACACGACCTGCATATCTGGGCGCTAAGCACCACAGATGTAGCACTTTCAGTTCACCTTTGCACCAGCAAGCAAACTGATTTAAACTTCATATCAACAATCCAGCAACAGCTGCAAAAGCAGTTCAACATTGAGCATTCCACCATTCAGGTAGAATATGGGGTAACCGATTCAGAATGCACATCATCATGCCATCCTAACTAGGAAAACTATGGCGTAACCCAGCTTATGCCATCCTGCGACCCGCCGTGTAGCTTCTCCAACGATCAACCAGCTGGGCCATATCGTTAGGAAGTGGCGATTCAAAGTTCATCTCCATACCCGATAGGGGGTGTGTAAATCCCAGTGTTTTTGCGTGCAGTGCGTGGCGTGGGCATATCTCAAAACAGTTTTCCACAAATTGTTTGTAGTGGCTATGGAGCGTGCCCCTAAGAATCTTATTTCCTCCATACACCTCATCGTTAAAAATAGCGTTCGGGTATTGTTTGCCAGATAGCAGGTTTTGTGGCTAGTCGTATTATATTCGATGTTAAACAAGGCGATACTGCGGAGCAAGGCGATGAGTTGGAATTTATCGTGTTTGTATCTAGGGTCGACCTTTACCTGCCTTTGACTTTCAAGCCAACAATCGCACAAACGATAAGGTTAAAGGGAATATTCCAATTATTGGCTAATTTTAGCCAATACTAATGTGTGGTGATTGATGTTCGGGGTTTACCAGCTCGCGGTACTTATAAAAAATCTTCTTAAAATCCTCCCAGGTATCGCGTTTCAGCGAGGGGTCGCGGAGTAATGCGGCCGGATGGTAAACTGGCATGGCCAAACGGCCATAAACTTCCAGCCAAGTACCTCTTTCTTTAGTGATTCTATGATCTGCACCAGCCATGTATTTAAGTGCCGTAGAGCCTAGCAGTACTAATATTTTGGGGTTAACCAGTTCAATCTGTTCCAACAGGTATGGCATGCAAATTTCGGCCTCGCGGGAAGTTGGTACACGGTTTTCGGGTGGCCTACACCTAACTATGTTGCTGATAAAAACATGATAGTTCCGGTTGAAGTTGCATGCAGCCAGTATCTTATCGAGTAATTGACCTGATTTCCCAATAAATGGTCGACCAACTAAATCTTCCTCGCGACCGGGAGCTTCGCCAATTATAAAAATTGGAGCGTGTATATTTCCCTCGCCAAAAATTGGATTATTCCTTGTTTTGTACAAATCGCATTTGGTGCAATTTAGTATTCTGTTTTTTAGCGATTCCATTGATAATTGGTTGTAGGAGTGTATTTATCCAAAAAAACAGACCCGGAAAGAATAAATATCGGGTCTGTTTGGATGATTACTCTACGCTGTAATAGTCTCGGTTAGCTTTTCAAAGGCCTCAATTACTGTTGGGTTGCTTTGGTTGTAAACGCTAAGCCCCTTTTCAGCAGCGTCACCAACCTCCGCTACTAAGGGTATTTGCCCTAGCAACTTTGTGTTGAGTTCTTTTGCCAGCATTTCGCCACCACCCTGACCAAATATATAGTATTTCTCATCGGGGTGGGGTTGAGGAGTAAACCAGGCCATATTCTCAATTACACCCCATATTGGAACATTCAAATCAGGATTATTGAACATCGATGCTGCTTTGCGAGCATCGTTTAATGCTACCTCCTGAGGTGTAGTGACAATAATAGCCCCTGTAACATTGAGTTTTTGAACCGTGGTGAGTTGTATATCGCTTGTTCCTGGAGGAAAGTCGATAATCATATAATCGATATCATTCCAAAGGGTATTCTCGAAAAGTTGCATAATTGCATTGGCAGCCATAGGGCCACGCCAGATTAAGCCTTGGTTTTTCTTAATAAAAAATCCGATGGACATAATTTTTACACCATACTTTTCAATTGGGAACATCACCTCCTTATCGCCCAGGTGCGTTACCTCCGGTTGCGCTTTTTCAATGCCAAACATTCTTGGAATTGATGGCCCAAAAATATCGGCATCAACAAGGGCTGTTTTGTAACCGTTTCGGGCAAGGCTTATGGCCAGGTTCGACGATACGGTTGATTTTCCAACACCCCCTTTCCCCGAGGCAACAACCACGATGTTTTTTACGCCATCTAGCTCAATTTTTTCGATAGGATTCATAAGGGCTATTTTTTAATCATTTTACCAGCTATTTGTTCTGCTGCTTTAATAAGTGGATAGGCGGCTGGCGATGCGGTTAGGCATGGGTGAGTTCCAAT
>Ga0208040_1003015_pt1 | contig 14029 bp, 14 predicted proteins | sample AD_UKC083_MetaG_FD_184431 | JGI IMG/M metagenome (GOLD analysis project Ga0208040, IMG submission 184431) | Active sludge microbial communities of municipal wastewater-treating anaerobic digesters from USA - AD_UKC083_MetaG (SPAdes) (version 2) | ecosystem: Engineered > Bioreactor > Anaerobic >...
GCCCACTCATAATACTTTATCGAGGTCATGAATAAACCCGAAATCATCGATTGATCCATCTCACGCTGCAAGCGCTTCACAAACTCGTATCCGTCACCGGGAAAGTAGTGGTTTGAAGTACGGGTAACCTTCTTGTCTGCTATTTCCATAGTCAAAACTGCCTAGTAAGTACATTATAGTTTTGATCGGCAATGTATTTCAGAAACGGTTCCGTCAGTTGCGTCGAACGAACCTGGTCATCGTCATATGTAATTAATCCCATAGATCGCAGCCAGCCAAGGTATTGCTGGAAGTGTTGATCTTCGGGAAGATTCGCGACGAGTTCCTTCATGATAGTGTTGCTCTGAGCAACCAACAAGCGATGGCCAAGCAAAAACTGCCTTGCCTGGCCTCGGGAAACTGTACCATTGTTCCTTAGGAGGGTCTCAAGAAGCCTTATTTGAGTTCCGAATATCTGGCTCCATGCTCTTTCGAAGAGTAAGGCAAGGTCATTCTTTAGAAGTCTGTCGTTTATTAGGCGCGCACCTTCTTCATTAAGGCCTTCCAACTTGGCTCGCTCATCTGGGGAAAAGCGTTCCAGCAGCCAACGCCGAGACTCTCCGTCCGAAGCCTGAGCCTTGAGCGGGTATTCCATTCTTGAAGTCGAAGTCTGTTGGTGCAAAGCTTCAAATTCCGCTCCGTGAAACTTGACGCGCCGTATGCTGAGAATCCAAGCCGATATGGGATTGCGGAAAAGCAGGAAGGCTGCAAGGACCAAGGCAAAAACGGTGACCGGCCAGGAAGTCAGTGTCTGAAGCGCCTGTATGGCAAACTCGCTTCTGCCCAGGAGAGCCCTAGTCAGGATTAAAAAGACTAAGACTAAGTACAGACTGGAAACCAGGATCAGCGCCGAGACAATGATCTGCCAACACCGCTGAATCTGGCTACGTTCGTCTTCTGTATTCTTTGACTCGTTCTTCACGCGAAAAAACCTCATCGATTCTTCGGTATGAATCAAGTACTAGGTAGCTCTCGCATCAGGCGCTCTTCCGTGGGTGTGAGTTTGAAGATCCGCGTCACAATTGCGTCGATCTCAGCATATGTCGCGTCTTTTTCCTTCTTGGAAATACCTTGAGCACAGATGCCATGCCCTAGCCGTTCCAAATCTTTCTTGTCTTGCTGCTTCTCCACACATGGGACCGGACAATGCGCGAAGTACAGAGCACTCGGTTCCCTGTAACCGTTCTGTAACGGTGGGAGTGAATGCGTGCACCAGAAATGGACAACGTCGCTGTTCAGGATGCAAAGCAGTCCATAGTCTGTTGTGGGGATGATGAAGGTCTTCTGATTGCTATAGAAACCGGCATCGTCATAGGCAAATGTCGCACGTTTGAAGATATTAGGATAGACAATCTTCGGCTTCTCGAATTCCTCGTAGTAGTCACACGCACGCAGTTCCCACCAGTATTTGCCTTTGTCGCAGCGCTTCTTGAGTTGGGGTTCATAGTGTTTCAGATGGTCGAAGATGGCGGGATAGCGTTTGATATTGACGCCGATCTCGGTTTTGATCAGATACAACCCGGCCCACTGCACGCGCCAGCGTTTGATGTCACGGCCCCGGAGGAAGGGCTTGATGATTTCGTCGCTTCTGGGGTCCCGGGCAATGAGTTCGGCGCGTTTGGCCTCGTCGATGACAAACGCCTCGTTGAAGCCGGTTAACACACCCCGGTAGAACTTGCCGTCGACGACTTCGCCGAGGGGGCGTCCGGCGTTGCGTATCTTGTCGAGTAGGCGCAGCACGTCGGGGTTCTGCAGGACCCATCCGCTGGATTTGAGGGAGGTGATGACCTGGGGCGAGGCGCACCGGCGCATGGCGGTTGCGATCTCGTTGGCCTCGGCCATATCGGCGACCGTATGGGTCTGTACCTGGTGGTTTTCGCCGCTGGGCGCATGCCTGGCGATGAGCACGAGGGGGTAGGCGGCGGCATCGGGAAAGACGGGCAGGTCGCGGAAGTCGATGATCTGCTGGATGGCGAATTGGGCGAGAAACGCGCGGAGTTTTTCTCCGTAACCGGCGCGAAGGTATTTGTTCGAGGTGATCATGCCGAAGCGGCCGTTCTGGCGGCAGAGGGTGAGTCCCCGGTGGTAGAAGTAGACGTAGATGTCGGCGATTCCGGCGTAAACGGGCGCGTGATTGGCCTCGAAGAAGGGTTTGTCTTCGCCCAGGCCTTCCTGGCGGACGTAGGGCGGGTTGCCTACGACCGCATCGAACCCGGCCTCGGGTTTGCGTTCGATGGCGGTGGCGGAGCCTTGGCGCGGGCCGAAAAAGACCTCGGGGAATTCGAGTTCCCAATGGAAAAAGCGTTTTTCCCGCGCGGCGCGAAGGGCGGTTTCGGCGATCGTGCGTTCCCCGGCGTCGGTCAGGACGCTTGGAGCATGCGGATCGCTGAGCCAGGCGCTGAAATTCATGCTGTTGAGGAAGTCGATGGCGGGGCGGATGAGTTCGCGTTTGCGGGACTTGTCGCCCTTGGCGGCTTTGTGCCAGTAGGGTTCATTGCCAAACCACTGGCTGGCGTAGACATCGAGCATGAGCTTGAAGGGGGAGATGCCGCTGGCGGCCTTTTTGAATTCACGGCGGGATTCTCTGGCCTGGTCGCTGGTCACGTCGGAGAGTGCGCCCACGTGCCGCATGGCTTCGGTGGCCAGCTTAAAACCTTCCCACTGCGTGCCCCAGAGCATGCCCTGGCCCGATTCGGAGGCTTCGCGGACCTCTTTGACCGTGACGCCGATGAGGCTGTTGCCGCATTTGATGTGGTGGTCGAGAAACGACAGCGGCGCGCCCAGGGTGAAACAGTCGAGCCAGAGCGAGACCTTGGCCAGTTCGACGGCCATGGGGTTGAGGTCAACGCCGTAGATGCACTGTTTGAGGATGTGGCGTTTCAGGAGGTTTACGTCGGTCAGTTTGTTTTCATTGATCGTTATTTTCTGGCGTTCCATCTCGCGGCGAATGTCGCCGCGCATGCGTTCGAGATGGGCGGAGACGGGGTTCCAGGGGAACGCGTTGAGGAAATCGAGGGTCTTGTCGGTAATGAAGTCGACCGTTTCGACCAGGAAGTGTCCGGACCCCATGGCGGGGTCGACGACGCGGGCGCCGATGATCTCATCGACGAGTTCGCGTCCGATGAGGTCGGCTTTGGCGGAGGCTTCGGGCCTCAGTCCGGCGCTCTTGAGGCCTTCCTGTTTCTTATCAAAAGCCTTGCGCAGCTTTTCGGCCTGGCGCAGTTTCGGGCGCAACGCCTCGAATTTCGCCTGAAGGACCGGCCCGACCGTGTGTTCGACGATGTACTTGACGATGTGGTCGGGCGTGTAATAGCTGCCGGTTGCTTTGCGCTCGCCCTTGTCGTTCTCCAGGTAGACCGCGCCGCGTGGCAGCACGCGCTCGCCGCCGCCGTCGGCCTTCTTGTGGGTCAGGATTCTGGATTTCGTCTTGGCTGCTTCGGTATAGGGGATGATCTGCTCGGACTTCTTGCCTTTAACGATGGCCATTTTCGTTGGAGCAATGCGGAGTTTGAACTCCAGCAGTCCTTCGTAGATGGAGCCCAATTGGCGCACGCCCAGCGATTTGAAGTCGATGGGGACCAGGTCGAGGCGCTTGGGGTCTTCATCCCGGGCCAGGCGGTCGAGGGCCTTGGCGAAGTGCAGATCGGGTACCTTGTACTGCTGCAGAAACCGGGCGTTTTGGGCCTCGGGCGTGTCGTCGCTGTCGTCGGGTGTTGTCATGAAGAGTCCGCCGTTGTACACGGGGACGTTTACGCCTTCGTCGCCGTTCTCCACGATGCGGCAGAGATTCATGAACCGCTCGTAGAGGGCGCATGAGGTGCTGTCGTGCGCGTTTTCGAGGGCCATGTCGCGCTGGTCATCGAGGGGGCCGGCGGCCCTGGCAATTTCGTCCTTCAACCTGGTGAGGCTTACCTCGAAGTATCCGCGCTCTTCCCGGACCGGCAAGAGGTCGCGGGATTCCGCGTACAGCAGGAACAGCAGGCGGTAGAGGAGCGTCAGGGTGCCCTGAAAAACCTGGTCGAGACGCTCCTGCGTGAGATCGGCGTGTTCGCCTTCCCGGGCGCGCATGTGCTCGATAAAGCCCTTGGCCAGGTGGGGAAAGATGTCGACAAAGGTGCGTTCTTTGAGGCGCTCGCCCAGTTCGCGGGCGTAGGCTTCGCTGCCAAGCAGAAGCTGATCCAGAAACGACGCCTTTCTTGCCTCGCCGTCAATCAGGATGTCGTGTTGGATAAATGCACCGGAACGGAACAAGAGCCAGAAATAGCGAAACGACTCGGCGGGGTCGCTGGTGCTGGGGGTGCCCTGGGCCATGACCTCTTCGAGGTCGATTTCGTAGTAATTGGTGGCGCGGCTGTGGGTATGTTGCGAGTAGAGCCGCCACAGCTTTCCGTTGGTCACGACGGCCCAGGGCGCCAGGTTCTTTTCAAGCAGGCTGATGACGACCGCGCCGGGGACCTCTTCCGGGCTGTCGCCGTCGCGTTCGTTGTCCTTCATATCGAGCGATCGGTCCCAGGAGTAGACCAGAGCCAGGGCAAGAGGGCGTTTGCCGTTCCCGGGAGCGCGCAGGAGGTAATCCGGCTCGGTGTGCCCGCTACCGGCTGCTCTTACCGGTTCAAAATCAAACCCAAGCTTCTTGAACACCGGCTCAAACAGCTTATCGCGGGCCTCGGACACGGGTTTACCCCGGAGGTCCTTTACCGGCCCCGCATAGACACCGACCAGGTCCTGATAGGCCGGTTTCGGGTCTTCGCCCCAGGCGGGCGTCTCGCGCAGGCGTTCTTTCAGGTAGTAGTCGGAGAAGAGGGCGCGATTATTGAAAAACTCCTCGGACCATTCCGCGACGTCGTAGGCCGACCGCAGCTTGTCAAACTGCGCGAAAGGGTCGCCCTCCGTGTAGGTGAACCGTCGAAGGACCCGGAGGTGTTGCCGCGTAGGGTCGCGTCGGCTGACCGTCAATACTCGGGGACGGATGCGGGCCTCCTGTAATTTCATTGATCCCGGTTTGGACTTCTGGACGGGGTTGTACCGTTCGAGCAGCACAAAATCCAGGCGGTCGTAATCGGGCGTGGTGAGCACAAGCAGGAAATTCCCGTACCGGTTGCGGAACTGGCGGGCAAGCTCCCTGGTGTGGCTCACGGTGACGCTCTTGACGACGAACAGCATCACCTGGAACGCATCGTCGTGATTGGCGATACGTTCGATGGCTTCGATGGGCCGGATGACGCCCTGGGCATCAATGCGCAGCGTGGCTGGTGTATGTTCGATACGGGCGTCGGTGTTATAGCCGAGGCGGGCGAAGAATGCGGTTATGGCATCTGCATTGGATAGTTGCTGGATTTCGCGGCGGTCGATGTCGCGATCCCAGTGAATGTCCACCATTTCCATCCAAATCCCCCGCTCGGCGTATGGGGTACACCGGGGCTGTACGTATACTTATCGCGCCTCATGTTAATTCTTCGCATATTGCTGTTCAAGCCCCGAAATGCACGTAGTGTTCTCCGGAGACCTCGATTGCAGGCTCTCCATCCTCTTGACGCGGGCTTCCCAAACCGAGCAGGGCTCCGGAGGCGGACTGCTCCTCCGGCTTCTGCGGGACGAGCTTGCCCCGGACGGCGAGGTCGAGGATGAACCGTCGCAAGCGTGAAATGGCGTCGGGCGCTTCACTGATACGCGCGAAGTGTTGCAGAAGGTGCAATGAGGCCGCCCCTGTGGACTCGGTGGACAGGGTGGACCCGGTGGACAGCGAAGACCGGGTGGACCCGGTGGTGGGCGTTGCGGGGTGCGGGCACTTGGTCCTTTTAGCGGGCATGAGGGTCTCCGGGGGATTGGCGGCTGTGTTTGCGGACGCGGTAGAGCCGTTCGGTGAAACCGCCCTCGCGCTCGAACGCGCTGGCGAGGGCTTGGATCTGCCTGTCGAGGAGACTGCACGCGACGGTGATCAAGAGCAGGGCCGCGTTGGCGGCGATCTCGGCATAGGTGGCCGGTGGTCCACCCGGTCCACCCGGTCCACTCAGTCCACCATGTTTTCCGTCGTGAACTTCGCGCGCCCAGGCGGCCACGTCATCGACGCTCGCGCATCGCTTCTCAAACAGCGCTTCCCGGCGGGGGTCTGTTCGGGCCCACAGGGAAAGCCCGCGCTGCCGCAGGAAATCCTCGTAATCGAGGCACAGCTCTTCCAGGCTGGCCTTGGCGACGCTGGTGAGTTTTAGTTGGGTCTTCCTGGAGGTCGCCGAGGCCATGCTGCCTTCCGCGATGTTCTGCATCCCGCTGCGCGCCGCCTGGACCATCTGGTCGCGGGCACGGCTTCGAGGCTCTATGTACGCGTCGCGGAAACGCACCGTCACGTCATAGACCAGCCGGGCCACCTGAAAACTCTTGAGGTCCCGGTACCCGCCGTGTGACGGAATCAGCTCGCCCGACGTCATCGCAACAGCGCCTCCTCCAGGATGGCACGGAGGCGGGCCTGCGTCTGATACCGCGCCGACGCCTCTGTATCAGATTCGGGTCAATATAGCCGAATTGTCAAGAACGATCGGCACGCGGCGCAGTTGAGCCCAGGCCCTCGCGGCGGGCATCCCCCGGCGGGCAGGAGGCGGCAGGGCCGCTCGAAGTCCCGGCGGCGCCGCGAGATAATGCATTTTTTACTTGACAAGGGTCCCGTTGTTTGTTTAAATTTGCCCGCTTTGGACGCGAAGCGTAGTTGAATTGAGGATTAGCCGTCCCCAAGCTCAGGCCTCCCTTGAGCAAGGAGTAGTGCGTAAGGCGGCACGACGCATCTACATGCGACAAGGAGGGTTTATGAGTTGTATAAGGGAAGACATCTATTAGTTGATTGCCGCAATGTGGCACGTGAAGTGTGCCTTAACGACAAGCTGGTCCTGAATGCCATGGCACGCGCCGCGGAACGTGCGGGCGCGACCGTCGTCTCACAAGTCCGGTACAAATTTGGCCAGGACTCCCCCCCCGGATTCGCCGCAGTGGTTATGTTGGACGAGAGCCATTGCTCTGCCCATTCCTATGCGGATCTGGGATTGATTGCCATGGATATGTTCACCTGCGGAACGACCGATCCGCGCGATGTCCTGTTCTTCCTCCGGGAGGAGGTTGATCTGGGCGATATCGAAGTGCGGGAATTCGGCCGGTTCGCGGTGAACCAAGACGCCGAAGAAGGCGCCATGTTACCGTCTTTGGATCGAGAGGGAATCGGTGTCCTCACGCGAACTGCATGATGGCAGGCAAGACGGTTTAACCCCGCTCGAGAGCCTGCGACTCGATTCGGTCGGGTCGTTTGCCGGCTTGGTGCGGGGCATGGGCAGAACGGCGTTCGGAGGACGACAGCTCGGTCTTGCCTTCGATACCCTTCTGACGATGGCCCGGGATGCGGAGTGCCGTGTCGTCTTGACGCTGTCCGGCGCCATGACGGTCGCCAAACAGGGTTCCATCATCTGCGAGATGGTGGACCGTGGTCTGGTGGACGTCATTGTGGCGACGGGCGCGCTCATGGCTCACGGGCTGACCGAGTCCATTGGCCTGACTCACTACGCGGTCAGCCCGGACGCGAACGACCTTGAGTTGTTCGAAAAGGGGTACAACCGCATTTACGACACGTTGGAGATGGAAACAAACCTCAACTCGGTGGCCGAGTTGGTGGCGGATGTACTGGCGACGGAGGACCCGCCCGACGGGGTGTGGTCCTCCGCCTCCTTTTGCCGGGCCATTGGCCGCCGCCTCGACCAACAGGACGAGGGTCCGGGTATATTGCGCAGCGCCTACAAGCGCGGCGTGCCGGTGTTCATCCCCGCGTTCACGGATAGTGAACTCGGCCTGGATTTTGCCACGTGGGCCATGAAGGCCGCCATGAAACGCCTGGGCATTCGCGAGGGCGCCCTGGCCGATCCGCAGGCGGTGTTCACGGCCCTGCCGCCGTTTAATCCGTTCATCGACCTGCAGCACTACGCCCGGTTCGCGGGCAGCGCCAAACGCCTGGGCATCTTCACCATCGGCGGCGGCGTCCCCCGCAACTGGTCGCAGCAGGTGGCCCCGTTCTACGACATCACCGCCGACCGCCTGAACATCCGCCTTCCCGAGGTGCGTTTCCAGTACGGCGTGCGCATCTGCCCCGAACCGGTCCACTGGGGCGGGCTCTCGGGTTGCACCTATTCGGAAGGGGTGAGCTGGGGCAAGTTCGTGGCGCCCGAAGACGGCGGCATGTACGCGGAAGTCCCCGCCGACGCCACCCTCGTGTGGCCGTTGCTTATGAAGGCCGTGTTTGAGGAACTGGATCGCGGTTCAGACTAAGAGCCATGCGGCGCGCACTACCCATTTCTCGAAACTTTCTGGCGCTGGAACGCAGCCAATCCGCGTTGCAGACCTCGTCGGTGGTGATTCAGCAGGCGCCGTTCGAGCGCACGACCTCCTATGGCAAGGGCGCCGCGAAAGGGCCGCAGGCCATTCTCAAAGCGTCCCATCAGGTGGAATTGTTCGACGCCGCCCTCGGGCTCGAACTGGTCTCAGCCATTCCGGGCATCGCCACCCTGCCGCCGGTCGCGCCCGGCAACCGGGACGGGCGCCAGTATGCCCAGGCGTTGCGCGATGAAACCGCCCACTGGATCCAACAGGGAAAATTCGTCGTCACCCTGGGCGGCGAACACACCGCGATTGTCGGCGCCATTCAGGCCCATTGCGAAGCCTGGGAGGACCTGACCGTGCTCCAGCTCGATGCCCACAGCGATCTGCGCGACGAATACGACGGCTCGCCGTGGAACCACGCCTGCGCCATGGCCCGCGTGCTGGATTTCCACAGCCACATCGTCCAGATGGGCATCCGCAGCCAGTGCCGCGAAGAGCGCGAAAAGACCGAGGTCCTGCGCACGCCCGTGATTTACGCGCACCAGATTCTGACGGCCCCGCACGGAGAGGAATCCTGGATCAAACGCGTGATCGGCGCGTGCCGGAAACGCGTCTACGTGACCTTCGATTGCGATGTCTTCGACCCGGCGGTGATTCCCGCGACGGGCACCCCGGAACCCGGCGGCTTGAACTGGCAGCACGTGGACGGCCTGTTCCGGCGCCTGTGCAACGTGCGCGACGTGGTGGGCCTGGACATTTCCGAGCTGGCGCCCATCCCCGGCATCCATCACCCGCAGTTCAGCGTCGCAAAACTCCTCTACCGGTTTCTGGGAATTCGATTCCAGGACGCCCGCGGATGATTGATTTATGGCCCGCCTGAAGTAGAATTAATACGAATGCGTGACTCTGGGTAAAAGGAGAAGGGAAATGCCCCCCGCCGACGACTTCTCGGATGATTACGGTTGGAACGATGAGCTCATTCAGCGCCGTGAGCGCCGGCGCAAGGCCAAAGGCAAAGAACGCCTCGACCGTATCGACAAGGCGGGCGACGCAGAAAGGCCCCGAAGAGACATTGAACGAAAGGCCCGCCAGAACCGGGATTGGGACGACGAGTACTCGGACGAGTATTGACCGCGGCCGGCACGGCGTATTCGGGGACGGCCCTCGCGGCAGGCATTCTGGAGCAGGATCGGATAATGTCTACGCCCGCGTAATCACCCGGGAAACCTTGTCCCGGGACAGACCGGTATCCCCCTGAGCCAGCAATTCGCCCTCGGGCGAGACAATAAAGAAGATGTTGCACCCATGAATCTGGGCCTGAAGCATCGCTGTCGCCAATTGACAGCTCCGCCACGATGCACCATTGCGCTTGGTGGGGTTTAACTCCCACACTTTCGCCGCATGCGGCGACAATCGCACCGTGTACGCGCCCATGACGCCTCTCCCTCTCGACACGCAACTGCTCCGTGCTTCAGCCAGGATCTTGCCGGACCCGCTATCGCAGCCTCACTAGGTTTAAAATGCTAACACAATCACATCCCTATTACAAGGCTTTTTTGTGAGAAGATTTCCGGCGCAAAACCCATAACCACCCGCCCCGATTAAGGTTCCGCTTCCCCCGACAAGCCCCGCGCGGGCGCGCGTCACCGCACGCTTCGAGAAATCTCTATCCCGCAATGGCATGGAACGCTCCAACACAACGCGGGAACGGGAAGGGGAGACCCGCAACCCCATTGGGCGGCGTAATGCGGTTGCCATTCGCTCCCGTAAGGCCGCCCCCGACCACGGTGAGGGGAACCGGAGGACTGGCTCTTTCCCAGCCCGCGACGAACCGCGCCATCGTGCGCGCGCGTCTCAGATTTGACTCCTTCGCAGCCGCGCGTGCAGAGAGGTCCCCAAGCTCCGTGAGATCCATAGTATGCGCCGGGCCTCAGTTCCCGCATGCTGCATTCAACTCCACCGGCACTACACGGAGATTTGCCTTGGCGCAAACCCGGGCCTTGTGCTATCCTACGCCGGTTGCCGGTGGCGGGAGGAGGCCATGAAGCCTCAGCGACAGAGGCAGTAAGGCGCGTGGCATGGCCGTACAGTTGAGTCTCGGTAGCAATTTGGGGGTACGTCGAGGAAACCTTGAAGCTGCCCTGGCCCGGCTGGGGCAGCTTCCCGAGACTACCCTGACGCGGCGTTCCCGCGTCTACGAGACGCAACCGTACGGAGTGACCGGGCAGCCAGGCTTCCTCAACATGGCCGCGGAAATCGAGACGGAACTGCAGCCGCTTGAACTTCTCGACGCCATCCAAACCATCGAACGACGGCTGGGCAGACGGCCTACAGAACGATGGGGCCCCCGCATCATCGATATCGATATCGTCTTGTGGGACACCCTGGTTCTCGAAACCGACACCCTCACCGTACCCCATCCGGATTTCCGGAACCGGGCGTTCGTGTTGATCCCGCTGGCGGAGATTGCGCCCCAGGCGATCGACCCCATCACCGGCATGACGGTTGCCCAGCTTGCTGCGCAGCCCGACCTGCATGGCCGGATCCTGAACCTGGAATCCGGCGACTAGGCCACGAACCGCTCCGCTTGGAGCCCTGAAGGGACCGGGACGGCGACGTCACGGTTCGGAGGATCTAGGATGCCACGCATCCGCACCACAACCTTTCGCAAACGAAAGGAAGCGGGGGAGAAGATCGCCGTCCTCACCGCGTACGACTATCCTTCCGCCAGACTGCTCGACGAATGCGGCATCGATGCCGTCCTCGTGGGCGATTCCCTCGGCACGGCCGTCCAGGGCAGAGACGACACCCTCGGCGTAACCATGGACCAGATGATCTACCACACGTCCATGGTATCCCGCGCCGTCGAAAACGCCATGGTCATCGGCGACATGCCGTTCCTGTCCTACCAGCTCAGCGCCGAGGAAGCCGTCCTCAACGCCGGACGCTTCATCACCGAAGGCGGCGCACAGGCCGTCAAGCTCGAGGGTCCCGTCGACAAGTTCGGCCACAGCATCGCCGCGATCGTCAAGACCGGCATCCCCGTCATGGCCCATATCGGGTTCACCCCGCAATCCGTCCACCAGCTCGGCGGCTACAAGGTCCAGGGGCGCGGCGACCAGGCCCGGCAACAGCTCACGGAAGAAGCGCTCGGCCTCCAGCAGGCCGGCTGTTTCGCCCTCGTGCTCGAACTCGTCCAGCAGGACACCGCCGCCGAAATCACCGAGATGCTCACCATCCCCACGATCGGCATCGGCGCCGGACCCCACTGCGACGGCCAGGTCCTCGTCATGCACGACATCCTCGGATTCGGCCCCCAGCGCACCTTCTTCAAAGTCTTCGGCGATGCGCGCGGCGCCATGGAAACGGCGTTCCGCAACTACATCCGCGAAGTCCGGGAAGGCGCGTTTCCCACGGAAGAACAGGGCCACCGATGAACGTCTTTCACACAGCAGACGCCATGCGCGCCTGGTCGGAAGCCCAACGCGCCGCCGGCAAAACCATCGGGTTCACCCCCACCATGGGCGCCCTGCACCCCGGCCACGAAAGCCTCATGCGCGCCGCCGCCGCCCAAAACGACGTGTCCGTCCTCAGCATCTACGTCAATCCGACCCAGTTCGCGCCACACGAGGATTTCAACCAATACCCCCGGACGCTCGAAGCGGATTCCGCCCTGGCCGCCCGCGTCGGCGTGAACGCCATCTACGCCCCCGCCGACCGCGCGATGTATCCCGAAGGATACGCCACCTACGTCGACATCGAGCGCATTACCCAGCGGCTCTGCGGCGGGTCGCGGCCCCATTTCTTCCGCGGCGTCGCCACCGTCGTCACCAAGCTGTTCAACGCCGTCCGGCCCCACCGCGCCTACTTCGGCCAGAAAGACGCCCAGCAGGCCGCCGTGATCCGTCGCATGACCCGCGACCTCGATATGGGCATCGAAATCGTCGAAATGCCCATCGTGCGCGAGCCCGACGGCCTCGCCATGAGCTCGCGCAACAAATACCTCAGCCCCGGGGAGCGTCAGCGCGCCCTCTGCCTGTCGCGCGGCCTCTCGCGCGCCCGGGACCTGCTCAACGCCGGCGAACGCGACCCCCATACCATCATCGACACCGTCCAAAACGCCATGAGCGCCGTCGACATCGACTACATCGAACTCGTCGACGCCGAAGACATCATCCCCCTCGATCGCGTCCGCGGCACGGTCCTGCTCGCCGTCGCCGCGCGCGTGGGGGAGACCCGGCTCATCGACAACATCAAATTCACCGTACCCGACGACGAGGAATAGACCCATGATGCTGCATATGTTGAAAAGCAAGATCCACCGGGCAACCATCACCCAGGCCGAACTCCACTACGCCGGGAGCATCACCCTCGACCCCGACCTCATGGAACAGGCCGGCATCCTGCCCTTCGAACAGGTCCAGGTGCTCAACGTCAACACCGGAGCCCGGTTCGAAACCTACGCCATCGAAGGCCAGCGCGGCAGCCGCGTCGTTTGCCTCAACGGACCCGCCGCCCGCCTCGGACAGGTCGGCGACATCGTCATCATCCTCACCTACGCGCTGATGGACGCCGAAGACGCCCAGGCCCACACCGCCAAAACCGTCCACGTCGACGCCAACAACAACATCACCACCATCGACCACGCCCACGACCCCAACTGAGGCCAGGCCACATACCGGACCCGCGCGACTCTGGAAAACCGCTCCGGCCTGTGCTATACTTCCGCCCGCGTCACCATGCGCACCCCGCGCGCCCGTAGCTCAGGGGATAGAGCGCTTGCCTCCGGAGCAAGAAGTCGTGCGTTCGAATCGCACCGGGCGCGCCATTTTTGTTTCCCCACTCCGATTCACAGCGCCTGCCTGATCCTGCGTTGTCCCGCCTGGCGCGCCCGCCAAGGATGCCCCGCGCTTGACTCTGAATGCCTGGATGACTCATGTTGTAGCAGGTAGGGGGAACACCCCCCCGAATTGTCGCAATAGACCTCGGTTTTGCCGCCTGGAAAGGGGGACTATGCCGCGCAGGAAGACCGCCGGGACCGGCGCCAGGAAGGCGAACGCCAAACAGGACAACGGCGCGCGCCTGGGGTTCGAAGAGAAACTCTGGCAGGCCGCTGACAAGCTCCGCGGCCACATGGACGCCGCGGAGTACAAGCACGTCGTCCTCGGCCTCATCTTCCTCAAGTACATCTCCGACGCGTTCGAGGAGAAGCGGCAGGAACTGGAGGGCCTCACCGCCGACCCCGCCAGCGAGTATTACGCCAGGGAAGAGCAGGACCGCTACGGCGTCATCGAGGACCGCGACGAATACCTCGCCGACAACATCTTCTGGGTCCCCCCAAAGGCCCGCTGGAGCCACCTCCAGAACAACGCCAAACAGCCCGAAATCGGCGTCCTCATCGACGATGCCATGGAGGCCATCGAGAAGGAGAATCCCGTCCTCAAAGGCGTCCTACCCAAGGATTACGCCCGCCCGGCCCTCGACAAGCAGCGCCTGGGCGAACTCATCGACCTCATCGGCACCATCGGCCTCGGCGACAAGGCAAACCGCTCTAAAGACATCCTCGGCCTTGTTTACGAATACTTCCTCGGTCAATTCGCCAGTGCCGAGGGCAAGAAGGGTGGTGAGTTTTTCACGCCCC